>OKUT01000383.1_pt1 | contig 14280 bp, 10 predicted proteins | sample 1606571 | NCBI WGS metagenome assembly OKUT01 (sample SAMEA3882513, study PRJEB24775) | human gut metagenome | biome: human-associated habitat; feature: intestine environment; material: feces | place: Netherlands | collected 2009/2010
GCGGCAGGTTATCGGCTTCTCGTCGCCGAGAACCTTCTTCTGGAGCTCCTCGTTTATCTTGCCGGGTGCTTTACCGTATTCGCCCTTGATATAGTTCTTGACTTCCTTGGAGATGTTCTTGTATCTCTCGCCCGCGAGCACATTTGCGGTCGCCTGAACGCCGACCATCTGGCTCATCGGGGTGACGAGCGGAGGATAACCGAGGTCTTCGCGGACTCTCGGAGTCTCTGCGAGAACTTCGTCGAGCTTGTCGAGCTTGTTCTGAGCGGTGAGCTGAGCGACAAGGTTCGAAAGCATTCCGCCGGGTATCTGATAGTTGAGCGCGTCGGTCTGAGTGGTCAGCACGACGGGGTTGAGCAGGCCGCTCTTGAGCGCGTCGTTACGGACGGGCTTGAAGAAATCGTTTATCTTCTTGAGCTGCGCCATGTCGAGCGGAACTTCGTAGCCCTCTTTCTGGAGGATATAAGCCATGGTCTCTGTAGGCGGCTGAGAGGTGCCGTTGGAGAAGCAGGAGATAGCGGTGTCGATAACATCCGCGCCGGCTTCAACAGCCTTCTGCAATGTCACAGGGCCGAGACCCGTGGTCGAGTGAGTGTGAACGATAACGGGGAGACTGATGTTCTCTTTTATGCCCTTGACAAGATCATATGCCGTCTGGGGATCCATGATGCCCGCCATGTCCTTGATGCACACGGACTGAACGCCCATGCTCTCGAGATCTTTTGCGAGCTTGATGTAGCTTTCGATGTTGTGGATGGGGCTCGTGGTGTAGCAGATGGTGCCCGATGCGTGAGCGCCGCACTTGATAGTCTCGTCAACGGCGGTCTCGATGTTTCTCAGGTCGTTGAGCGCATCGAATATACGGATGATGTCGATGCCGTTTTCAACACTCTTTCTGACGAAAAGGCGAACGACATCGTCGGGATAATGCTTGTAGCCCAGAAGGTTCTGACCTCTGAGGAGCATCTGCAGCTTGGTGTTCGGGCACGCCTTGCGGATCTTGCGCAGGCGCTCCCACGGATCTTCGTTGAGATATCGCAGGCAGGAGTCGAACGTAGCGCCGCCCCAGCACTCGAGCGAATAGTAGCCCGCCTTGTCAAGCTCGGGCAGTATTGCCTCGAAATCCTCATAGGGCATACGGGTCGCGATAAGCGACTGGTTCGCATCTCTGAGGACAGTCTCAGTGAAATTTACTTTCATATATTTCGCTCTCCTTTGGATTTTATAAACTTATTTGAATCAGAACTCGATGCGCGAAGCGATGTAGCTTTCGAGCTCGTCTATTGCGATGCGCTCCTGCTTCATCGTGTCGCGGTCGCGCACTGTCACGCAGTGATCATCGACGGAGTCGAAGTCATAGGTGATGCACAGCGGAGTACCGATCTCGTCCTGGCGGCGATAGCGCTTGCCGATGGAGCCGGTCTCGTCGAAATCGACCATGAACTTGCGGCTCAAGTCGTCGCAGATCTTTATAGCCTCTTCCGAAAGCTTCTTCGAGAGGGGAAGCACCGCGGCCTTGTAGGGCGCGACGACGGGGGAGAGATGGAGCACCACGCGGGTGTCGTTCTTCTCTGCGTCGATAACTTCCTCGTCATACGCTTCGCACAGCAGCGCGAGTACGGTTCTGTCGAGTCCGTAGGTGGATTCTATTATATAGGGAATGAACTTCTCGTTTGTCTCGGGATCGAGATAGTCCATCTTCTGGCCGCTGTATTCCTGATGTCTCGTCAGGTCGAAGTCCGTTCTGTTGTGGGTGCCGTTTATCTCGCCCCAGCCGAAGGGGAAGAGGAACTCGGTGTCGCACGCGGCTTTCGCGTAGTGAGCGAGCTTCTCATGGTCGTGGAAGCGCAGATGCTCGGGAGCTATGCCGAGATCCTCAAAATACTTCTTGCCGAATTGCTTGAAGTATTCATAGAGCTCGTTGTCGGAGCCCTTCTTGCAGAAGGTCTGGAACTCCATCTGCTCGAACTCTATCGTTCTGAAGGTGAAGTTGCCGGGGGTTATCTCGTTTCTGAACGCCTTGCCGATCTGACCGATGCTGAAGGGCAGCTTCGCTCTCATCGAACGCTGGACGTTGAGGAAGTTTACATATTCACCCTGCGCGTTTTCGGGGCGCAGATAGATAACGCTCTTTGCGTCGTTGGTGACTCCGCGGTAGGTCTGGAACATGAGGTTGAATTCTCTTATGTCCGTGAAATTGTGCTTGCCGCAGTGGGGGCAGGGGATCGAATGAGCCTTGATGTACTCAAACATCTCCTCTTTCGTCATCTTGTCGGGGTGGGCGTCGGGATCAAAGTTCTCGATGAGCGTGTCCGCTCTGTGGCGCATCTTGCACTCCTTGCAGTCGAGAAGAGGGTCGGAGAAGCTGGCGATATGGCCGCTTGCCTCCCAGACTTTCGGATGCATGAGAATGTCTGCGTCAACTTCGTAGCTGTTTCTGCGCTCCTGAATGAATCTCTTGCGCCAGGTGTCCTTGACATTGTTCTTCATTCTTGCGCCGAGCGGGCCGTAATCCCAGGTGTTCGCAAGTCCGCCGTAGATGTCGCTGCCGGCGAAAATGAAGCCTCTGTTTTTACACAGAGCGACGATTTTTTCCATTGTTTTTTCGGTATTATTTAGCATAAGCGTTTACTCCCCTATTATTCATTGTAGCCTATGATAATCTAAAAAATGCCAAAAGTCAAGGCGCGTAAAAGAGATTTTGAGCCCTTGTCCGCCCGCCTTTTTGTGCGCTTTTTCGGGTATGTGTTTTTGTCTGTGCATTTTGCCGAAAATAATGCTGTGAAAGGGCTTAAAAACATAAACAGTAACGAAATATCGATATAAAAAGCGCAATAAAAACTTTTTCGTCAAAGCCGCTTTGAAAAATATTTTTTTGCCCATTCGGGGCTTTTTCAACACCGTATTGACAAATCCGTGTTTTAATGTAAAATTATAGTATTATCTATAATGGGTAGATATTTGAGAAAACAATGCAAAGAGGGGAAGACTGTGGCAAGACAGGAATCAAAAGTTTCGTCATTCTTTCAGAAGATAGGCCCGATGGTGGGCTACAATGCCGCGAGCATACTTTTCGGCGGCGGCGGATACATCATCTCGCTCTATTTTCTGTCATTTTTGACCGAGGTCGAAAAGCTCAGCGTCGATCAGGCGGGTATGGTTATCGCCATGGCTCATATCTGGGACGCCGTAACCGACCCCGTCATGGGTATTATAACCGACCGCACGCGTTCGAAATACGGCAGACACAGAAGATATCTGCTCTGGGGCGTTATTCCGATAGCCATCTCGTATTTCTGCCTGTGGAACTCGTTCGGCATTTCCGCGACCGGCAACAAGACCGCGACGATGCTCTACTACATGCTCGCGTATATGCTCTATAACACGGCGCTGACTCTCGTCACCGTGCCGCATGTTGCGATGCTGCCCGTTATCGCGCCCGATTATTCCCTGCGCACTCAGTATAACTCCGTGCAGTATATAATGAACTCCGTCGGCATGGTTTCGTCGTTCCTGCTCGTGTCGCTGTCGCTCGGCTTTACGAACATGGAGATGACCGCCGCGTCAAGACCGAAGTTCATGTTCTTCGGCGCAGTGTTGTGCCTGTGGTTCTCGCTGCCGCTGCTCGTGACATTCAAATGCACGAAAGAGCCGAGCTCGCTCGGCATGAAGCTGCCGCCTTTCAACGCGACTATGCTCTTTGAAGAGTACAAGCAGGTTTTCCGCAACAAGGCGTTCAGACGCTATTTCGTCCTGAGCTCGATGTACACCATGGCAAAGGGCTTCTATGCAAACTCCAACCAGTATTTCATCAAATACAGTGCCCAGCGCTTCGGCTATTTCAACACCCTGCAAACGATTGCGGGTGCGGCTGAGGCATCCGGCTTCCCCGTCAACTATCTGCTGACGATGAAAAAAGGCAAGCAGCTGTGCGGAAAGCTCCTGACTCCGCTTATGGCGGCGGGACTTATCATAAACCTGTTCATCGGCAAGAGCACTCCGCTTTGGGTCGTCATTGTTTCGATAGTTCTCTATAACTTCGGCTTCTCCGGCCCCGGCTTCACCGCCACAAATATCCAGCCCGATGTCACGGATGTTGACGAGATGATAACCGGACGCCGCCGAGAGGGCGTTATCTCGACCTTCAACACGCTCATCAAAAAGACTATAAACGGTCTCATGAGCGCGTTCACCGGATTTATTCTTAAAGGCTTCGGCTTCCGTACCGGCGCAGAGGGCGCGAATGCCCTCGAACAGACCGCAAAGGGCATATTCGGACTGAAAGTGACTTACTGCATCCTGCCGCTCATCTTCGTCGGTCTCGTCTATGTCTGCGTGTTCACCTATAAGATGACCCGCGAGGATCACAAGATGATAACCGAGGCTATAAAAGAGAAGAAAGAGACCGGCAAGTGCTCTCTGACCCCCGAGCAGATGAAACGCTGCGAGGAGATAGCGGGTCAGAGCTTCGGCGATATGTGGATCGGCAAACCCTCCGCAGAGACCCTTGTGACCGAGCTTGACTAAAAGACCCACGAAAGGATCAATAAATTGTCTACCAAGAAAGAAAACATCAGAAATTTCAGCATCATAGCGCATATCGACCACGGCAAATCGACCCTCGCGGACAGACTTCTTGAGCTCACCGACTCCGTGGCGAAGCGCGATATGACTGCTCAGATACTTGATAACATGGATCTTGAGCGCGAGCGCGGAATAACTATAAAGGCGCACGCGGTCAAAATGGACTATACCGCGAGCGACGGCGAGGTCTATGAACTGAATCTTATAGACACTCCCGGCCATGTTGACTTCAACTACGAAGTCTCGCGTTCCCTTGCTGCATGCGAGGGCGCGGTGCTCATAATCGACGCGTCGCAGGGAATCGAAGCGCAGACGCTCGCGAACACATATCTGGCGCTCGACCACGACCTTGAGATAGTCCCCGTTATCAATAAAATAGACCTGCCCGCCGCTGACCCCGACAGAGTTGCTTCCGAGGTCGAGGAGGTCATAGGCCTCGATTGCTCGAACGCTCCGCGCGTCTCGGCAAAGACGGGCGAGAATGTCGAAGAGGTGCTCGAACGCATCGTTCTCGATATCCCCGCGCCCGTAACGGATGACAACGCGCCGCTCAGAGCACTCATATTCGATTCTGTCTATGACAGCTACAAGGGCGTTATCGTTTATGTCAGAATAAAAGAGGGCAAGATAAAGCCCGGCGACACCATGCGCATGATGGCGACCGGTGCGCAGTTCACGGTCGTTGAAGTCGGCTATATGCGCGCCACGAGCATGGAGCCCGCCGATGAACTGACCTCCGGCGAGGTCGGCTATATCACCGCCTCGATAAAGACCGTCAGTGACGCCCGCGTCGGCGATACCGTAACGACTGCGGAGAATCCCGCAAAAGAGCCGCTCGCAGGCTACCGCAAGGTGAACCCGATGGTTTTCTGCGGAGTCTATCCCGCCGATGGCGCAGACTACGAAAATCTGCGCGACGCGCTCGAAAAGCTCCAGTTAAACGACGCTTCGCTCTCATATGAGCCGGAGACCTCCGGCGCGCTCGGCTTCGGCTTCCGCTGCGGCTTCCTCGGTCTGCTCCATCTCGAGATAATACAGGAGCGCCTTGAGCGCGAATATGACCTCGACCTCGTAACAACCGTGCCGAGCGTTATATATAAGATACACCTGACCGATGGCAGCGTTATAGAGATAGATAACCCGACCCACTATCCCGACCCGGTCAATATAGACTACAGCGAAGAGCCGTTCACAAATGCGCACATCTATTCGCCGCCCGAATATGTCGGCGCGATAATGGATCTGTGCCAGGAGCGCCGCGGCGTGTTTAAGAACATGACCTATATCGCCTCCGACCGCGTGGACATTCTCTATGAGCTACCGCTCAACGAGATAATCTATGATTTCTTCGATTCTCTCAAGTCGCGCACCCGCGGCTATGCGTCGTTTGACTATGAGATAACCGATTACCGCCGCTCGAACCTCGTTAAACTCGATGTTCTCCTGAACGGCGATATAATCGACGCGCTCTCGTTTATTATCCACGCCGACAAGGCGTATGGACGCGCGAGAAAGATAGCCGAAAAGCTAAAGGACAACATCCCGCGCCAGCTGTTTGAGATTCCGATCCAGATAGCCATCGGCGGCAAGGTCATAGCCCGTGAAACAGTCAAGGCGATGAGAAAAGACGTTCTTGCCAAGTGCTATGGCGGCGACATAACCCGAAAGAAAAAGCTGCTCGAAAAGCAGAAAGAGGGCAAAAAACGTATGCGCCAGTTCGGCACGGTCGAAGTGCCGCAGGAGGCGTTTATGGCGGTTCTCAAGCTCGACGACGATTGATAGACAAAACAAACAAAGCTGTAAATTACCTGACCTGCGGCGATCGGTAATTTACAGCTTTTTGTTTTTTTTGACTGTCTGTGATTTATTTTTTGGCGGCAACGCTTTTCTGCATACCGTCAAGCTTAGCAAGAACGGCGGCGTACATATCGCATATTGAAAGCGAAATGGAGTCGGCGGACTGCGAAAAATCGTTGTTGACCCATTCCTCGATTATGCCCAGGGAGCCTTTGACCATAAAGGTGTATGTTGTGTTTAAAGTCAAGTCGTCCAAACCGGGATATTTTTGCCGCCACTCGTTCGTTATGTCCTGTCTGTTTATTTCGCAGCACTTGTCTAAAAACTGCTTGCTGCCGTATTTGCCGAACAGCGCGTCGCAAAACGAACGCTCGGCCTCCACGGTCTCTATTATTTTGTTTATCCGGGGGAAGTCGCTTTTTGTGTAGTTGCAGTTTCTCACGGCGTTGCAGAGACGCTCGTAGACTATGCCTTCTATTTGACCCAAAAGGTCGTAAACATCGGCATAGTGGGCATAGAAAGACCCTCTGTTGACGTTGGCTGCTTGGCAGAGCTCCGTTACCGAAATTTTGTCTATGGGCTTTTGCTTGAGCAGTGAAATGAAGCTCTCGCAAAGCAGCTGCTTTGTTATTAAAATGCGGCGGTTTTCCATGAAATCTTTGCCTCCGTAGGTTGTCAACTGAACAAAAAAGCCCCGATTTGTTCAGCTGCGCACAAATCGTAAATTTTTGTTGATTGACGCAACAAAGCGTAAAGATTATACTATAAATGCAGTTATAAGTCAATCTTACAATGCGAAGGGAGGGGACGAAATGGAAGCGGCATTGGAACTGTTGCTTAAGGCACTCGAGATGTCTGGCAAGGCACTTTATTGGGTTACTATAGGCCCGATAATAGAGCTTATAAAGCTGATTTTCGGAATCGCTTAAATTTAACGAGGAGGGAAAAGTAATGGAGATTATCCAGAGAATTTTAGAAGCGTACTTTGAGTATGTAAGATTTATTCTTTAGCACCTTTTCTGGTTCATTCCGAAATAAGAGGGACTGCATTTTAATGCAGAGCTGAAGAAAAATTCAAAGGTCATAATTCGAGCGGTTGCTGCGATTATGACCTTCTTTTTTTATTTGTTTTCCGCGCCGGAATCAGTTTTTCGAGCTGCCCGCGGCCGCGCGCATCGTCATGACGACTGTAAAGGTGTCTCCATTGTCGTCGGTCACAAGCCGTCCGCCGTATTTTTCGGCGGTGTCTCTGAGAATCCTCAATCCGTAGCCGTGCTCGCCTGTGCGGCTCTTTTTCTTGTCCTCATAGTCTGGAGCCACGTTGTTTTCGCCGGTTATGTAGAGCATCCCGTCGCTCTCATCTGTAAAGCTTTTTATCTTTACATATCTTTTCCCGTCGATTGCCTTCGCCGCGTTTATCGCGTTGTCGAAAATGTTGACGTAAGCCTTGCAGATATCGACTTCTTCTATGCCGAGAGTCTCCGGAACGCGCAGGTCAAAGTCGAAATTGATTTCGTTCTTCCTGCATTCAGCCGCTTTGTTAGAGGCTATCGCATTGACGAGAGTATTTTGGCAGAAACGCTCTATTTTTATGTCCGCAACCTCTGCTTTGAGCTGAGAGAGCATCTTCTTTGCGGACTCCTTATCGCTGTCCGTACCGCTCTCCATTATCTCGCAGGCGGTCTGTACCATGTTGGCGAGGTCGTGACGTATCTTTCTCGCCTCAACGCTGTTTTGCTCGACATTCTTGTAGTATTCGAGGTTGACGCTGTTCTGATACTCCTGCATCTTCAGCGCCTCGCGCAGCTTTTCGTTCTGCGAAGAGCGGTTCATAACATAGAAAAGTATGACGTCCGCAGCGATACTGAAAATTGCGACGACGGCAAAAATTATTATTGTTGTGCGATCACGGTCTTTAAAAAGGGAAAGAGGGCTGTTTTCGCCCGCCCAATCGAAGTGATTTAACAGGATCATGCAGGTGTCGAGCAGCAGCATTTGACTCAGCGGAAAGATGATAAATGCGAGCATTGAAGTCGGTTTTATCGCCCCGCCCTCAAGCTTTCGCTTTCTGAAATATGTAAACACAAGGAAAATCACTGTGTACACGAGCAGAAACGGCGTGAGAACCAGATTGGCCTCAGGGTCGTTGCTGCCTATCTTCAGTATATTCAATACCGTAACCAAAAAGGCGGAGAAGCAGGATTCCAACGCAAAAATTGCTATCGACACAAATGCCTTCGTTCGGAACTTGTCCTTGTAGAGCACCGCCGCGCAGATGAAATAATACGCGAGCGGCAGCAGAACCAGAAACGACGGAGCAACAAAGGTCACGAATTTCTGGGACAGCACAAGAAATGTAAACGGAACGGTGGTTATCAAAAAGACAAGGTGCTTATTAAACTTAGGCGTCAGGTTATACCAAAGAAAGCCGCCCTGAAGCAGAGCGAGCATTATGTTGTTGACATACCATAAAAATTCGTAAATAGATTCGGACATTGTTTCCCCTCCCACAAAAGCCGTTATTCCATAATACTCAATATATCTTCCGCACTGTCGGCGATATAAGAAGCGCCGCCGTCAACGAGCACCTTTCTGTCGCGGAACCCCCACGACACGCCGATGCACGGCAATCCTGAGTTTCTCGCCGTCACAACATCGACCTCGGAATCACCGGAATAGACTGTCTCGGCAGGATTCGCGCCGAGCAGCTTCATCGCGTATAAAACGCCGTCGGGAGCGGGCTTTTTCTGCCTGTCCTCGGTCTGACCGACTGCGGCGTCAACGAGTTCGCCGAAGTAGTCCTCACACAGCCCGACAACGGCGGGCTCAAATTTGTTCGAGACCACCGCTATCTTGACTCCGAGAGCTCGCAGCTTTTTCAGCAGCTCCATTATCCCCGGGTAGGGCGCGGTTTTGTTGGTCATATTATCTTTGTAGTGCGCCTTGAAAACGGCGAGACAGTCGGCTTCAGTCTTTTCGTCCGTGCCCTCGGGCACTGCGAGATGAATGAGCCTCGCCACGCCGTTGCCGACAAAGCGTCTGACCTCGTCCGTTGTGCGCTCGGAAAAGCCGAATCGGCGCAGGGCAAAATTCGTGCTGTCCCGCAGGTCGTCGAGTGTGTTCAGCAGAGTTCCGTCGAGGTCAAATATAATATAATTGTATTTCATGAGTATGCTCCTCGGATTTTGCTTTTTTCGTGCATATACTTATTATATCGCAGATTTTTTCTATGTCAATGCGGAGTTCACAAAGTGTTTACAAATAAATTGTTGACAAAATCTGCAAGGAGTTGTATAGTATGAATTGTAAGTTAGCACTCGAACATTGAGAGTGCTAACGAACAAAACGAAAGGCAGAGACAAATGGAACTCAGCGAGAGAAAAGAGAAGATCCTTGCAGCCGTTGTCGAGCAGTATATAAAGACCGGCGAGCCCGTTGGCTCAAAGGCTCTGCTTGATTCTCTTGATATGTCCGTTTCCTCCGCCACCGTGCGAAACGAGATGGCGGATCTCGGCTATCTCGGGCTGCTCGATCAGCCGCACACCTCGGCGGGGCGTGTCCCCACCGGCGAGGGCTATCGATATTATGTCGATAACCTCGTTCCCGAGAGCGAGCTCAGCGAGGAATCGCGCAGGCTTATCGACGCGGGTATCGGCAATGCGAACGGCGACCCCGAGAGCCTCCTGAGGCACGCGGGCGAAGCGCTCGCTTATCTCACCCAGTGCGCCGCCGTTATGACGACACCGTCGGGCGAGAACACGAAGATAAAGCGCGTCGAATTGGTTCCGATTTCACCGCACACCGCGATGATAGTGCTTTTGGCGAGCAACGGTATCCTCAGAAGCAAGCTGTTCAGGCTTGACTCCGCGATAGACACGACAATCTGCGAAACATTTTATAATGTCGCGCAGGCGATGCTTATCGGCGTGCCGGTCAGCAGCCTGACCCCCGCTTATCTCCAGTCGATAGCGGCACGGCTCGGAATGGAGTCGCTCGCGATGTTTCCGATGCTTTCGGCGGTCGCCGAATTGTCGCAGAGCGCCGCACAGCCGCATGTGTTCCTCTCCGGTCAGTCAAATCTGCTGCACCACAGAGAGTATGCAGGCAGAGCGTATGAGCTGCTCGAGTTTTTGAGCCGCGGCACTCCGCTGCGAACCCTCGCGGACAGCATGAAGGGCGAGCTTGAGATAAGGATAGGCAGAGAGAACGGTTTCGTTCAGCTCGACAATTCGAGCGTCATCCTTGCGAGATACACCGTCGGCGAGGACAGCGCCGGTTCTATAGGCATTATCGGGCCGACAAGAATGGACTACCGCAGACTGGTTCCCGGTCTTAAATATATTTCTCAGTGCATAAGCAAAACAATGGAAAAGGCACTTGAAGAATAACGAAAGGAATGTAACACCAATGAGCGAGAGCACGAAAAAGCCCGAGCAGGCGGAGGAGAACACCACCCCCGAGACCGCTCCGGCAGAGGACACAAAGAAGGCTGAAAAGAAAGCCTCGAAGTCCTCGAAGAAAGACCGCATAGCCGAGCTCGAAAAAGAGCTCGAAAAGGCTCAGCAGTCACTCAAGGAGAGTGCCGACAACTTCCTGCGCCTCGCGGCGGAATATGATAACTTCCGCAAGCGTTCGCTGCGCGAGAAGGACGACATAAAAATCCGCTCGAAAACGGATGTCGTCGAGAAGCTTCTCCCGGTCATAGATAATTTTGAACGCGCGGCGATGAACGCTGAGGCGGATGCCGACAGCTACCGCAAGGGAGTCGAGCAGATATACAGGCAGTTCGGCGATATTCTCAAAGCGCTCGACATTGAGGCGTTCGGCGCCGAGGGCGACGCGTTCGACCCGAATATCCACTCGGCTGTCATGCATGTCGAGGATGAGAATGTCGGCGAGAATGTTATCGTCAAAGTGTTCACAAAGGGCTATAAGCTCGGCGACACGGTCATTAGACCCGCAGTCGTTCAGGTTGCCAACTGATGCCGCAAGGCATTTTTGGAATATAAATTAAACAATTCATTACTTCGGAGGTAATTTATTATGTCAAAGGTTATAGGTATTGACTTAGGTACAACAAATTCATGTGTAGCAGTTATCGAGGGCGGCGAGCCCGTCGTTATCCCCAACGCCGAGGGCGCAAGAACCACGCCTTCCGTCGTCGCATTCGGCAAGACCGGCGAGAGACTTGTCGGCCAGGTCGCAAAGCGTCAGGCTATCACAAATCCCGACAGAACCGTCTCCTCCATCAAGAGACAGATGGGTTCCGACTACAAAGTTAAGATTGATGACAAGAAGTACACCCCTCAGGAGATTTCCGCAATGATCCTTCAAAAACTGAAAGGTGATGCAGAGAACTACCTTGGTGAGAAAGTAACAGAAGCAGTTATCACCGTTCCGGCTTACTTCAACGACGCACAGCGTCAGGCAACCAAAGATGCCGGTAAAATCGCAGGTCTTGATGTAAAACGTATCATCAACGAGCCTACCGCAGCAGCTCTGGCATACGGACTGGATAACGAGAAAGAGCAGAAGATCATGGTATACGACCTTGGAGGCGGTACCTTCGATGTTTCCATCATCGAAATCGGTGACGGTGTTATCGAAGTTCTTTCCACAGCAGGAAACAACCGTCTGGGCGGCGATGACTTCGACCAGAAAGTAACAGATTATATCCTTGCTGAGTTCAAGAAACAGGAAGGCGTAGATCTTTCCAATGATAAAATGGCTCTGCAGAGAATCAGAGAAGCAGCTGAGAAAGCAAAGAAAGAGCTTTCCAGCGCAACTACAACCAACATCAACCTGCCGTTCATCACTGCAACCGCAGATGGCCCGAAACATCTCGATATGAACCTGACAAAGGCTAAATTCGATGAGCTGACCCACGACCTGGTAGAGAAAACCGCAGAGCCGGTACAGAGAGCACTTTCTGATGCAGGCCTTCAGGCATCCGAGCTTTCCAAAGTCCTTCTGGTAGGCGGATCTACCCGTATCCCGGCTGTACAGGATAAAGTAAGACAGCTGACCGGACACGAGCCGAGCAAGAGCCTGAACCCGGATGAGTGCGTAGCACTTGGTGCTTCCGTACAGGGCGGTAAACTTGCAGGAGATGCCGGCGCAGGCGACATCCTTCTTCTGGATGTAACTCCGCTGTCTCTGTCCATCGAGACGATGGGAGGTATTGCAACTCGTCTGATCGAGCGTAACACCACAATCCCGACCAAGAAAAGCCAGATCTTCTCCACCGCAGCTGATAACCAGACAGCAGTAGATATCAACGTAGTACAGGGTGAGCGTCAGTTCGCGAAAGACAACAAATCCCTCGGCCAGTTCCGTCTGGATGGAATTCCGCCAGCAAGAAGAGGCGTTCCGCAGATCGAGGTTACCTTTGATATCGATGCCAACGGTATCGTAAATGTATCTGCAAAAGACCTGGGAACAGGAAAAGAGCAGCACATCACCATCACCGCAGGCTCTAACATGTCCGACAGTGAGATCGACAAAGCAGTCAAAGAAGCTGCTGAGTTCGAAGCTCAGGATAAGAAGCGCAAAGAAGCTATCGACGCAAGAAACGATGCAGACTCCATGGTATTCCAGACCGAGAAAGCACTCGAGGAAGTCGGTGACAAGCTGGATGCAAACGATAAAACAGCAGTAGAAGCTGATCTGAACGCTCTGAAAGATATCATTGGAAAATGCAATCCGGAAGAGATGACAGATGCACAGGTAGCAGATCTGAAAGCAGCTCAGGAAAAACTGATGACAAGTGCTCAGAAATTGTTCGCAAAACTGTATGAGCAGCAGGGCGGCGCAGCAGGTGCAGGTGCCGGAGCAGCAGGTGCAGGCCCGGATATGGAAAATGCAGGAGCGGCAGGCGGCCATGACGACGATGTCGTAGACGCTGACTACAAAGAGGTTTAATTTTCGGCATGTCACACTCCGTGAAAATACCGACTGTGAGTTGAAACAATAAGTAAATAAACGCAAAAAGCCCTGTGAGGCGAATGTTTGCAGGGGACGGAAAATACATTCCGCCCCCTGTATTTATGCTGGTATTGCTTTCGGAAAAGTGCTATACTGGAGCGTGCGGAAAAACATTTCTGCAAAGATGAAATTTGTGGAACAGAAATGAAAAGGTGAACATAAATGGCAGAAAAAAGAGATTATTACGAGGTCCTCGGCGTAGACCGCGGAGCGGACGATGCAACATTAAAAAAAGCATACCGTAAACTGGCCAAGAAATACCATCCGGATATGAACCCGGGCGACAAAGAGGCCGAGGCAAAATTTAAAGAGGCGACAGAAGCCTATGGCGTGCTGAGTGATCCGGACAAACGGCGTCAGTACGATCAGTTTGGCCACGCTGCATTTGAAAACGGCGGTGGCGGCGCAGGAGCCGGCGGATTCGGCGGCTTCGACTTTGGCGGCGGAGATATGGGTGATATCTTCGGCGATATTTTCGGCGACCTGTTCGGTGGCGGCGGAAGCAGAAGAAGAGCAAACAATGGACCGATGAAGGGAGCAAACCTCCGCGCTGTTGTCCACATTACGTTTGAGGAAGCTGTTTTCGGATGCCAGAAAGAGCTCGAGATCAACCTGAAGGATACCTGTACAACGTGCCACGGAACCGGCGCAAAACCAGGAACTTCACCGGAGACATGCTCCAAATGTAACGGAACTGGTCAGATTACGTACACACAGCAGACCATGTTCGGTTCTGTGAGAAACGTGACGACCTGTCCGGATTGTAACGGAACCGGAAAGATCATTCGCGATAAATGTACCGCATGCCACGGCACGGGCTATACATCCAGCAGAAAACGCATTCAGGTCAACATTCCGGCCGGAATCGACGATGGACAGAGCATCCGGATCCGTGAAAAAGGTGAGCCGGGTGTA
>OKUT01000388.1_pt1 | contig 14262 bp, 14 predicted proteins | sample 1606571 | NCBI WGS metagenome assembly OKUT01 (sample SAMEA3882513, study PRJEB24775) | human gut metagenome | biome: human-associated habitat; feature: intestine environment; material: feces | place: Netherlands | collected 2009/2010
CCGCGTGCGAGCAGTTCGGCGACCTGAACACCTTGCGTCAGGCGTACGAGGAGTGGCCGCTGTTCTCCACGTTCATCGACAACATCGAAATGTCGCTGGCCAAGACTGACGAGCGCATCGCCAAGATGTACCTTGCTCTCGGCGACCGTGAGGACCTCAACAAGAAGGTCCTCGACGAGATGGAGCTCACCCGCAAGTGGGTGCTCAAGATCGTCGGCGACGAATGGCCGCTGCAGCACCGCCACGTGCTCGGCCAGGCCATCCGCATCCGCTCGCCGTACGTGGATGCGCTGTCCGTCACCCAGGTGCTCGCCCTCGGCTCGCTGCGCAAGCGCGTGGACAAGGAAGAGCTCACGCACGGACAGAAGGAGAACTACACCTACCTGATCCTGTGCACCGTTTCGGGCGTCGCCGCAGGCCTGCAGAACACGGGCTGATTTTCGGCTGACCGATTGACAAAAGCGAGCGGGGAGGTTCCGTGCCGATCGACGGCGCGGGCCTCCCCGCTCGCGTCATCCGCCCTAGACTGGCCGGCGGCGGGGCACGCCGGGCGGGTGTGCGGAACGGACGCACACGGAACGGGGCACCTCGGCTGATCGGAGGGGACATGGACAAGTCAGCGGATGAGCGCGGGAACACCGGACCAACGGACGGCATCAAGACGAAGGGCGACGCCGGGACACTGGATGCCAAGCTCATAATCACTCGGCGCATCCTATGGTGGATAGGACTGGTGCTGCTGCTCCCATTCACTCTGAATCTGGTCCATTTCGATGGCCCTTACCTGATGTTGGAACGTATCCTATGCGCCATTCCGCCAAAACTAGCAAGCGATCCGTCATCGATCGTCGGCCTTCCCTTGCTTGAGGCGGAATGGTTTCGAGAATTTTTGACACTGGCACTGGGCATAGCTTGCTGGTCTGTGGTTGGAATAACGAAATTAGCCGCAACCAACCCCTCGAGTCATGGAAGGAAGATCTTGGCTGTACGTATCTTCGCCGGAATCATCACCATCACCGTATTGATAGCCACGGGTATTACAGGATTCTTCCTCGCACTGGCACTCCTTATGTAGCAGCTTTCCATTCATCCACCAGAAGAATCCTAAGTAGAAGATAATGTGTGGGCAGATGTGGCATATGCCATATCTGCCCACACATTACACATTATGCGAACTACCGTCTTGGTTGAGCTATGAACGCGGCGAAAGCCCGAGCACTCACTTCAGCTTCTCTCTCAGCAGGAAGCTTGTCTGCACCAGCAGCCTTTTTTTATAATAAACAAGGACCATACCCTTGCGTCTCCGACTACCTAAAATAAGGAGAACAGTGCAGTACATATATCTCACAGCACTTGCCCTGCTAGGATTATGTATGCTTATTTTTCCAAGGCAACTCTGGAAAATAAGCAATTTCCTCTGGACTCAAAAAGGAGATCCGAGCAATCTATACACATCCTTAATGAGAATAAGCGGTGCCGCCTTTCTTGTTTTAGCTCTTATTCTTTTCATCTTCTGCAGACTGCAGTAACACCTACCTGATCCTGTGCACCGTGTCGGGTGTCGCAGCAGGCCTGCAGAACACCGGCTGATTTTAGCCAGTTTCTTTCAGGGTCCCCGTTCGCACTGCCGATCGGGGACCCTTTTTCATACCTATATCTGCCTTATATATGGCAGAATCGGAGCCTTGTCATGAGCCTTCTCGCTTATATATGGCAGACCATCATGCGAAAAACCCACTTCGGGGGTACATTTTTCCGGTTTTTCACCTTTGGGACTGCCATACATAAGCGAGATATCGCTCTATTTCCCAGCGAACGGTCAGACCAAAACGTATGATGTTGGCTAGCCTGAACAATGAGGGGTGGAGTCAATGGCAGACTAACTGTTTGTAGACCAAGACGAGGTCGAAGGCACGGCAAGCGGCGTTTGGAGCCGCATGCTGGCAGGTAATCGCAGGTTTGCGGAGGGCAAACCGGAACATCCGAATCGTGGCGCTGAAGCACGCGAGGCACTTGTGGACACACACGCACCGGAAGCGGCCATACTGAGCTGCTCTGATGCGCGTGTCAGCCCCGATATTATTTTCGACGCAGGCATCGGCGATCTGTTCACCGTGCGCACGGCAGGGCAGGTCATAGACGATGCTGTGATCGCCTCTTTGGAATACGCGGTGGACGTGCTCGGCGTGCGCCTTTTGGTGGTACTCGGCCACCAGAATTGCGGTGCGATCAAGCAGGCAAGCAAGGAATACGAGGCGCTGCTGCACGAGCTGACCGCCGACGCGGAGGATTCGCTGATGGCCGCCGACAGCGTTGCCGACCTTGACGAACGCATTATGAACGCGGAATCGCTGATGCTGCGCACGGTCGGTTTTTCGATTTGGCAGGCGCACGAATCGGAACTGGAATCGGCGGAGGATTTCGAGCGCGTGCACATCGCACGCACCATCGAACAGCTGGTGGAACGTTCCGAAGTGATCCAGCACGCGCTGGCCGAGGATCGGCTGATGATCACGGGCGCACGCTACCAGCTCGACACCGGCAAGGTGGAAGTGCTGAGCTTCTGACGATTTTCCGGAAAAAGACGGCTTCCGGATCCGTTGCGTCGCGCTGTTTTGACATGCCGTTGCTTTAGATTGGAATCATGTCGCTTGGTTTGAACATCCTTCTGATTTTCATTTTCCTGCTGCTCGGTTCCGTGTTCGCCGGCACCGAACTGGCGCTGGTCAGCCTGCGCGGATCGCAGATCGACCAGATGGAACAGGAGGATGCGCGCGGCAAGCGTGTGGCGCAGATCGCACGCGACCCGAACACGTTCCTGTCCACCGTGCAGATCGGCGTGACGCTTCCTGTCCGCGTCGTTCGGCGAATCCTCAATCGCCCCGTATATCGTGCCGGTCATCGAAGACTGGGGTGTGCCGCATAACGTCGCCGCTCCCCTGACCACCATCGCGTTGACACTGATCATCTCGTATTGCTCGATCGTCATTTCCGAACTGGTGCCGAAGCGTATCGCCATGCAACGCAACGAGCAGATCGCGCGTGCCGTGGTGCCGGCCATCCATGTGTTCGCCAAAGTGTGCAAGCCGATCATCTGGCTGATCGGCAAGAACACGAACGGCATCGTGCGGCTGCTCGGCTTCGATCCGAACGAAACCGACAGCGAGGTGTCCGACGACGAGCTGCGCGTGCTCGTCAACACCAACACCAACCTCAGCAAGGACGAGCGCACCATCCTCGACGACGTGTTCGACGCATCCGAAACCATCGTGGCGGAGGTCATGCGTCCTCGTGCCGACGTCGCGTTCCTGGACGGCTCCATGCCGATTGCGGAAGCCGCCGCGTACGTGCGTGAAATGCCGTATTCGCGTTACCCCGTCACCGGCAAGGATTTCGATGACGTGCTCGGCTTCGTGCATGTGCGCGACCTGCTTGACATCCGCGATCCGAAGGCGAGAACCGTTGCCGACGTGACGCGTGAGGGCATTTCCCTGCCGGGCACGTCGAAGCTGCTGCCAAGCCTTGAGCTGCTGCGCAAACGAGGCATTCACCTGGCCGTGGTGATCGACGAATACGGCGGCACCGACGGCATCGTCACGTTGGAAGACATGACCGAGGAATTGGTCGGCGACATCCGCGACGAATACGACCTGCCGGAGGAAAAGGGCGGTGAACGCACAGAACGCGCCGCTTTCGTCAATGGCGTGGCCACCATCGAAGGTGGCATGACGATCGAGGATTTCGCGGATTTGACCGGCATCGAGCTGGAAGACGGCCCATACGAGACGGTTGCCGGCTATTTCCTGGCGCACACCGGCAAAATGGGCGAAGTGGGCGACGTGCTGTCGTCCGATGACGGTTATGACATGGTCGTCACCAAGGTGGACGGCCGTCGTATCGAAACGCTGGAAGTGCGTCGGCACACCGCCGATGAGGACGGTTCCGCGGCTGGCGATTCCGCGGCGGACGCCAAGTAACCCGAGCGGCCTCTTACAGCACCACCTGCCGGTTGATGTCGCGGCGCAACTGCCTCCATTGCGGCAGATAGGCGCTCATACGCCTTTGAAAGCCCTCTCCGTGGCCGTTCTCCCACAGGTGGGTCATCTCATGCACCAGCACGTATTCGAGGAATCTAGGGGCTATTAAACCAAGCTGCAGGTTAAGTCGGATACGTCCGGTCTTCGGCGTGCACGATCCCCAACGCGAACTCATCAGACGCAACGTGATATGCGTCGGCGTACGGCCAACGATCGGGCCCCATTTGGCAAGCAACACAGGCAATTGCGATTCGATGTTGCGTTGCGCCCGCGCCTTGGCCTCGTCCGTCCATACGAAAGCGGGCGGGTTGGCGGAAGCGCCAGTATCGCCAATATTGCCGTTTTGCGCACGCTGCGCGTTGAGTTGCGCGTCTCTGGCCTGCCGCATGCTGCGTTGCGCCCGTTCGATCCACGGCTTGCGTTCCGTTACAAACCGTTCGATAGCGCTTTGCGACATTCGTTGCGGCGCGGAGATGACGATATCCGCGTTCGGCGGTTTGATGCGCAGGTACATGTTTTTGATGGGTTTGCGCACGATGGCCACCCGCATGCCGGCGATGCTCGCCGTCGTTTCGGAAATCACGCGATTGCGGTTGCGATGCCCCACTCCCCTGCCGTAACGGCCGTTACCGCCGTTGCGCTGCCCGTATGTCATGCCTGCATTATGCCACGACACGCCGATGACACGGCGGCACTTGACTTTCCCTGTGATTCAAGTATTATTTCAATTCGTTGTGTTCAAGACACAGCAAGTTGGGCCCGTAGCTCAGGTGGTTAGAGCGCATCCCTGATAAGGATGAGGTCGGAGGTTCAAGTCCTCCCGGGCCCACGTAGATGGTAAGGAAGCGGCATAGCCGCTTTTTTCACCTATGGGGCTATAGCGCAGCTGGTAGCGCATCTGCTTTGCAAGCAGAGGGTCGCCGGTTCGAACCCGGCTAGCTCCACGGGGCTATGGCGCAGCTGGTAGCGCATCTCCATGGCATGGAGAGGGTCAGGGGTTCGAATCCCCTTAGCTCCACAGAATTGAAGGCTTCCGAGTAATCGGAAGCCTTTTTCGTATTCAGTCTCTTGTCGACCATCCAACGGACGCGATCGCCCGCAAACCAAATAAAACGGCCGCCTGCATACCCGCAAGCGGCCGGAATCATCAAATCAATAGGGGAGTGACACCACGAATCGCAACTAGTTGCGGGCCGCGTTCTGCTTGGCCAGCTCGTCACGAATCTGCTGCAGCAGCTGGACGGTCTGCTCTTCGGCAGACGGCTCTTCAGCGGCCTTTTCCTCGGCTTCCTTCTGCTCGGCAAGCTTGGTCTTGGCAAGCAGCGCTTCGGTCATGTCGCGGAACTTGTTAATCGGCACCAGAATGCAGAAATAAACGGCGGCCGCGATAATCAGGAAATTCAGAATCGCGCCCAGCACAGCGCCGAACGAGACGGTCGCGCCGTTGAACGTGATCGCCAGCAGGCCGTCCATATTCGGCTTGCCGAAAATCATGGCGATGAACGGGTTGATCACGCTGTTCACGATCGAATTGACCACGGTGGTGACGGCACCGCCCATAACAACACCGACAGCCATGTCGATCATGTTGCCGCGTGCAATGAACTTCTTGAATCCTTCAAGCATGGTTTTTCTCCTGTGGGAAATGAGGGAGTTGTGTTGCGGACGACGCTCTCTCCTCGCCTTCCACACACTATCCTATGGCGTTCCAAACGCCTCCAGCCAAATCTTGAGCAATATCTTGTGCGTCTCACAGTCAAGCACATAGAATGAAACCGCCGTATTGATAACCCAACTATCCCGAAGGGGAAAAATATGCTCACTGATGAGTACGTCAAGCGCGTGTACGCGCAGGTCGAGAAGCGCGATGGCGACCAGCCGGAGTTCCTGCAGGCCGTTCGCGAGGTCTTCGAAAGCCTCGAGCCGGTTGTTGAGAAGCACCCGGAATATGAGAAGGCGGGCGTGCTCGAGCGCCTCGTCGAGCCGGAGCGCGTGGTGAAGTTCCGCGTCGCCTGGACGGACGATGAGGGCAAGGTGCAGGTCAACCGCGGTTACCGCATCCAGTTCAACTCCGCGATCGGCCCGTACAAGGGCGGTCTGCGTTTCCACCCGAGCGTGAACGAGGGCGTCATCAAGTTCCTTGGCTTCGAGCAGATTCTCAAGAACTCCCTGACCAGCCTGCCGATGGGCGGCGGCAAGGGCGGCTCCGACTTCGATCCGAAGGGCAAGTCCGATGCCGAAGTCATGCGTTTCTGCCAGGCGTTCATGACCGAGCTGTGCCGTCACATCGGCCAGTTCACCGACGTTCCGGCCGGCGACATCAATGTCGGCGCCCGTGAGATCGGCTACCTGTTCGGCCAGTACAAGCGCATCCGCGACGAATACTCCGGCGTGCTCACCGGCAAGGGCCTGACCTACGGCGGCTCTCTCGCCCGCACCGAGGCCACCGGCTACGGCATCTGCTACTTCTCCGCCGAAGTGCTCAAGCACCTGAGAAACGACAGCTTCGAGGGCAAGAAGGTCATCGTGTCCGGCTCCGGCAACGTGGCGCAGTACTGCGCGCAGAAGTGCACCGAGCTCGGCGGCAAGGTCATCGCCATGAGCGACTCCAAGGGCTACGTCTACGATCCCAACGGCATCAACCTCGACGTGCTGTTTGACATCAAGCAGAAGCGCCGCGCCCGCATCAGCGTCTACGCTGACGAAGTGCCCGGCAGCGAGTACCACGAGGGCTGCAAGAACATCTGGACCGTGCCGTGCGACATCGCCATGCCGTGCGCGTCCCAGAACGAGATGGATCTCGAGGGCGCGAAGGCCGTCATCAAAAACGGCGCCATGGCCGTGTTCGAAGGCGCGAACATGCCGCTGACCCCCGAGGCCATCAACGCGGTCATCGAGGCCGGCCTGCTCTACACGCCGGGCAAGGCGTCCAACGCCGGCGGCGTTGCCACCTCCGGTCTGGAAATGAGCCAGAACTCCCTGCGCATGAGCTGGAGCTTCGAAGAAGTCGACGAGAAGCTGCACGGCATCATGAAGAGCATCTTTAAGGCCTGCTACGACGCCTCCGTCGAGTGCGGCCAGCCGGGCAACATGATGCTCGGCGCCAACGTTGCCGGCTTCCTGAAGGTCGCCAACGCCATGATGGCTCAGGGCATTGTGTGATCGCTGATCCATCACCCATACAGAGCGAAGATCCCCGAAACGTTCGTTTCGGGGATCTTTTTTGCGGATTTGTTATGTAGAGAGGCGGGTACAGCGTTGCCTGCGCTGCGCACCCAAGCCTTGCCCTCGAGAAAAAGGTACTGAGCGCAGCGAGGCGGATGCCGTGTTTCCTGACATTACACACCATGGTAATTTTGTTTCTGCGCCGCTCGACCAGTGCTGCCCCATAAAGCCTTTCCCTCAAAGGGGAAGGCTTTCCAAACGCACGGCAGATCGCCGCCAAAAGGGGAAAACGGAACACCGCCCGGGGCGAAAGCAGTCCCGGGCGGTGTTATTTCTTTCGAAAGAGAACACGTCGTTTAAAAGAGAATGCGCCCGCGCGGTGTCGCGCAGGCGCTGCAGAGCAAGCAAAAGTTTTGTGTGTGTGTGGGGTAAAGTTGTAAATAACCGGTAAACAACCTTATGAGGAAAGCAAGCTCTGTCTCACGAAAAGTTATTTCATTTCCGTTCTGCCAGAATAATGCGCCAACTTCTTTTTTTAATGCAAAAACGAAAAAAATTTTTTGAAAATTTTTTGACACGGCCGCGCCGTGCGGCAGGAAGCCGGTTTCCCGGTTGCCGGGCGGGGGGAGAACATGGTATAATCGGGTGACAACGCCTTGCAAAGGGGAGAACTTTCATGCAGGAGAATCTGGTCGTCAAAAAGGCGATGCCGCTCGGCGCGCGCGTCTGGACGAGTCTGCTGGTGTTCGGCTTCATCGGGCAGATCGCCTGGATGGTCGAGAACGTCTACTTTTCCACCTACATTCAGAAAAATATCACGGCCGCCGGCTGGGCCACGTCCGCGACCGTCGCGGCCAGCGCCATCGCCGCCGCGCTGGCGACGATCTTCAGCGCCGCGTGGTCGGACCGCGTGGGCAAGCGCCGCGCCTTCGTCTGCTGGGGGTATATCCTCTGGGGCATCACGACGGCGGCGTTCGCGCTCTTCGGCAACGGGCAGGTCGGCGGCGACGTCGGTCTCGCGGTGACGCTCTTCGTCGTTATGGACTGCATCATGTCCGCCATCGGCAGCACGGCCAACGACTCGGCCTTTTCCGCCTGGGTCACGGACGTGACCGACGTCACGAACCGCGGCGTCGTGGACATCGTGCTGAGCATCATGCCCATCCTCGCGCTCATCGTCATCTTCGCGGGCTTTGACGGCATGACCGTGCACGGCAACTGGACGGGCTTTTTCCTCGTGCTCGGCGGCCTGACGAGCGCGGCCGGCGTGCTCGGCCTGTGCATCTTCCGCGACAGTCCGGCCCTGCGCCCCGTGCAGGGCGACACGTACCTGCGCGACGTGCTCTACGCTTTCCGCCCGGCGAACATCCGCGCCAACAAGATGATCTACATCTGCTTTCTCGGCATGATGTTCTCCGGCCTTGCCATGCAGCTGTGGCAGCCGTACATGATCTCGCTCGTCGAGGTCACGCTCGGCATCGACAACTACATCCTGCCCATCGGCATCGTCGTGCTTGCCTCGGCCGTGCTGTCCGTGCTCGCGGGCAAGGCCATGGACCGCTTCGGCAAGGAGAAGTTTTATTACCCCGTGGCAATTTTGCAGGTGCTCGGAGGCCTGATCGCTTATTCGATCAAGTTCGTCGGCCACGCCATGCCGCTGCTGTGCGTCGGCGGCACGTGCATCATGGCCGGCAACCTCGCCATGGTGGGGCTGTTCACCGCCTCGTCGCGCGACTATACGCCCGCCGGGCGCGCCGGCGCGTCGCAGAGCGTGAAGATGGTCATCTACATCATGCTGCCCATGGTGCTCGCGAGCATCATCGACCCGCTCATCATCCGGGCCGTCGCGCTCGAGCCGACGGCGGCCATTCTCGCCAAGTACCCGAGCTACGCCGGCAGCTACCTCTATCCGTATGAGCTGTTTCTGGCCGCGGCCGTGAGCGCGGTGTTCATCCTCATCCCCGCGTACTTCGTCCGCCGGGACGCCGACCGCATCCGCCGCGAGAAGCTCGCCGCGCTGGAAAAATGAACGCGAAAGCCCGCCCGCAGGCAGTGCCTGCGGGCGGGTTCTTTCTATCCGGGTTTACTTGCGGAAGAGGGCGATCACGCGGTCGAAGAAATCGCCGATGGCGGTGATGACGTCCTTGACCTTGCCGGTGAAGGACGCGATCTTGTCCTTCGCGCCGGCGAGCTGTTTGAGCGTATCCTGCACGGCGTGCACCTTCGAGAGCAGGGCGTTCGTGTCCAGCTTTTCGAGCGAGCGGCAGAGGTTTACGAGCTGGGTCATCTGGTCGTCCGTGAGCGTGACGTCGTACTCGGCGGCAATCTCTTTGATCTTGGCGCGCAGTTCGGCGTCGGTCATGTCCTTCGTCTCGTTGAGGATGAGCTTGAGCTCATTGACGATCTCGACCGAGTCATAGTCGCCGATGGCCTGCGCGAGCTCCGCCGTCGTGGCCAGCTCCTGCGAGGAGACGGCCTTGGCGGTCTCGTCGAGCTTCGTGCCCGTGATGTCCTCGTATGCTTTGTACACGCCCGTCAGCGCCGCCGTGCCCGAGACGTCGAACGGCGCGGTCACGGTGATCTTCGCATCCGTGATGCCGGCGGTGGCCAGCGCGCTGATGTACATCTGGCTCGTGCAGTAGGTGATGTGCGACGTGTTGACGGTCATGCCCTTGCCGGCGTCGAGCACCTCGATGGAGATGCAGGAGATGGACTTCGTGCCGATCTGCTCGTCGCTGATGACGCCGCTGAGATACTGCCGCTCGTCCTTGTTCGTGACGGTCAGCTCCTTGACGCTGCCGCGCTCGATGCCGAAGGTCTTGTAGACGGTCTTGATCTGGTCGTCCGTGAGGTCTGCGCCGATGACGGTGCGCGTCTCGCCGGCGTCAATGGCCGACACGGCGCCAAGGCTTGCGAGCAGGCACACGGCAAGTACAATGGGCAGGGCCCGTTTGAGAAATTTCATGGTGTTGGTTTCCTTTCCCCGCGCTCCATGGGCTGCGGTGCTTTACAGGATGAGACGCTACCATTGTAAATTGGTTCCCGGAAAAAGGATGACGATTCTGTGAAGAATCGCCTGAATTGTTTGTTAAGATATTGCGCGGCGCATAGAAAAATGGACAGACAGAGTGGGGGGACTCTGTCTGTCCAAATCGGATTCACTGCCCTTTGGGGTGGCAGCTATGGCACTGCGCACCGCAATGGGCACAGTTGCCACCGCAGGAGGATTTCCCTTGCCGCTTCTGGCGGATCAGGGAAAGGGAAATGAAGGTGACAATGGCGATAAGTACAATCGAAATCAAAATCGTAGAGAGGTTCGCGCCAATCCAGCTGAACATGGAAAATCGCTCCTTTGCGTTTGCGAATTTTGGAAAGGCTCAGGCCTTGAGCGTGGTGGCTTCCTTGTAGGGACGCACCAGCATGTAGATGATGCCGGCCAGTGCCAGGATCGCGCAGATGAGGCCGATCACGTTCAGGTTGCCCGTGAAGGCGCAGCCAAACTGGTAGATCATCAGGCCGCACAGGTAAGCGAAGCCGCACTGATAGCCAATGGCGAACCACGTCCACTTCTGGCTGTTCATCTCGCGCTTGATGGCGCCGATAGCCGCGAAGCACGGAGCGCACAGGAGGTTGAACACCAGGAAGCTGTAACCGCTGATGCCGTTGAAGGCAGCTGCGATGTTCTGGTACACGGTGCCGTCGCCGCCGCCGTAGAGGATGCCGAGCGTGCCGACAATGTTCTCCTTGGCAACGAGGCCGGTGATGGAGGCGACTGCCGCCTGCCAGTTGCCCCAGCCGAGAGGCTTGAAGATCCAGGCGACGACGCCGCCGATGGCAGCGAGGATGGAGTAGTCGATCTCGTCCTCGGACAGCATACGGAACGTGCCGTCGACCGTGCCGAAGTACGTGGTGAACCAGACGAGGATCGTGGACAGCAGGATGATCGTGCCGGCCTTCTTGATGAAGGACCAGCCGCGCTCCCACATGGAGCGGAGGACGTTGCCCAGCGTCGGCCAGTGGTAGGCCGGCAGCTCCATGACGAACGGAGCCGGATCGCCGGCGAACATCTTCGTCTTCTTGAGCATGATGCCGGAGACGATGATCGCGGCCATGCCGATGAAGTACGCGGAGGTGGAGACCCAGGCGCTGCCGCCGAACAGGGCGCCGGCGATCATGCCGATGAAGGGCACTTTCGCGCCGCAGGGGATGAAGGTGGTGGTCATGATCGTCATGCGGCGATCACGCTCGTTTTCAATGGTACGGGAAGCCATAACGCCCGGCACGCCGCAGCCGACGCCGATGAGCATCGGGATGAAGGACTTGCCGCTCAGGCCGAACTTACGGAAGATACGGTCGAGCACGAAGGCGATACGGGACATGTAGCCGCAGGCCTCGAGGAAGGCCAGCATCAAAAACAGGACGAGCATCTGCGGCACGAAGCCGAGCACCGCGCCGACACCGGCGACGATACCGTCAAGGATCAGGCCCTGCAGCCAGTCGGCGCAGCCCGCCTTCTCCAGACCGTTGCCGATCAGGACCGGGATGCCCGGGACCCAGACGCCGTAGTCGGCCGGATCGGGCGCGTCAAAGCCGTTGGCTTCGAGGTAGGCGACCGCATCGACATACGTCATGCCCACGGTGCTGTCCTCGTCGGCGTCATCGGGGATGTTGTCGTAGTAGGCGGTCATTTCATTCTCAGCCAGGGTCTCCTCATCCTCGACCATGGTGGTCGCGGTGTCGGAGGTGGGCTGGAAGTCTTTCATTTCCGCGAGGGTGGCGTCGGCGTCGAAGTCTTCGGCTTCGGTGTCGAGCCCCAGGAACGCATCGACCGCTTCGGTCGCGGCGGTGTATTCGTCGTTGGCGTCGTTATAAGCGCTCGAGCCGATGCCCAGCAGGTGCCAGCCGTCGCCGAACACGCCGTCATTGGCCCAGTCGGTCGCGGGCGCGCCGACGGCGACCATGGCGACCCAGTAGACCAGGAACATGACCACGGCGAAGATCGGCAGGCCCAGCCAGCGGTTGGTGACGATGCGGTCGATCTTATCGGACGTGGACTGCGTGGCCTTGGATTTCTTGCGGTAGCAGGCGCGGATGACTTCCGCGATGTAGACGTAGCGCTCGTTGGTGATGATGGACTCGGCATCGTCGTCGAGCTCTTCCTCGGCGGCCTTGATGTCCGCCTCGATGTGCTGGTGCACATCCTCGGGGATGTGGAGCTTGGCGAGCACCTTGTCGTCGCGCTCAAAGATCTTGATCGCGTACCAGCGCTGCTGCTCTTCCGGCATCTTGTGCACGGCCGCCTCTTCGATGTGGGCGATCGCGTGCTCGACCGGGCCGGAGAACGTGTGCATCGGCACGGTCTTGGTGGACTTGGCGGCGTCGATGGCGGCTTCTGCCGCGGCCATGACGCCGTCACCCTTCAGGGCCGAGATCTCCACGACCTTGCAGCCGAGCTGCTGCGACAGCTGGCTGATGTTGATCTGGTCGCCGCTCTTGCGCACGATGTCCATCATGTTCACGGCCATGACTACCGGGATGCCCAGTTCGGTCAGCTGCGTGGTCAGGTACAGGTTGCGCTCGAGGTTCGTGCCGTCCACGATGTTGAGGATGGCGTCCGGACGCTCGTCGATCATATAGTTGCGGGCGACTACCTCTTCGAGCGTGTACGGGCTGAGCGAGTAGATGCCGGGAAGGTCCATGATGACAACGTCGTCATGCTTTTTCAGGCGGCCTTCCTTTTTCTCGACCGTGACGCCCGGCCAGTTGCCCACAAACTGATTGGAGCCGGTCAGCGCATTGAACAGCGTCGTTTTGCCGCAGTTCGGGTTGCCGGCTAAGGCAATCTTGATTTGCTTTTCCATTCGGATGCTCCTTTGCGATATTCTCCTCTGCTGATGGGGGATCCTACCTTATGTAATAAATTTTGCTTACGGATGATTATGCCTGGATCTCGATCATCTCGGCATCGGCCTTGCGCAGGCTCAGCTCATAGCCGCGGACCGTGACTTCCACCGGATCGCCGAGCGGTGCGACCTTGCGCACATACACTTCGGTGCCCTTCGTGATGCCCATGTCCATGATGCGGCGCTTGATGGCGCCTTCACCATGCAGCTTCACCACCTTGACCGTTTCGCCGATCTTGGCTTCTCGCAGCGTTTTCATCGTGCTTCCTCCCTTAAATCATGATTTTGCGTGCCATTTCATCGCTGATGGCAACGCGGGATTCTTTGACCTTCACGATCAGATTCCCGCCGATCGCCGATACGACCGTGGCCGTCCCACCGGGGACGAAACCCAGATCTTCCAAGTGCTTTCTGGTCTCCGGGTTTCCGCCGACTTTCAGAATCAGTGTCTCCTCGCCGACATTGGCGAGATTCAGCGGCATCATAGATATCCCTCCACTGGTAACGGTTAGAGCGTGCTAACCTCGGATGAAAAAAGAACGGTTATATTTGTTTAACAGAAGTTAAACTTCCCTAACCTTGCTAAAGTTTAATCTATCTAACATCGCGTGTCAAGAGGTATTTGAAAAAAATTTTGCATCGCTTGCATTTTTGGTTAAGGTGTGCTAACCTAAAAGCAATTTGACGAAAAGGTTGGTGGAATCCGCTATGCAGATCTTGAGAGCTGCGGAAGACTATCTGGAAGCAATGCTGATGATGCAGCAGAAACACGGTTACATCCGCTCGATCGACATCGCGGAGCAGCTCGGCGTGACGAAGCCGAGCGTGACCTACACGACCAAGCGCCTGCGCGAAAACGGCTACATCACGATGGACCGCGACGGGCTCATCACGCTCACGCCGAGCGGCATGGACATTGCCGCGCGCATGCTCGACCGGCACCATACGCTCACGAAGTTTCTCATGGAGCTCGGCGTCGACGCCAAGACCGCCGAGGAGGACGCCTGCAAGATGGAGCACGACATCAGTGAGCAGACGTACACGGCGCTCTGCCGCCACGCCATCGGCAAGCTCGGCATCCTCGGGGAGGACAACGCGGGCCTCGGCGAAACGGCCGAGACCGACGAGAACTGAACACGCCTCCGGACAGTTCCGCC
>OKUT01000415.1_pt1 | contig 13640 bp, 9 predicted proteins | sample 1606571 | NCBI WGS metagenome assembly OKUT01 (sample SAMEA3882513, study PRJEB24775) | human gut metagenome | biome: human-associated habitat; feature: intestine environment; material: feces | place: Netherlands | collected 2009/2010
TGCGAAAAGTCAAAATTCTATTTTCAGAAAAAATCCGGTATTTGCTTAAAAAAGAGTAAGGAAAAAGTAAGAAAACAAAAAACAAAATGTGATACGATAGAGCTAACTTGGGAAAACTGAAAAATTCTTTGCAAAAATAGAAAAGTGGGAGGAAGCGTATGAAGAAAAAAGTAATCGCGATTGTGTGTGCAGTCGCAGTGCTGGCGGCAGCCGGAGACATGGCATTTCCTTGGAAACAGTACAAAAGAGGACGATAACGTCGTCTATGTCAATACTGTAAAAGCCCTGACTAATCTGGGAACCGGAAATGGAATGGAAAACCGCTATGCCGGTGTTGTGGAGTCGGAAAATACCTGGAAGGTAGAGAAAAACAGCGAGAAAACGGTAAAGGAAGTTTATGTGGAAGTTGGTCAGGAGGTTCAGGTCGGAACACCGCTGTTCTCCTACGATACCGAGAAATTCCAGAGTGACCTCGAGCAGGCGCAGCTGGATCTGGAACGCATAAACAATGAACTTTCAAGTATGAATACCAATATCGGCCAGCTTTACAAAGACAAAAAGCAGGCATCAAAAGACCAGCAGGCAAGCATCACACTGGAAATTCAGGAAGCGGAGCTGGATTTAAAGAAAAAAGAATATGAAGGAAAATCAAAACAGGCGGAGATTGATAAATTAAACGATAACATCACCAATGCGACCGTGATCAGCGAAATCGCCGGTGTTGTAAAATCAATCAACAACGATGACAGCAGCGCCGGCGCTTACTCCAGTGACAACTCCGACAATTCCTTCCTGACCGTTCTTGCAACGGGAGATTTCCGTGTAAAAGGCCAGATCAATGAACAGAATATGAGCGATGGTTCGATTACCGAAGGAAGCCAGGTGATCGTGCATTCTCGTGTAGATGAGAATCAGACCTGGACTGGAACCGTGACAAAGATTGATCGGGAAAATGCACGGACAGGAAGCAATAACGTTTACAGCAGTTCAGGAGACAGTATGACGCAGTCAAGCAACTATCCGTTTTATGTGCAGCTCGACGGAACGAACGGCCTGATGCTCGGCCAGCACGTTTACGTAGAGCCGGATATCGGCCAGCAGGAAGTCAAAACAGGAATCTGGCTGTCCGATTACTTTATCAACGATGTCGACAGCAACCCTTACGTCTGGGCCGATGATGGAAACGGCAAACTGGAAAAACGAAGCGTAACGCTGGGAACACACGATGAAAATATGATGGAATATCAGATCACTGATGGTCTTAAAGAGGAGGATGCCATCACCTTCCCGGAGGATGGACTGGAAGAGGGCATGAAGACCGTTGTTAGTACCGATGGTTCGCTGGGACAGAGCAATCCGGCCGGCGGCGAGGATGACGGAATGCTTGACAACGACGATGGAATGGTCGACGACGGTATGACGCAGGATGAAAACGGCATGGTTGACAATACCATGGACGGCGCAGAGTACAGCGGTGAGGAAGATACAACGAACGTGATCGGCGGCGCCGACAATGGTGAGGCAGAACCGGCAGAAACACAGGAAGCCGGATCAGCAGATGACGGGGAGGTGCAGCCGTGATTCTGGAATTAGAGAATATCTGTAAAGAATATATGCAGGGCAAAATCCCGGTTCCGGTTCTGAAAAACATCAACTTCTCCATGGAAGAAGGCGAGTACGTTGCGATCATGGGTCCTTCCGGTTCCGGAAAAACAACACTGATGAATATTGTCGGCTGTCTCGACCAGGCGACGAGCGGACGGCTGATCCTCGACGGACAGGATATCAGCAAATGCAGTGACAATCAGATGTCGGACATCCGCCTGCAGAAAATCGGCTTTGTCTTCCAGAACTTCCAACTCCTTGCAAGACAGAGCGCAATGGAAAATGTATGCCTGCCGTTGACGTACGCGGGCGTGCCGAAAAAAGAGAGAAGAGAGCGGGCAGCGATTGCCCTCGAGCGGGTGGGGCTCGGCGACCGTATGAGTTTCAAACCGACCCAGCTCTCCGGCGGACAGAAACAGCGTGTGGCGATTGCAAGAGCGATTGTCAACCATCCGAAAATTCTGCTGGCTGATGAGCCGACCGGAGCGCTCGACTCCCATTCCGGCGAGCAGGTCATGGAGCTGTTCCAGAGCCTGAACGACGAGGGCGTCAGCATCTTGATGATTACACATGACGCGGAGATCGCATCGATGGCACAGCGCACCGTGGAGATCCGCGACGGAATGATGAAATCGAAGGAGGTGGCCGAAACATGAAAAAAGGAAAAGCAGCAAAGAAAGCCGCGATTGCAGTTGTGACCGCAGTTGCCGTGGGCGGTGTCAGTGTCGGCGGTTATTACGGCATCCGCCAGGCGCAGAAGACGACCGTAAAAGTGTATCCGGTCAGTGACTTTACGAGTGGTTACTGGGGAGACAGCATGAACATGGAAGGCCAGATCACCTCGACGGCTTCCCAGAACATCTATCTTTCCGACAGCCAGACCATTTCCCAGGTTCTCGTCAAAGAGGGCGATGTGGTAAATGCCGGAGACACGCTGATGACATACGATACCAGCATGATCGAGCTGGATTTGGAAACGCAGCAGTTACAGCTTGCACAGACAAAGCTGAAAATCCAGCAGAGTGAAAAAGAACTGGAAAAGCTGAAAAAGACAAAACCGGTATCGGATACGCCGCTGAATCCGGTGGAGCCGGATTTCCCGGATTTTCCAGATGAACCCATCGATCCGGATTTCCCGGACGAACCGATTCCGACCCCAGAACCGGAGCCGACGTATGAGGATGCTGTTCTGTACAGCAGTACGAATAAGCTTGTATTTGGTTCCAAACCATACAAAGGAGAAGGAACGCAGGAAGACCCATACACCTATCTCTGCGCACCGGGAACAGTCCTGACAGGCGGATTCCTGAATCAGATGGCAGGATACGCGGATGAAAAGGGAACGAAAAAAGAAGAGGACAGCGAAGGATACTGGTTCCGCCTGGAGATTCATGAAGAAAACAAAGCCGCAGAGGCGCTGGAAACCGTGTGGGAGCAGGATGGAACGAAGATTGCGAAAGCATACGAGACTTCGTATGAAGCAGTCCTGAGTCTGAAAGAATCCGAAGCGGCGGATGCACCGGAAATAAAAATCACCACGCCGCTTGCCAACACAGAGGTGGCAGAGGGCGGCGGGCTGAAGCTGAAAATCGGAATCAATGAGAAGAAAGATACCGAAGAGAAGCCGGATGAGAAAGCCGACGATAAAACGGATGATAGAACCGAGAGTCCGTCCGAGGACGATGTGACACAGCCGGGTGAAGCCGGAAATGGAAGCGGTGAGGCAGACGATTCCACGGAAAACACCGAAACGGATGTCACTTACACATACGTCTGGAAACACAACGGAAAGACAATCGACGGAGATTTTAAGGATACTTACACAAAAGAAAACATCACAAAAGAGGATGCCGGAATCTATACAGTAGAAGTGACAGCGAAAAATGACAAGGGTACTTCCATGGCAGTCAGCACTGCAAATGTGGCGGTAAAAGAAGGAACGATTACCCCGACACCAAGTGTAACTCCGACCCCGAGCGTTACGCCGGGACCGAGTGTAACTCCAGAGCCGACCGTCAGCCCGGAACCAAGTACAACACCGATTCCGACCACAGAGCCGGTTCCAACAGAAACTCCGGTGCCGAGCGAGACCCCAGTTCCGACGGAAACGCCGACGCCGACCGAAGCCCCGGCAGAACCGGAAGCGGAACCGCAGAGCGAAGATGCGCCGGAAGCAGTGCAGACGACAGCAAAAACCGTATTCTACGGTGAAAAAGCATCGGTACAGTCCCTCTTTACATCATCCACAGGAAGCAGCGCAAATAACAATACTTCTTCCGGTGATGATACCCAGATGACCTACACAAAAGATGAGTTGAAAAAAGCCATCAGCGAAAAAGAAAGCCAGATCCGTAATCTGAAGCTGGATCAGAAGGAAGAGGAACTCAAAGTCAAAAATACGCAGAAATCCCTGGATTCCCAGACCGTAAAAGCGACGATCAGCGGTGTGGTAAAGAAGGTTGGAAATGCAGAAAACCCGTCCAACGACGGAAGCGCCTTTATCCAGGTCAGTGGAAACGAGGGTCTGTACGTGCGCGGCTACTTAAGCGAGACGTATCTCGATCAGGTAAAAGTCGGCGATGAACTCAACGTGACTTCTTGGTCTTCGGGTGCTTTTGCAGCGGCAACCGTAACCGAGATTTCTCCGTACCCGACAACAAGCTACATGTCGTACAGCGAGACACCAGCCTCCTTCTATCCGTTCACAGCCGTTATCCCGGAAGGCGGAGAAGGTTTTGAGAATGGTGACTGGATCGAGATTGCAATCACTGTCGGAAACGATGTAGAAAACGGCAACGGCCTGTACGTCAGCAAAGAATTCATCCGCGAGGAAAACGGACAGAAATTCGTTTATATCCGGGATGAAAATGATAAATTAAAGAAACAGAATGTGGTAACCGGAAAACTTCTGTGGGGCAGTTATTACGAAGTGAAGAGCGGTCTTTCCGAAGAGGATTACATTGCATTTCCGTACGGCAAAACCGTGGTGGAAGGCGCAGACACGAAGGAATCCAGTTCATCGGATTATTACAACAGTTAAGGAGGCGCATTATGTTAGAAAATGTAAGACTTTCCTTTCAGGGAATCTGGTCACACAAAATGCGTTCCTTCCTGACGATGCTGGGTATTATCATCGGAATTGCGTCGATCATCTCAATTGTCTCCACGATCAAGGGAACGAATGAACAGATCAAACAGAACCTGATCGGAGCCGGAAACAACAACGTGACCGTCAGCTTAAAGCAGGGCGACGGCGATTACTGGATGGACAACGGACTGCCAAGCGGCGTGTCGAAACTGTCTGATGATCAGAAAAAGCGGATCCGCGAGCAGGATCAGGTGGAAAATGCATCGTTTTACACCGAAAGAACGTATGTGAGCGGCATCGCAAAAGGAAACACAACACTGGACAGTGCGAAGGCGCTTGGCGTGGATGAAAATTATCTGTCGACGTGCGGATATCAGATTTATCAGGGACGCGGCTTTGTGGAGAGCGATTTCTCGAAGACCCACAAAGTTGTCCTCCTCGACGATACCGCAGTGCTGACACTCTTCCCGGATGAGTCGCCGGTCGGCAAAACGATCGAGATCATGGGAGAGCCGTTCACGGTGATCGGCGTGATCAAAAAAGCCGATTCGTTCCAGCCGGTCATCAATTCCAGAGATGACTACTATACGTACAATCAGGAATCTTATCCGCTGGTGCTGATGCCGGATGTCTGCTGGCCGATCGTATTCCAGTATGATGAACCGGAAAATGCCGTTGTGATGGCAAAAACAACCGAGGATATGAGCACGGTGGGAAAGACAACAGCGGATATCATGAACGAATCCGTGACCAATACAACTGATTCTCTTTCCTATCAGGCAGAGGATCTGCTGGAGAAAGCAAAGAGTCTGCAGGAGTTAGGCCAGAGCACGAACCAGCAGCTGATCTGGATCGCGAGCATTTCGCTTCTGGTCGGCGGTATCGGTGTTATGAATATTATGCTGGTATCTGTAACGGAACGTACAAGCGAGATCGGCCTGAAAAAGGCGATCGGAGCAAGAAAACGCAGAATTCTGTTCCAGTTCCTGACCGAGGCGGCGGTGCTCACCAGCATCGGCGGACTGCTCGGCGTGCTGGGCGGCATTATCATGGCACAGGTGATTTCGAGGGTATCGCAGACGCCTGTGGCGATCAGTATTCCGGCGATCATTTTCTCCGTGGTCTTCTCCATGGTGATCGGTATCGTATTTGGACTGCTGCCGTCGGTAAAAGCAGCGAACCTGAATCCGATCGATGCGCTGCGAAGAGAATAGAACAAAAAAGAGTTGAAAAATCCGTGCGGGTACAGCGTAGGTGCTGGATCCGTGCGGATTTTTTGTGCGGCGTGTGCGGATGAAACTTAAGATCTTTACTTTTTGCGGAAAGTCGGTTATACTGGAAAATAAGCGCAATTTGCGGCGCAGCAAAGAGGCATTCGAGTTTCAGATTCGGTATGTTTATGAAAATATAAGAAAGATTCAAAGACATTTCACATTCGTTTATGGTATAATCAAACAAGAGTATGACCAACGAAAAGGAGTATACGCGAATGAATATTTTGTTTTTTATCACACCGAAAAGTGAAACGGCTTATCTGTATGACGACTGCTCACTTCGGCAGGCCATCGAGAAGATCGAATATCATAAATACACGGCGGTTCCGGTACTGAACAAAAAGGGCTGCTACGTGGGAACACTGACGGAAGGAGATCTGCTCCGCATCATAAAAGAACGGTATCTGCTGAATTACCATGAAGCAGAGGATATCCCGCTCTGGCAGGTTCCGAAACGGTGGAATTATGAGTCCGTCAACATCAACAGCAACATCGAGGACCTGATCGAGATGTCCATGCGGCAGAATTTCGTTCCAGTTGTGGATGACGAGGGAATCTTCATCGGCATCATCCGAAGAAGAGATATCATCCAGTACTGTTATCAGAAAAGCGGCATCAAAGAAGAGGAAGAAGCCCGGCGCAGCGCGCGGAAACAAAACGCAGAACAGATGATTCTGCAGTAAAGAAGAAAATGAGGGAAACATTATGAAAAAACTGATCGATCTTATCCAGGAAGAGCTGGTAAAAGCCTTTACCGCTGCGGAGATGGACCCGTCCTATGCAAGGGTTTCCGTTTCCAACCGCCCGGATCTGTGCGAATACCAGTGCAACGGCGCAATGGCAGCTGCAAAAGCATACCACAAAGCACCGATCCAGCTGGCTGAAGCAGTTGTAGAAAAAGTGACCGATCACAGCGTGATCGGTGAAATTGAAGCCGTAAAACCGGGATTCATCAACCTGAAAATCAACCCGGAATTTCTGGCAGATTATCTTTCCAAAATGCAGAACGATGAAGATCTTTCTGTAGAGAAAACAAAAAATCCGAAAACCATCATCGTAGATTACGGCGGAGCAAACGTGGCAAAACCGCTTCACGTCGGCCATCTCCGTTCCGCGATCATCGGCGAGAGCATCAAGCGTATGGGACGCTTCATGGGCCACAACATGATCGGTGACGTTCATCTTGGAGACTGGGGTCTGCAGATGGGACTGATCATCACCGAGCTGCAGGAGCGCCATCCGGAGCTTGTTTATTTTGATGAGTCCTTTACGGGAGAGTACCCGGAGGAAGCACCGTTTACGATCAGCGAGCTCGAGGAGATTTATCCTTGCGCAAGCGGCAAATCGAAAGAGGACGAGGACTATAAGAAACGTGCACTCGAGGCAACGAGAGAGCTGCAGCAGGGCAGAAGAGGATATCGTGCGATCTGGAAACACATTATGAACGTTTCTGTTGCCGATCTGAAAAAGAACTATGGAAACCTCGACGTTCATTTCGATCTGTGGATGGGTGAGTCCGATGCACAGGAGTACATTCCGGACATGGTAGATTACCTGAAAGACAATGGTTATGCACATTATGACCAGGGCGCACTCGTTGTTGATGTCAAAGAAGAGACAGACACAAAAGAGATCCCGCCGTGCATGATCTTAAAATCCGATGGAGCAGCTCTGTATGATACGACAGACCTGGCAACCATCATCCAGCGTATGAAACTGTACAAGCCGGACGAGATCTGCTATCTGGCAGACAAACGTCAGGAGCTTCACTTCGTACAGTGTTTCCGCTGTGCAAGAAAAGCAAAACTGGTGAATGATGATACCGTTCTTTCCTTTATCGGCTTTGGTACCATGAACGGAAAAGACGGAAAACCGTTCAAGACCCGTGAGGGCGGCGTTATGCGTCTGGAGCGTCTGATCGGCGAGATCAACGATGAGATGTATCAGAAGATCGTGGAGAACCGCAGCGTAAAAGATACGGATGCAAGAGGAACGGCACAGATTGTCGGACTGTCTGCTATTAAATACGGTGACCTGTCCAACCAGGCATCGAAAGATTATGTATTCGATGTTGAGAGATTTACTTCCTTCGAGGGAAACACCGGTCCGTACATCCTGTACACGATCGTTCGTACAAAATCCATCCTCGGAAAATATAAAGAAGAGGGAAATGAACTGAAGAAAGGCGCACTTCTGGCACCGAAGAGCGACAGCGAGAAAGCTCTGATGCTTTCCGTATCCCGTTTCAACGGCGTTGTGGAGAACGCATTCGAGGAGAAAGCACCGCATAAGATCTGTGCTTATATCTACGAGCTTGCAAACGAGTTCAACCACTTCTACCACGAGACCAAGATCTTAAGTGAGCAGGATGAGGCAAGAAAAGCATCTTACCTGGCACTGCTGGATCTTGTCCGCGAGGTACTTGAGACCTGCATCGACCTGCTGGGATTCTCGGCACCGGAACGGATGTAAGATTCGTCAAGAGGGAAAAAATAGATAAAAAACAGGCGATTTTTTTGGCAGCCGTCGGCTTCTGTAGTTCTTGCAGAAACGGCGGCTGTTGTGTTATACTTACATCACGATTTTTCATCCGCTTGGACATTCGTCCTGAAAAATCGATTCTATATTACTCTATCGAAGAGCCATTCGGCTCAATTTATATCCATGTACAAAAACAGAATATCGGACTGACAAACACTTTGACGTAAAAAGAGGAGGCGGGATCATTGGAAAAGTAGAACTTCCGGGAGGGAAGTATCGCCTGCTGTCAGTGCTCGGAAGAGGGGCAACGTCTGTCGTTTATCTTGCAGAGAAAACTGGATCCGGAAAGCGGTATGCAGTCAAGGTAAGTATATGTGACAGGGAAAAACTGCGCCGGGAAGCGTTTCTTTTACAGAAGTTTTCATATCCCGGGATTCCCTGTGCGGTGGAACTTCTGGAAAGTGGGACAAAAAGCTTTCTGGTGATGGAAGCTGTAAACGGAAAATCTATCGGACAGCGTATGCGTAAGGGAGAACGGTTTTCCAGCCGGGAAATTCTGAAAACGGGAATTGCCCTGAGCGGGATTCTCTGTTATCTCCATGCACAGAACCCGCCGGTTTTCTACCGGGATCTGAAGCCGGACAACGTGATGATAACAGAGCGTGGTGAAATATACCTTGTGGATTTCGGTGCAGCCGGAACAGAAGAAACGGGGGTGGAAGTCCGTTATGGAACCCGCGGTTATGCAGCGCCGGAGCAGTATGACGGGAAGTGTGACGCCCGTTCCGATCTTTATGCACTCGGCGCACTGCTTGCGGCAATGGCGAAGCATGCGAAAAAGCGGCAGAAAAGAGGACTCTGGCGGGTGATGGAAAAGTGTATGCAGAAAAAGCCGGAGGAGCGGTATGCGTCTGCCGGAGAAGTCAAAAAGGCACTGCGGCGGCTGGAAAGAAAGCGAAAAGGCAGGAAGACTCTGCGGATCTTTGCAGTTTTTGCTTTTCTGACAGGAGGAGCGGCTGCAGTTGCCAGCAGGATGCCATGGGGGCAGTTTCCGGCGGCAGACGAATGGGAGGAGCAGGGAGATCTCTGGTTCTGCGGAAATCCGGTGGAAGAAGGCAGTCTGCCGAACTACCAGAAAGCGCGGGAAGCGTTCTTAAAGGCAGACCATCTCAGTCAGGCGGGGCGTGTGGAGCAGGAACTTGTGGAATACTGTCTGGCGGATGATGCGGCAAGGGAAAAAATGCAGATGGAGCCATTGCTGGCTGAATTTTATGATGACACGCAGCAGGAGCCGGAAAAAGAAAAACGCTGCCGCAGATATCTTGCTGTTGCAGGAATGTATTTCAGTTTTTCCGAAGAACTGGCGCGTGAAAATGACACAGATGCCATGCGGAAAGGAATCGAAGTGCTGGAAAAGGCCGCAGGCGAGAATATGGAGGGGCAGTGGGAGGCGGTTATCTGGCAGAGACTGGCGGATGCGTGCTATCTTGGCGGAAAATCCGGGGATGGGGAAAGAGAACAGGACTGGTGCCAGGAGAGCTTTCTCTATTACGAACGGCTTCTGTGCAGCAGACAGGATGGAAACCGGCGGAAAAATCTGCTCAGGGCTGCAGAGCTGGCACTTCAGTTCGACATGCAGGAAAAAGCAGAACAGTACCTCAACGAGGCAGCAGAAATTCTGGGAATGGAGGAGGACATTTTTTATCAGCAGATCAGAAAAAGATGGGAGGAAGCAGGATGAGAAAAAAGACCATATGCGCAATGATGACAGGATTCCTGGCAGTCCAGGGAATCGAAGTCCACGCGGAGACACAGCAGACGACAGGCGAGGCCGCAAGTGCGGTGGAAAGCGTGGAATTAGAAGCTGAAATCATCGAGAACAGTGATGTGACAGATGCGGACGGGAAAGCCGGACCGGAGGAACTGCTGCCGGACGAAAAGTCAGAAGAAGAACCGCCTATAGAAGAGAAACCAGAGCAGGAACCAGAACCGCCGGAAGAGAAAACAGATCCGGCAGAGACCGGAAAGAAAGAGACAGAAGGAGAAGAAAAAATGCTTCCCCCGACGGTAATTCCGGATCCGGAGAAAGAACCAGCGGAAAGGTGGGAAGAAGAGGAGGAAGAAATTTCGGAAGATTCAGAATCGGGGAAGCCAGAAGAATTACCGGAGGCAGGAGATATGGGTTCCGGGGAATCGGAATCAGAGGAAGGATGTGAAGAAACAGATACAAAAGAATCAGAGACAGAAGAGTCAGATTCGGAGAGAACGGATTTTGGAGAAATGGACACAGAAAAACCAGATTATGAAGATACAGGTTCAGAAAAATCCGGAACGGAAAATTTGATGCCAGAAGATCCGGAACCGGAAAAGCCTGATATGGAAGAAACGAAGCAGGAATCTCCGTCAACCGAAAAAGAGTCAGAAAATCAAACCTCGGAAACAAAAGCACCAGAAAAAGAGGAGCCTACCGTAATGCCAGATGCCGGAAAGTCAAACACAGAAAAGCAGGAACAAACGGAGCCCGGGCAATCGTCTCCGGAGAAAGAAGAACTCAAAACAGACGAACAGCTGCCCGTTGCTGCAGCCACGCCCGAGGAGGTGACCCAAGATCCAGATGATATTCCACTACAAACAGAAGAAAGCAGTCCTCCGCCTGCCGAAACTCCATCTGAGAGTGCCGGGGAGGAGCCATCTCAAATACCGCCGCAGATCATCGCCGATTTCATATTATCACAGATAGCAGACGAAGATTTCGAAGCGCCGAACCCCCTGATTATCCGCCCGGCCGACACCAGCGTCGAAATAGATCCCGGTTATACCCCGGAAATTCTGCTCGAGGGAGCCGCCGACACGGCTGAAATTCTTTCCTGCATGGTAAATGGCTCCGAAGCCGAATATGAATGGAAAGAAAACAAAATCTGTCTGAAAGCCGAGAGCCTTTCCGAAGGCTACAACCGCATCACTGTAAAAGTGCGTGGCGCAGACGGCATTGTTCGAACCATGAAACCGTGGGAAGTCAACGTGAAACCAAAAACTTCCACACTTGTCAGCCAAAGAACCAGCCAGAAACCAAAAGGAACCCGCCTCTGGCAGTCCCTGAGGCGCCTCTGGAACCTGATTCGTGCCATTGCCGAAATTCAGAATCAGACCACCCGCTATCTGCGTGCACTCTGCAGAAAATAGCCTGATCCGGTTTTGTTTGTATTTCTAATTTCGATATGCTAGAATAAAAGACATGTCATACGATAAAAAAAGTAAAAGAGGAAATAAGAGTATGTCAGATATGATATTATTTGATCTGGACGGAACCCTGACCGATTCCGGTCCTGGAATTACAAGATGCGTACAGTATGCGCTGGCATCCTTTGGCATCGAAGAGCCGGATCTGGAAAAACTGAACTGTTACGTGGGGCCGCCGCTTCTGGAATCTTTCATGAATTTTGCAGGCCTTGGCTGCGAAGAAGCACAGCAGGCCATCACAAAATACAGGGAGCGGTACGAGGCAGAGGGCATTTTTGAAAATGAAGTATACGGGGGAATCCCGGAGGTTCTGGCGTATCTGAAAGAGAAGGGAAAAATTCTGGCGGTAGCATCGTCCAAACCGGAAAAATACGTGGAGCAGATCCTGGAGCATTTCGAAATCAGAAAGTATTTTACCGTAGTAACCGGTTCAGAAATGAACGAAACCAGAACCGACAAAGGAGAAGTCATCGCAGAGACGCTGCGCCGACTCGGAGCAGAAGACAGCCGTTCCGACGTGGTGATGGTTGGTGACAGAAGCTATGACGTAATCGGGGCAAGAGAAAACGGACTGCTCTGTGTCGGCGTATCGTATGGGTACGGTGGAAGAGAAGAACTCGAGGCAGCAGGTGCCGCAAAGGTATGTGATACACCGGAAGAACTGAAACTGCTGGCGGAGGATCCGAAAGAAGAGAAGAAAAGACGCGACCGCATCAAAAAAATGAAGCCGGAGCGTATCCCGTGGCTGACAAGAGGAGAAAGTGGAACAGGAATCTTTGCGCCGAAAGAGAAAAAAGCAGAGAATATAAAAGAAAAAAGGACAGCGAAAACAGAGCCAAAAACGGAGGAAATCGTAATTCCTATCCAGCGGAAGCTATGGCGTCTTTTAAAACCGCTTCTGACGTACGAACTGTTTCTGATCGGAGCAACCGTACTTCTGGCGCTGATCCTGATGACGTTTACGACCGGCGGTTATCTGGAAGAGCGTATGCACGCGACATCCGTTCTTGCATCAGCAATCGGCAGTCTGGCGGCGATCCCGGTTCTCTGGAAACAGTACAAAAAAGATGAAGGCATGTTCCCGAAACCGGAAAAACGGTGGAGTGCGGCAGAGGCAGCCGCCTGTATTCTGCTGGTTATGACCTTCGGCCATCTCCTGAACACTGTCATGAACGTGACCGGCTTTACCAGAATCTTTTCCGGCTATCAGGACATGGCATCAAAGATTTATGAAGGACAGAACCCGCTGCTTCTGATCCTGTCCGTCGGTGTGCTGAGCGCGGCCGCAGAGGAAATTGTTTTCCGCGGCATGATTTACCGCAGGGCAAAAGATTTCTGGGGAACCGGCTGGGGCATCGCAGCATCATGTCTGCTGTTCGGTGCATATCACGGCAATGTGACGCAGTTTGTCTATGCAGCCGTGGTAAGTGTGCTTCTGATCCTTATTTATGAGCGGTGCGGAACACTCCTTGCCCCGGTTCTTGCGCACATGGCAGAAAATATCTGGGGACTTTACCGGAGCCAGTTCGTATCCTGGATGACCCAAAAAGCGCCGGCAGGTGCATGGATGTTCGTCTTTTTGGAAGCGGTAATCTGCGCCGGAACGTTCTGGTATCTGTTTTTAAAGGATAAACAGGGGAAAACACAAAAATAACAGAAAAAAACCGCAGAATCCGCGAAAAAAATGCTTGTCATGAAAAAAACTCTGTGATACAATCTTACTGTTGCACAATAAGCACCCATGCGGTACCAAGGATGGTGCCTGTTTTTTGAAAAACAGGTTCCAAGGTGAAAAAACATGGGGAAGAATAAAACCATAAGGAGATAAAACAATGAGCGTAATTTCAATGAAACAGTTACTGGAAGCCGGTGTTCATTTCGGACATCAGACAAGAAGATGGAACCCTAAAATGGCTCCGTAAATCTACACAGAGCGTAATGGTATCTACATC
>OKUT01000423.1_pt1 | contig 13412 bp, 8 predicted proteins | sample 1606571 | NCBI WGS metagenome assembly OKUT01 (sample SAMEA3882513, study PRJEB24775) | human gut metagenome | biome: human-associated habitat; feature: intestine environment; material: feces | place: Netherlands | collected 2009/2010
CGCTTTCTCTATCTCGTCGAAGAGTATAACTGAATAGGGCTTTCTGCGGACTTTTTCGGTCAGCTGACCCGCCTCGTCATAGCCGACATAGCCGGGCGGCGAGCCGATGATACGCGAGACGGAGTGCTTCTCCATGAACTCGGACATATCAAGGCGGATAAGCGTCTCGGGAGTGTTGAACAGCTCCTGAGAGAGCAATTTTACAAGCTCGGTCTTGCCGACTCCGGTCGGTCCGACGAAGATAAACGACGACGGGCGGCGGCGCGGATTAATCTGCACTCTGCCGCGCTTTATCGCGGCGCAGACGAGTTCAACTGCCTCATCCTGACCGATAAGCTTCGCTTTGAGATGCTGTTCCATATCGGCAAGGCGGGTAAGGTCGCTCTCCATTATCTTATTTGCGGGTATGCCTGTCCAGAGCTGGATAACTCTGGCGATGTCGCTCTCAGTCACCGCATTGTCGGCGGCGAGAGGCTTCAGCGCTTCGATGTCTTTCTCTTTGGAGGCGATACTGCTCTTGACTTTGAGCAGACCCTCGTAGTCGGTATTCTCGGTCTCCTCCATCATCGCCTGCTGGCGGTCGTTGAGGAGCTTGAGGTCGTCCTCGGCGGTTTCGAGATCGCTGATGCTCTTGTTTCTGAGGTTCGCGCAGGTGCATGCCTCATCGAGCAGGTCGATAGCCTTATCGGGCAGGAAGCGGTCATTTATATAGCGCTCAGAGAGCACAACCGCTCTGTGGACGAGCGAGTCGCTTATAGTGACCTTGTGAAAATTTTCGTAATAGTCCTTGATGCCGACGAGCATCTGATAGGTCTCCTCTATCGACGGCTCCTCGACTTTTATCGGCTGAAGGCGGCGCTCAAGGGCGGCATCCTTCTCGATATATTTTCTGTATTCGGTGAAGGTCGTTGCGCCGATTATCTGTATCTCGCCTCTCGAAAGGGCGGGTTTCAGGATATTCGCGGCGTTCATCGAGCCCTCCGCATCGCCTGTGCCGACGAGGTTATGCACCTCATCGATGAACAGGATTATATTGCCCTCTTTTTTAACCTCGTCTATAAGACCCTTTATACGGCTCTCAAACTGACCTCTGAACTGAGTGCCGGCGACAAGAGCGGTGAGGTCGAGCAGGTGTATCTCTTTTTTGGCGAGCTTCGCGGGAACTTCGCCGTTTGCTATGCGCAGGGCAAGTCCCTCGGCTATAGCGGTCTTGCCGACGCCGGGTTCGCCGATAAGGCAGGGGTTGTTCTTCGAGCGGCGGCAGAGGATCTGCACCGCGCGGTAAATCTCGTTATCGCGTCCGATGATGCGGTCTATTTTGCCCTCGCGGGCTTTTTCCGTGAGATCCGTGCAATAGAGCGAGAGGAACTTTCTCCCCTTTTTCTTCTTGCCCTTTTTCTTTTCGCCCGAACCCTTGGCGTTGATAACGGGGATGCCGAACGGACCGACCTGGGGTTTGTTATCGTCGCTGTCGCCCTCGTCGATTTCATCCTCGCCGTCGGAGTCCTCGTCCTCTTCATCATCGTCCTGCTCGGACTGGTTCATGAAAGGAAGAGTTCCCGCGCCGCCGGGCATGAAGCCTGTTCCGTCCTCGCCGAACAACTCATCAAACTGGTCGCTGACGGAATCTACCTCGTCCTCCGAGATGCCCATGCTCTCCATTATCTGCTTTATGGGACCTATATTCATTTCCATGGCGCATTTCATGCAGAGTCCTTCCTGCTTGGTCTCGTTGCCCTCGACCTTGGTTATGAAGAACATTGCAGGGCGTTTGCCGCACCTGGAACACATCATCTTTTTCATTTAAATAATCTCCGGGATTCTGATTTGGCTTTTATCGGAACGCATATGACTAAACACCGCTGACACGGTTCATTTGCGGATTCCGATTGTTTATTTTTTGCCCTTTGCTTCCATTCTGCTCTGGTGCTTTTCTTTCACCTGTCTGTAGGTCGCGGGCATATAGCTTGCGAAAGCAACTATAGTAAGTATTGCCGAAATTATGACAAGTACCATGAGAACGGGGTCGGGCAGAGTCCAATAATTTCTGAACGCACCGATCTCGGGGCCGAAGCCGATTATGACGAGCATAACAAGATAGAACACGAAGGTTGCGACCTTGCCGTATATCTCGGCTGCGCCGGGCTTGATGCCGCAGGCTATCATTATAGCTCCGCCGATAACCATGACCGCCTCTTTGGCGAGGAACACGAGGAACACCCAGCTGAAAGCGACCATCAGCTGATCGTTGCATCTGCGGAAAGCTATGTAGAGCATGACTGCGATTGTTATCTGAGTCAGCTTATCTGCAACGGGATCGAGTATCTTTCCGAGCTCGCTGACCTGATTGAAGCGGCGGGCGATTTTTCCGTCAAGGAAATCGCTGCCGGAAAGCGCGAGCATGAGCACTGCCCAGCCGATATGACCTTTGTAATAGAGCACGGCGAATGCGGGTATAAGAAAGATTCTTATAAGCGAGAGCAGATTCGGGACAGTCAGACAGCCCTTAAACAGATTTTTTACCATAGTTATCCTCCTCAAATATGTTCCTCCCTGTGCGGGGACGGAAATATCAAACCGTTATCAGCCGCGAAAATATATCGGTTGAAACGATCAAACTCACGAGTTTGGATGCGCCGACTGCCGAGGCGAACTGCGTGCCGGGCGCAAAGGACGCGGCGGCATCGAGCAGCAGGCAGGCAAACACGGCGACGAACACGCCCTTCAAAGCCCCGAAAACACCGCCGAGAGTGCGGTTGACGGAGCGGATAACGGGCAGTTCAAACAGCTTGCAGACAGCCTTTGCGGCAATCTGAAGAAAGAAGTCACAGACAAAGAAAATGACGGCGAAGCTCAAAACTTTAAGTACGGCGACAGCGATAGGCTTCGCGACGCTGTCGCAGATTTCGGCGGCGATATTCGACGCGCTCAGATCGACAGAGCCCGCCTTTTCGGATATCGCGGCGATATCAACGCCCATGCTCTGAGCCGCTTTGACAATGGCGGCGGGCAAAGAAGATATAACTTCCTGCACATTCTGCGAGGTGAGCTGAGCCGAGGACATATCGGGCAGCTGAGCCGCCACGGCAGTTTCAAGGCTTTTTTTTATGAACAGGTCATATATACCGCTTGCGACGGGTTCGCTCAGCCACACGGCGAGCGCAGCCGCCGCGGCGACCACGACAAGTCCTATAATAGAGCGGATAAGCCCGTTTTTGACGCCGACGAAAATGCACAGCGCAAACACTGCGACTATTAAAAAATCGACTATAAAATCCAAGACTTATCCCCCCTGTTCGCTGTTTTTTCAATTATATCACACGCTATGCACAGTGGCAAACCTTTTATTATTAAGCGGTTGTTAATTTTTTGTGATATTTGACGCATATTGCACATACACGTCGCTGCCCGCGCAAATGACCCTTTTGCCGTTTTTGCCGGCGGAGACGGTCTTTGCGGTCTCGCCGCTTGAAGATATCAGTTCAACGCCGTCGTCAAACAGCACGGCGACATATTTATCGGTGCAGGTGAGCGCATAAATTTTCTTGTCGAAGCTGCGCTCGAACAGAAGCTTTGAGCGTCTGTCGAAAGCCACGACCTTCGGCTTCTCCTCGTTGGCGTATTCATAGAGCACGACGGCGCTTCTGCCCGAATCCGACGCGGACTCGTGAGCCAGAGTGTTGCTGCCGAAAGAGTAATCCTCTTTGTGGCCTTTTTTCGTCACGGTCGTTTTGAAATCGGTCGAATAGGCTATTATGCTTGTACTCGAATTATATATGACATCGAAGAGCAATGTGTTGTCATATTTTATGTCAGTGACTACCGGATTATCTTTTTTGAAGCTCAGCACGACAAGGCGCGAATATGTAACGGCGTTTTCGGAGCCGACGAGTATCAGCGCGGCGCTCTTGCCGTTGGGGGCTATCGAGATATCAAATATCTTCTCCTGTGCGCACTCCCATGCGAATATCTTTTCTAACTTGTGATTATATACGCACAGCTCGCTCTGGGCTGCGGAAGTTTTGAGCGAGAACGCTATTGTGCCGTCCTTGCCCATGGCGGCGGTATAAATTGGCGAGCCTGTGTTGCCGTCGCCCAGAATCTTGCTTGAATTCATCAAAGTGAAATCGCCGGATGTGCGGTCATAGACCAGCGCTCTGCCTTTATAGACCGCCATATCCGGATCGGAATAGTTATGTTCAAGGCGCGCGACTTCCTTAGCGGAGGAATTGAGCACGACCACGGAATCGCGGGTCAGCAGGGCGATATTCGACTTGAACGGCGTCATATCGAGCACATCAGCCGAGCTTATTTTATATGGATATCCCGCTCCCGTGCCGGACGCTGATATCAGCTGCTTTGCCGAATCCTCGACATCGTTATATTTCATTCCGCCGAACGAACGCGCGGCGAAGAACACGACCGCGCCGACCGCAAGCAGAGTCAATACAACAATTATTATCGTCTCGCGCTTGGAATTTTTTGTTTTCTTCCTGCCGTTTTGTGTGGGTTTATTCGTCTTTTTCTTCGCAAAGAGTCCGCTTATGAGCTTCTTTGCGCTGTTTTTCTTCTTGCCCTTTTTCTCTGCCAACTTGCCGCACCCCCGTTTTTTAGTCTTTGCCGTTATAGAAAACCTGCTCAAGGCAGAGTCCGCAGGCGGGCGCGGTAGCCCCCGCTCTGTCTCTGCTGAGCGATGAAATTATATCGGGCAGCGAATCTGCCGCTATCCTGACCCTCGAAATATCAAGGAGCGTACCGACCATTATTCTGACCATATTATAGAGAAAGCCGTCCGCCTCGAAGTACATCAGCACTTCGTTGCCTCGGCGCACGACATCGGCGCGGGTCAATGTGCGGACATTGTCGACCGTGCTGGCACCCGCCGCGCAGAACGCCGAAAAATCGTGGGTCCCGAGCATCTGCGACGCCTGACGGTTCAAAAAATCCGCATCGAGCGGATATTTATAGTGATAAGAATATCTCGAAATAAAAGGATTGCGCTCCTGCGCGTTCCAGATTCTGTAGACATATCGCTTGCCGGAGCAGTCATAGCGCGCGTGAAACTCAAACGGCACTTCGCGGCAGTCGGTCACAGCGATATCGTGCGGCAGAACTCCGTTCATCGCGCTCTTCCACTTCTCGGGCGAAAGAGACGATTCGGTGCGCATATTGCAGCAATACATATCGGCGTGGACGCCGGAATCCGTGCGCGAACAGCCTATGACATTATCGCGGACTCCGCAGATACGCTCGGCAGCATCCTGAAAGGTCTGCTGAACCGTATTCGCATTTTCCTGCACCTGCCAGCCGTGATAATCCGTGCCGTCATAGCGCAGGGTAAAGAGCAGATTCTTCAAAGCCTTCACTCCGATCAGATAAGATGCCCGAGATAATGATTGAGGACTATTACAGCCGCGAGCAGAGCGGCAGTGACACCGAGGGCGACAAAATCGCGCGCGGCGAGCTTCATCTGCTTCATGCGTGTTCTGCCCTCGCCGCCAGTGTAACAGCGGCACTCCATGGCGAATGCCAGCTCATATGCGCGGCGGAACGACGAGATAAACAGCGGAATGAGTATCGGTATAAGTGCCTTGGCGCGCTTTATAAGTCCGCCTGTTTCAAGATCCGCTCCGCGCGCTTTCTGCGCGTTCATTATGCGCTCGATCTCCTCGATAAGCACGGGGATAAAGCGCAGGGCGAGCGTCATTATCATGGCGAGAGTATGCACCGGCACCTTTATCACTTTCAAAGGCGAGAGCAGACGCTCCAAAGCGTCGGTGAGCATAGTGGGCGTGGTTGTATAGGTCAGCAGCGAGCTGACGACAACGAGCAGGATTATACGCACGGTAGTGAATATCGCGGTATAAACGCCTGTGGTCGTTATGGTTATTTTCCAGAATGAGACGAGTGTCTCGCCGCCGCGATTATAAAAGACATTGATGACGGCGGTGAAGAGCATGAGAATAACGAGCGGCTTTATGCTGCGCCACATCATCTTCATCGGGACTTTTGAAAGCAGTAGAGTTGCCACGACGAAAATGAGTCCGAGAGCGAGGGAATAGAAATTTCTGCACACAAAGAGAATGACTATAAGCGCCATTGTGAGCACAAATTTCATGCGCGCATCCATGCGGTGGATGACGGAGGTGCCGGAATAATACTGGCCGATAGTGATATCGCTTATCATACCATTCCCCTCCCCTCAAAATAGCGCATGAGCTCGTCCGCACCCTGACTTACCGTAAACACGGACGGAGAGACATCAAAGCCCCTGTCATGCAGCGCTCTGAATATTTTTGTTATCTGCGGAACGGTGAGCCCCATCTCTTCAAGCTCGTCCGTGCGGGAATAGACTTCGGGCACAGTGCCGAACATCGCGACATGGGAATGGTTGAGCACCAGGACTTTGTCGGCAGTCTTGGCGACATCCTCCATGCTGTGGGAAACGAGGATAACGGTGCTCCCCGTCTGCTCGCGATAAGTGCGGACAAGCGAGAGAATGACCTCTCTTCCGCGCGGGTCGAGTCCCGCGGTAGGCTCATCGAGAATGAGCACTTCGGGTTCCATCGCCATAACGCCCGCTATTGCGGCGCGGCGTTTTTCGCCACCCGAAAGATCGAACGGAGATTTTTTCAGATGCTCTTCGCTAAGTCCGACAAATTCGGCGGCGCGGCGCACGCGGCGGTCAATCTCCGCGCTGTCGAGTCCCATATTTTTCGGCCCGAACGAGATATCTTTGTAAACGGTCTCTTCAAAAAGCTGATACTCCGGATACTGGAAGCAAAGCCCAACCCTGAACCTTGCGGCGCGCAGGGTGCGCTTATCTTTGTTGATATCCTCGCCGCAGAGCAGAACTCTGCCGGAATCGGGCTTCAGAAGTCCGTTGAGATGCTGAAGAAGGGTGCTCTTGCCGGAGCCGGTATGACCGATTATTCCGACTATTTCGCCCTTTTCAAACTTCACGTTTATATTCTCGATAGCGGCGACGGCTCCCGCCATGCCGTTTTCATAATAGTGGGTGAGATTTTCTGTTTCAAGCACTGTCATCGGCTCACCTCCATTATTTTTGAAAGTGCCTCGACGCACTCATCGGCGTCAAGGATATCGCCGGGCAGGTCTATCCCCTTTTCGATCAGGCGGTGGCACAGCTCGGTGCTCTGCGGCACATCGAGTCCGCAGCGGCGCAGGACATCGGTCTGCGAAAACACCTCGCGCGGCGTGCCGTCGAGGCAAAGTCGCCCGGAATCTATAATTATGACGCGGTCAGCCTTGACTGCCTCGTCCATGAAATGCGTAACAAAAAGGACGGTTATGCCCATCTCGCGGTTCAGGCGGCGGACTGTGTCAAATACTTCGCGCCTGCCGCGCGGGTCGAGCATCGCCGTAGGCTCATCGAGCACGATACAACCGGTCTGCATGGCAATTATGCCGGCGATAGCCACGCGCTGTTTCTGACCGCCCGAGAGCTTATGCGGCTCGCGCAGGCGGTAGTCGTACATCCCGACCGCCTTGAGCGCGCCGTCGACTCTTTTGCGTATCTCATCGGGGGCTACGCCGAGATTCTCGGGTCCGAACGCCACATCGTCCTCGACAATAGTCGCAACTATCTGGTTATCGGGATTCTGGAACACCATGCCGACCTTGCGGCGGATATCCGTGAGCCTGTCCTCATCCGAAGTGTCGATGCCGTCAACGGTAACTGTGCCGCTCTCGGGCACTAAAATAGCATTCGTCAGCTTTGCAAGGGTGCTCTTTCCGGAGCCGTTATGGCCGAGAACCGCGACAAATTCGCCGCGGTTGACGGTGAGGTCTATATTGCAAAGTGCCGGAGAGGGCTTGGCTTCGCCTTGCTCCTCCGGCTCATAGGTATAAGTTACATTTTTAAATTCAATAAACTTCTCGCTCATTTTTATCTTCTCCACACTGCGCTTGCGCCGCAGGGCAGGACGAGCCCCGAGGCTGTGACGGGCAGACCGATCTCATCGGAGGTCACCTTGCCACCGAACAGCGGCGACACTGTACTGCCGAGTATATACTGCATGACGGACGCAGAAAGTCCCGTTGTGTAAGAGTTGATGAGCACCATAACGGGATCGTCCGAGAGCACGGCGGTACACAGCGACGCAAAGTCATAAACCGCATCCTCAAGCTTCCAGACCTCGCCGCCCGGTCCTCTTCCGTATGACGGCGGGTCCATGATTATGATATCGTATTTGTTGCCGCGGCGTATCTCGCGCTCGACAAACTTCATGCAGTCGTCAACGAGCCAGCGCACGGGCTCATTTGCAAGGCCGCTGACTGCGGCATTCTCCTTCGCCCAGGCGACCATGCCCTTTGAGGCATCGACATGGGTGACATGCGCGCCGGCGTTGAGAGCCGAAATCGTCGCCGCGCCCGTATAGGCGAAAAGATTCAGCACGCGCAGAGGTCTGCGCTCTTTTCTGATTATCTCGGCGGTCATATCCCAGTTGACTGCCTGCTCCGGGAAAACGCCCGTATGCTTGAAGCCCATGGGTTTGACCATAAACGAGAGATCGCCGTATTTTATCTTCCACGCATCGGGAATCTTTCTTCTGATATCCCACTTTCCGCCGCCCGAAGATGAACGGTTATAGACTGCGTGCGCCTTATACCAGAGCGGATGGGTCTTTTCTGTTTTCCAGATGACCTGGGGATCGGGTCTTATAAGTATGACATCTCCCCAGCGTTCGAGCCTCTGACCCGAAGAGCAGTCGAGCAGCTCATAATCCTTCCATTTATCGGCAACGCGCATATCTTTTCCTCTCCGGCGCGGGGTTCCGCGCTCCTGTTATATAAGTCTCTCTCTGACAACCTCGGCAATCTCGTTGCAGAGCTTTTCGATAAGCTTTTCATCCTTGCCCTCGAGCATGACTCTGACGAGCGGCTCGGTGCCGGACACCCTGACGAGCACGCGTCCGTCCTCGCCGAGCTCAGCCTCAGCCTTGGCTATGGCTTTCTTTATCTCCTCATCGCTTGAAAAACGCACCTTGCCGATGTTGGAGACTCTGACGTTCTTGAGCACCTGCGGATAGACCTCCATGCACTTTGCAAGCTCGGAGAGCGACTTTCCGGTGCGCTTCATGGTCTGGAGCACCTGAGCGGCGGTCACTTCGCCGTCACCGGTGGTCGAATGATGCAGGAAAATGACATGTCCGGACTGCTCGCCGCCTATCGCATAGCCCTTTTCGAGCATACGCTCGAGGACATAGCGGTCGCCGACCTTTGTTATCTCGCAGTGAATATCATTGTCGGCGCAGAACTTGTGGAAGCCCATGTTGCTCATGACGGTGACAACTGCCGCGTCGCCATCAAGCTCACCGCGCTCTTTCATATCCTTGGCGCAGATGGCGATTATCTTATCGCCGTCAACGACATCGCCGTTTTCATCGACTGCAAGGAGTCTGTCGGCGTCGCCGTCGAATGCGAAGCCTGCCATAAGTCCGTGCTCAACGACATATTTCTGAAGATTCTCGAGGTGAGTCGAGCCGCAGTTGTCATTGATATTGACGCCGTCCGGCTCGTTTGAGAGCACATCGCACTCGGCGCCCATCTGCATGAAGAACTCGGGCGCGGTTATGCTCGAAGAGCCGTTGGCGCAGTCGAGGGCTATCTTCATATTGTTGAACCTGTAATCAACGGTCGAGCACAGGTGGGTTATATAATCAAAAATCGGCATTTCGGAAGTTGTGATTCTGCCGACATCGCCGCCTATTTTGACGGGCGGAACGACGGTCTCATCGAGGATTATCGCCTCGATTTCCTCCTCGAGCGCGTCGGGGAGCTTATATCCGTCGGACTTGAATATCTTTATGCCGTTATATTCGCAGGGGTTGTGCGAGGCGGAAATCATTATGCCCGCATCGTACTGATATTTCTGAACAAGGAACGCCACTGCCGGGGTCGGCACGACGCCGAGGAGCAGAACATCTGCGCCGACGGAGCAAAGACCTGCGCTGATGGCGGCCTCAAGCATCTCCGACGATGCGCGGGTATCCATGCCTATAAGCACGCGAGGTCTTTTATGCGTGCTGTCGGTGAGCACCATGGCGGTAGCTCTGCCGATTTTCATGGCGAGTTCACAAGTAAGCTCGCTGTTTGCAACGCCTCTTGCGCCGTCTGTTCCAAAAAGTCTTCCCATAACTAAACCTCCAATTATCAGATATCGAACTGCTGTTGACCCGGCATTGCTATGCCGAGATGCCTGTAAGCGGCGGGAGTGACCGTGCGTCCGCGCGGAGTTCTGCTGAGGAAGCCGATCTGCATGAGGTAAGGTTCATAGACATCCTCAATCGTTATCGCCTCTTCGCCGACTGCCGCAGCTATCGTCTCGAGTCCCACGGGACCGCCGTTGTAGTTTCTTATCATCGTAGTGAGGACAAGTCTGTCTATCGAATCAAGCCCGAGGGCATCGACCTCCATGCGGTCGAGCGCCATTGAGGCTGTTTCGCGGGTTATTACGCCGTCGCCCATGACCTGAGCGAAGTCGCGCACGCGCTTCAAGAATCTGTTTGCGATTCGCGGAGTGCCGCGCGAGCGCGAGGCTATCTCACTTGCACCGCTCGGATCCATCTCGATGCCGAGGATTCCGGCGGAGCGCGTGACTATCTGCGAGAGCTGCTCGGGCGTATACATCTCAAGGCGGAGAATAACGCCGAAGCGGTCGCGCAGGGGCGCGCTGAGCTGACCCGCTCTCGTTGTTGCTCCAACAAGAGTAAAATGCGGCAGATCGAGCCTTATCGAACGCGCCGAGGGACCTTTGCCGATAATTATATCTATCGCGCTGTCCTCCATGGCGGGATAGAGCACCTCTTCGACCGAGCGCGACAGACGGTGGATCTCATCGACGAAGAGCACATCTCCGTCATTGAGGTTCGTCAGCAGTGCGGCAAGGTCGCCGGGCTTCTCTATCGCGGGGCCTGAGGTCACGCGGAGATTGACGTTCATTTCATTCGCTATTATGCCCGCGAGGGTCGTTTTGCCGAGTCCGGGAGGGCCGTAAAGCAGAACATGGTCGAGGCAGTCGCCTCTGCGGCGGGCGGCCTCGATATAGACCGAGAGGTTCTCTTTCGCCTTATCCTGACCGATATAATCGGTCAGCTGGCGCGGGCGCAGGGAAAACTCAAGGTCGGTATCCTCGGGCGAGAGATCGGGGGTAACTATGCGGTTTTCAGTATCCATATCCATAGAGCCGTCTCCTTTCTCTCATTATATATTCTTTGAAATAAGGCGCAGAGCCTGTTTTATCAGTTCTTCGGACGACAGCGACTGATCGAGCCTGCCGACCGCCGAAGCCGCTTCGGTCTTTGTATAGCCGAGCATAACGAGAGCGTCAACCGCTTCCTCGCCTGCGCTCGACGACGCGGCGGCGTTTATCGCGGCGAGCTCCTCGCGGTTTTCGGAAGATATATATGATTTCAGTTTATCTTTAAGTTCAAGCACGACTCTCTGAGCAAGCTTTGCGCCCACGCCCTGAGCCGCGGTTATCGCCTTTGTATCGCCCGAGGCGACGCAGACAGCGAGCCTGTTCGGAGTCAGCTGAGAGAGTATCGCAAGGGCGGCTTTCGGTCCGACGCCGGTAACATTTATGAGCAGTTTGAAGCAATCAAGCTCATCCTTATCATAGAAGCCGAACATATCGAGCGCGTCCTCGCGGACATTGAGATAGGTATAGAGCGTGACCGTATCGCCTATAGTGCCTATATTTTTCAAGGTATTGGCAGTGGCACTGCAATTGAACGCAACGCCGCCGCAGCTGACCGCGACGCTCGTGGCATCGGTATAGACCACTTGACCGGTGATACTGTAAAACATACTGCTCTCCTTTATCTGTACTGGCTGAGTCTGCCCATGACTGAGCCGCTGCAATGGCAGTGGCAGACCGCCATAGCGAGCGCGTCGGCGGCATCATCGGGCTTCGGAATTTTTTCGAGATTGAGGATTATCCTCGTCATCTCCTGCACCTGCTTCTTTTCGGCGCGTCCGTAGCCGACGACGCTCTGTTTGACCTGCAGGGGTGTATACTCAAAAATCGGGATACGGTGCTTCTGCGCGGCGAGGACAAGAACTCCCCTCGCCTGGCTGACATCGATAACCGTTTTCGCGTTGTTGTTATAAAAAAGTTTTTCTATCGACATCGCTTCGGGATTATACTTCTCCATAAGCTCCGACACGCCGTCATATATGCGCTCGAGGCGGATGTTGAACGGCATTCCTGCGGGCGTTGTCACCGCGCCGTAATCGAGCATGGTGAAGTGGTTGTTTTTATATTCCACAACGCCGCAGCCGACGATTGCATATCCGGGATCGATACCGAGAACTATCATTTCTTGTTTGATTCCCTTTCTCTGATTATCATGCGCGTCGGGGTGCCCTCAAGGCCGAATACGGAGCGAATCTGATTGTCGATATATCGCTGATAGCTGTAATGGAACAGATCCTTGCGGTTGACGAAGCAGACGAATGTCGGCGGGCGGGTCGAAGCCTGAGTCATATAGAATATCTTGAGTCTTCTACCCTTATCTGTCGGCGGCTGGACGCGCGCCTGCGCGTCGGCGAGGACGTTGTTGAGCATGCCAGTGGTGATGCGCATGGCGCTCTGGTCGTTGACAAAGTTGATGAGCTCGAACAGCCGCTCGGTGCGCTGGCCGGTCAGGGCCGAGATGAACAGCACCGGCGCGTAGGACATGAAGCTCAGGTCGCGCAGGACGTCCTTGCGCATTTTTTCCATGGTGCCGGTCTCTTTGTCGACCAAGTCCCACTTGTTCACAACGATGATGGACGCCTTGCCCGCCTCGTGCGCGAGGCCGGCGATCTTCGTGTCCTGCTCCGTGACGCCGTCGCGCGCGTCGATCATGATCAGGCACACATCCGCGCGCTCGATGGCGAGCTTGGCGCGCATGACGGAGAATTTCTCAATGCGGTCGTCCACGCGGGACTTGCGCCGGATGCCGGCGGTATCGACAAAGATATACTTGCCGTATTTGTTCTCAAAGCGGGTGTCGACGCTGTCGCGCGTCGTGCCGGCGACGTTGCTGACGATGACGCGCTTTTCGCCGAGAATGAGGTTCACGAGCGAGGACTTGCCGACGTTCGGCTTGCCGATGACGGCGACGCGGGTGTAGTCCGCGTCCGCATCGTCCGCATCCGCGGGCGGGAAATGCTCCAGGCAGGCGTCGAGCAGGTCGCCCGTGCCGTGGCCGTGCACGGCGGACACGGCGATCGGGTCGCCGAGGCCGAGGGAGTAAAACTCATAGATGCCGGGGTCGACCGCGCCGGTGGAGTCCATCTTGTTCACCGCCAGCACAATGGGCTTCTTAGAGCGCTGGAGCATCCCGGCCACCTCCTGGTCGGCGGCGGTCATGCCGGTCTTGATATCAGTGACGAAGATGATG
>OKUT01000438.1_pt1 | contig 13093 bp, 10 predicted proteins | sample 1606571 | NCBI WGS metagenome assembly OKUT01 (sample SAMEA3882513, study PRJEB24775) | human gut metagenome | biome: human-associated habitat; feature: intestine environment; material: feces | place: Netherlands | collected 2009/2010
TCACAAACATGGTCGTTCTGAGCGACTTCCAATTTGAGCTTAGAGGAAAATTATTGCTAACATAGGTCTGAGCTTTATGTCTTATATCTGAACTGTCTGCCTTTTCACTTTCAGATCCATGTCTGCCCATCACGAGAGTATATGCCGCAAACATTATGACTATTACAAAAAATGCGCTTACTGCGATATAATCAGCAGCCTTTTTCATTAATGTTCACTCCTCCCATTTTATCTCACAAACAAATTCATAGACGAATTACCTCCGCCCACAAGAAACGCTGTACTGATAAGCAAAAATCCTATAGTGAGCATTGGCTCGATTATGTAAACTATATTAGTATTGAGCTGCATTATCCTGCGTTTGAGATATCTGCCAATACCTGTTGCAAAAAAGCCGCAGATAAGATACATCACAACTCCTGTTTTTATCACATACGATGCAAGAACATCTCCTGCAAAGCTTCCCCCGCCGAACATTGCGGCAACATATCCGCAGGCTGAAGGCAGGCTGTCTATCGCAAGAAACGGCAGACCTATAAGAAACAGAACATTCATCACTGCACATCTTACCCCTGTCGGCACAGCCGCAAGAATATTTTTCAAGAGATATTCTATGCCAAGCATAACACAAATAAACGCTGCCCACAGCATTGTGTGTCTGCCGTAGCCATACCAAACCGAGCCTGCAAGCAGACAGTATCAATGCCCAAAGGCAAACGCTGTCTTTATTTCTACATATAGGTCTGTAGAAATAATCTCTCACCCAACTATAAAAGGTGCAGGCAAATCGTTTTATAAGCTCATTGAAGCCTGCTGACATAAACGGCAGATCAAAGTTATCAGGAAGTTCAAAGCCGAGCATTGAACCAATGCCCTGTGCAATATGCGAATAAGCTCTAAGCTCATAGTAGAACGCAAAGGAGAAAACTATTATCCCAAGCCATGCACAAGCGGCGGAGAGCGAATCTGCACTTACTCCCCTTATGTGCTGCCACATCTCGTACATAGGATCCGACAGAAAAAGCTTCTCCGCAAAGCCTATAAGCATAAGCTTTATGCCCTCTGCAAGCTTTCCAGAGGTTATGACAGGTTTTCTAAGCTGTTCGCTCATTGCTGAAAATCTGAGTATCGGTCCACAGCCAAAGCATGGGAAAAAGCATATATATTGAGATACCAAAATAAAATTCTTCTCAGGCTCTATTTCTTTCCTATAAATATCCATGCAGTAGGAGATGCCATGGAGAGTGAAAATGCCCGCTCCCCACACTGGGAAAAGCTTTAGCATTGCGCCTTTGCCTGTGAATATAGACGTCACGTCATAGCTGCTGTGACCGCTTCTTATGAATACAAGAAGCACTGCCATATTTGCTACCACCGATAATATGAGCCATAGCCTTTTAAGTCCTTTTTTGTCTGCAAAGCGGTGGATAAGCCTGCCGCAAAAGTATGATACAACAGCACACACCGCCATTGGTATTATCCCCCATGTGGACACCCACAGACACAGCACAACTGTTCCAAGCAGGAACACGGCTTTTCTGAAACGCACCCCTGACAAAGCGTATACTCCCATAAAAACAGGAAGAAAGAAATATAAAAATTCAAGACTAACCAACGCTATTCTCCTTGTCTTTATTGTTTTCTGAGGTCAAATTCTCTATGAGTGCTTGCAAGCTTTCTTTATCGAGCATTGTGTTCACCACTTCAAGCAGTGCGTTTGCAGTGAGCTTTTTGGGTAGCGACAGCTTTTCGCACACAATCTGTCTGAGCCTGCTGCTGTCAGGTCTGCCGCTTAGACCTAGCTCATAAAAGTCAAGCTTGGTCATGAGTTCTCTGTCTGCGACCTTTTCGCCTATAATGCCTGCTTTTTCAAATGCTTCCCTGATAATATCCGCAGGAACGCCCTCGACCCCTAACAAGCCCTCTTTTGACGGCTCTGTCTTGCGCTTTTCTTTGCCGAATATCTCAGGAACATACACGTTCACGATATCGCCTTTGGGGACGATACCCTTTATATGCCCTCTTATACGAAAGCCTGCGGTGTCAGAGTCAGTAAGAATTGCTATTCCGCCATGTTGAGCATAGTATCTTATAAGCGCTGCCTTGTCAGGGTCTTTATAGATACGAAAGCCGTTAGTGACGATTATAACGCCGTCAACTATGGACGAAAGCTTTATCTTATCATATTTTCCCTCAACGATTATTGCCCTTGATATTTTAAGTTTTTCCATTTACTAACACCTTAACGCCATTGACCTTGCAAGCCCCTGCTCGAGGGTGAGCATATCTCCGTCTTTTCCCCGTGACCTTGTTTTGAGCATAAGGTCGGTTTCAGAAAGTATCTCAAGCGTTTTTCTTATACGCTCCGCCGAGATATTTCCGCACTCGGAATAGGCGTTTTTTACTGCAAACTCTCTGTTTTTCGCATAGGAAAAATCTTTAGCCACGTCTGCAACGCTCCTGCCAGAGGAACGTGCAAGCTTCGCCCTATAGATATCCGCAAGGGAAAAGCCGATTATTCCTATTATAGCATATGGTTCATAATTCTGCACATCGAGTTCACGCAAACGTGTGAAGACCATTGCCGCATTGCCTCTGAGGATATTTATTGCAAGAGAATATCCGTCCGACTCGATACGCCTGATACAAAGCAAGTCGATATCCTCTCTTGTTACCTCCCTGCCCTCTGCATAAGCCGAAAGCTTTTCAAGCTCCTTGCTGATAAATGCAGTGTCGCACAAACAGAGGTTTGCAAGATACTCTGCGTTGCTTTTTGTTATGGTACAGCCGCTTTTTGCAAGATAGGTGGATATAGACTTTCCAAGGTCGGAAGCCCTTTTGTATTCAAAGTTGCAGACAGTGCCGTGCTTTTCGCAGAAATCTGCAAAGCGCTTGTTTTTGTCTGTAAGATACTTTTTGTTCTTGAAAAGGTCAACTCCAGTGGCATAGATTATCACTGTGGTGGTTTCGCCAAGAGAGCCTAGAATCTTTTTCAGGTCGTCCAGATCGTCCTTAGTCACAGCGTCTATATTAAGGTCGTTTATAGTCACCACCACACGTTCAGCCATAAAAGGCAGAGCTTCGCAAGCGTCTGTAAGCATTGGAAAATCAAGATTTTTGCCGTCAAGCTTATGAAAGTTCATGACCTGAGCATCAGCAGGGCAAAGCTTGTTCACAAGCCTTTTTGTAAAGCTTTCAAGTGCCGCTGTATCATGTCCGTAAAAATAATAAAGGCTGTCGATATCATTCTCTCTTATCGTTTTACCAAGAGCCGAAGCCGTAAGCAAAGCCATAGTCCGTCCTCCTTATCTGCGAATTTTTCATATCTATCATCAATGGGTATTCTTCATCTGTTGTGTCAAGGTTTCTGCCGTTTATGGTGACAGAACCTTTTTCTATAGTGACCACACTGCCCTCGGAGGTAATTTTATAGCCGTCCTCCAGTGCTTCTATCTTAACACCGTTCCAATCAAGCTGTGCGCCTGTCATGAACGGCAGTTCACTGTCATTATCAGGCTCGCCATTTATATAAAATCTGTCAGGTCGTATAGTCATCTGCTCGTTATATTTCGTTATAGTGTAATACTGTTCGCTTTCTATAAATGCGCCCTTTAGCTCTTTTATGCCGTAAAGCTCCAAAAAGCTTTCCATACCGCTGTTTAGCTTGCCCTTACTACCGATATCGAAAACCATACCTTTTGTTTTATCATACAGCACAGCCTGCACTGCATTTCCTTTTGGCATTACAACTATCTTTACCGAGCCTCCAAAAGCAAGAGAAAAATTATACACCGCTGTCCAACATACAAGCATTAGAGCAGTGCAAAAAGCCCCAAGCTTTACTGACTTTCTCAGAAACATGACCGCCACAGGCACAAGGCAGGTAACGAGCATTACAATACCAAGTGGTCTTACTCCACGAGGAAGATAGGCAAAGCTGAATTTTGAAAACAGCTCAGCAAGAAACAGAACAACTTTCAGAAGATACTTTACCACCGTCAGCACAGGATAGGCTATTATTGCCGCACCGCCTGTTACCGCAGTTATTACCGTCAGACCCAGAGCAAGGGTACACACAGGCACCAGCAGGATATTTGATAGTGGTGCAACAAGAGATATCTCACTGAAAAACATTAGCTGAACAGGCATTGTGCAAAGAAGTATCGTCACCGCTGTGACTATTTCACGCTCAATGTTGCCAAGAATATCCCTGCGCTTTACCATCGTCACCGCTTTCGGGCATACAACGCTTATAACAAACGCAGCTGTGAATGACAGCAGAAACGAACTGTCCGCCGCCGCATAGGGCGAAAGAGTGAGTATTACAACAGCGCAAAGGCAGAGAGTATTTGCAGGGTCTGGTCTGCGGTAAAGGAGCGGTGCGGCAGTGACCAAGGTCAGCATAACAGCCGCCCTCACAACGGATACTGAAAATCCTGCAAAGACCGCAAACGCCCACATTGCCACAGTTTGGACGGCAAATATCACACGCTTATCCTTGCTTAGTTTCTGCATTAGCCAGCCTATCATGGCACTTATTATGACCACATGAGTTCCCGACACGGAAAATATATGACCTATGCCACTACGATAGACCGTGAGCTTCGTTTGCTTTGAAAGCTCAGTTTTATCTCCGCAGAGCATTGCAGCGGCAAAACCACCCTCATCTCCGCCTATGATATCGTTTATCAACATGAACATCTTGTCACGATAGTGCATTATACTGCGTAAAATGGTGTTTCCGTCGCCTGTGACTTCTATGCTTTCAGCGGTCGAACCTTGGAGAAAAACGCCTTTAGGCCGGTCATACTGCTCTGATTTGAAATTGATGCTGTCTTTTATCCTGCTAACATTTACTGTCGCCACGATATTGTCATAGTAATCATATTCAATGTCATCTGCATAAAAGGTCAGCCTGCCTTTTACTCCCCCAACGGTACCCTTGACACTTAGTCGACAGGTGTCAGAGCCTATATAGCTTATGTCGGTTATCTCGCCTTTAACTGTGACGGTCTTTCCGTCTAAAGCTGTCAGTTTATCATAGAAAATGTGAGTATAAGCAGTATTGACTCCCACCGCTATCAGGAACGAAACAAAGCAGAGAGCTATATGCTTTCGGTATCTCTTAAAAAGCGCAAAGGCTGTAATGGCTACACACGCTGACGCAAGTGCGAAAACTGCGTTGTTCCTGCCCCAGCCAATGGTACAGAGAAAAAGTCCTGCAAAATACGAAAAGCCGATATAACAGCTTTTTCTCACCACTGCCGCCGTCCCCCTTAAAACTAAGGGCGGATAAGAAATTTACCCGCCCGTTTGATTTCTTTAACCGGCTGGCCAAGCAAGTGGTCTGCCTGCAAGAAGATGAAAATGAATGTGGAAAACACTCTGTCCTGCCTGCTCTCCGCAGTTGGAAACAACTCTGAAACCGTCCTTAAGGTCGAGGTCTTTGGCAAGCTTTGCGATAACTTCATAGATATGTGCGATAACTGCACTGTTCTCAGGTGTTATCTCATCAAGCTTTGAAATATGCTGCTTAGGGATAACAAGATAATGAATCGGAGCTGTAGGAGCAATGTCCTCAAAAACGTATGTCAGCTCGTCCTCGTATATTTTCTTTGAAGGTATTTCCCCGGAAATAATTTTACAAAAAAGACAATCTTCCATTTATCTCTCCGCCTTTCAAAAAGGGATAGGCTGCACAGCATTTTGCACAGCCTTTGCCCATATTATTTTACAAATTCGCCAACTATTTCGTTTACCCTGTCAAGTGCCTCGTCGATCTTGAATCTGTCGCCGATACCAGCCATAGCAGAGTCAGGACGTCCGCCGCCCTTGCCGCCTGTGAGTGCGGCTACCTTGCCTGCTATCTTGCCTGCGTGTGCACCCTTTGCAACAGCATTCTTGCCGCAAACTACAACGAGATTTGCCTTTTCACCGTCAACACCTGCAACAACTGCAACTGCGTCAGCTTCTCTTGCTTTAAGCTCGTCGCCCATTTTTCTGAGCATATCAGGTCTTGTGTTGGTGAGCATTGCAGTAACTACCTTAACACCGTTGACCTCATACGGATTATCGAACAGTGACTTTGTTTTGAGATTTGTTATCTCAGCCTGCAAAGCGTCTCTTTCCTTTTCAAGATCCTTGACTTCCTGCATGATAGCATGACATCTCTTTACGATGTCCAGTGGATTTGCAAGCTTAAGGCTTTCAGCCGCCTGCTGGATAGTTGCGGCTCTTTCCTCAACAAGTTCAAGAACGCCTCTGCCTGTTACGGCTTCGATACGTCTTACGCCTGAAGCTACAGAGCTTTCGGAGATTATCTTGAACAGACCTATTCTTGAAGTATTGTCAAGATGTGTACCGCCACAGAACTCGATAGAAGCTGTTTCGTCACCGTCACCCATTGTTACAACTCTTACAGTTTCGCCGTATTTCTCACCGAACAGAGCCATAGCGCCAAGCTTCTGAGCTTCTGCAATAGGCATTTCTTCCATTTTTATATCAAGAGCTTCAAGGATATACTTGTTTACAAGTGCTTCGACCTTGAGCTTCTCCTCTGCTGTCATTGCGTTGAAGTGAGAGAAGTCAAATCTAAGTCTGTGAGCGTCAACGAGCTGACCTGCCTGATGAACGTGTTCACCGAGAACTTTTCTCAGTGCAGCCTGAAGCAGATGTGCGCAGCTATGGTTTCTCATAACAGCATAACGTGTCTTTCTGTCAACAGTGAAGTGAGCCTTCTGACCTACAGCTATCTCGCCCTCTTCCACGACTACCTTATGAGCGAACTTGCCTGCAACGACCTTCTGTGTGTCAACGACTCTGCACTTACCGCTTTCTGTAACGATAGTACCGATATCGCCCACCTGTCCGCCGCTCTCTGCATAGAATGGCGTCTGTGAAGATACGATATATACTTCATCGCCAGCCTTTGCGTTTTCGATAAGCTCATCATCAGTTGTGATGAATGATATCTCGCTGTCGCCCTCGAGCTTGTCATAGCCGATAAACTCAGTGTGGAAATCCTTGTCTATCTTATGGAAAACAGTTTCATCAGCACCCATATACTTTGTTGCAGCATGAGCGTTCTTGGCTGTTTCTCTCTGCTTTGCATAGCACTCAGCAAAGCCCTCCTCATCACAGGTCATGCCCTTTTCTTCAAGGATCTCTCTTGTAAGATCGATAGGGAAACCGTATGTGTCGGAAAGCTTGAAGCAGCTCTCACCGTCAAGCTCCGTCTTGCCGTCTTTCTGCATCTGTGCGATAAGATCGTCAAGTATCTTCATACCTCTGTCGATAGTGGCATTGAAGTTCTGCTCCTCAGTTGTGAGCACCTTTACGATATAGTCATACTTTTCTTCAAGCTCGTTATACTCACACTTGTTGCAGTCAACAACAGTTTTTACAAGGTCTTTGAGGAAAAGTCCGTTTATACCGAGAAGCTTTCCGTGACGAACGGCTCTTCTGAGCAAACGTCTCATAACGTATCCTCTGCCCTCGTTTGACGGCAAAATTCCGTCTGATGCCATGAATGTTACAGAACGGATATGGTCTGTGATAACTCTGATAGAAACGTCCTTTTTGTACTCCTTGCCGTACTCACAGCCTGCTATCTTACAAACATGATCTCTGATAGCCTTTACTGTATCAACGTCAAAGATAGAGTCAACGTCCTGCATGATAGAAGCAAGTCTTTCAAGACCCATACCTGTGTCGATATTTTTCTGCTTAAGTGGAGTATAAGTGCCGTCCTCATGTCTTTCAAACTGTGTGAACACAAGGTTCCAGAACTCCATGTATCTGTCGCAGTCGCAGCCGACCTTACAATCAGGCTTGCCACAACCATATTTCTCTCCTCTGTCAAAATATATCTCAGAGCATGGACCGCAAGGGCCGTCTGTTCCAGCCTCCCAGAAGTTGTCTTCCTTGCCCATTCTTACGATATGATCCATTGGAACGCCAGCGTCCTCATGCCATATCTTTTCAGCCTCGTCATCGTCCTCATAAACAGAGATATAAAGTCTGTCCTTTGGCAGTTTGAGTACCTGTGTAACATACTCCCAAGCCCATGAAATGGCTTCCTTCTTGAAGTAATCACCGAATGAGAAGTTACCAAGCATTTCAAAATATGTGCCATGTCTTGCTGTCTTACCAACGTTTTCGATATCGCCTGTTCTGATACACTTCTGACAAGTTGTCATTCTTGTTCTTGGAGGTGTTTCCTGACCTGTGAAGTAAGGCTTCAGAGGCGCCATACCTGCAACGATAAGCAGCAGGCTGTTATCGTTCTGAGGTACGAGAGGGTAGCTCTTGTGTCTCAAACAACCCTTGCTCTCAAAAAATTTCAGATAAGATTCACGCAGTTCGTTAAGTCCTGTCCATTCCATAAATTCAGATCCTTCCAAATGAAATTATTCGCAAAATAAAAAAACGGCTCGTCCCTAAACATGGGACGAAACCGACAGTTCCGTGTTACCACCCAAATTGCCGAACTCATCGCCCGACCACTCGAAGCCCTTTAACGCAGAGCATACGTTGCTGTTTTCAGCACCGCTCAGGTTAGCCACCGAACTTGCCGCAAAGGCTTTCACCCACCGCCTTTTCTCTTTACCGACACTGTTTCGGATAATTCCGTCACCGCATTTTGCATATATTGATATTATAAAGCATAACCCGACGATTGTCAAGCACTTTTTTATTAATAAAATATCCATTGCTAAAAGCAGAGGGAAATGCTATAATGTTCAGGGTGATTTATATGTATGTTTGTCCGATATGCAAAAAACGGCTCAGAAAGCTTGACAACGTATGGCACTGTCAGAACGGTCACAGCTTTGATATTGCGAGAAAAGGATATGTAAATCTGCTTACCACAAAGGGCAGAAACCCTAAGAACGCAGGGGATAATGCGGAAATGGTAAAGGCGAGAACGGATTTCCTCGACCGTGACTATTATCTGCCCCTTGCGAAGAAAACGGCTGAGGTAATGGGCGGTCTGCTTGAAAATGTAAAACAGCCTTATATTATCGACAGCGGCTGCGGTGAGGGTTTTTACACTGTGAACTATGCCAAGGCACTGCCAAAGGCGAAGTTTTACGGCATTGACATATCAAAGGCGGCAGTTGCCCACTGCATGACGAGGATACATTGCGGGAATATCACAAATTGCGAATTTGCAGTGGCATCGTCATTTCAGCTTCCGTTTATAGACAAATTTGCAGACCTTATCGTATGTACATTTGCACCTGTTTCAAATGACGAATACGCAAGGGTACTGAAAGACGGCGGAAAGCTTGTGGTAGTTTCTCCATCCCCAAGACATCTGTTTGAGCTTAAAGAAGTGCTTTATGAGAAGCCTTACGAAAACAAGCCCAATGTATACGGACTTAATAAATTTGACGAGTCAGAGGAGATGATTTTTGAATATCCTGTGGTGCTTGAAAGTCAGGAGGATATTTTCAATCTTTTTACAATGACTCCATATTACTACAAAACATCTGCCGAGGCGGTGGAGAAGCTTAAAAAGGTGAACAGGCTTGAGCTTACCTGTGGCTTTTCTATCAGGACATTTACAAAAAAGAGAGGTTTTTGATACATGAATAAAGATATTTTCTGCAAAGGATATACTTGGGGATTTTTCTCCAAGAGAGGTGATTTTCAGACGGAAGCGGCAGAAAAGTCAATGGAAAGGCTTGCTTCAAACGGCTTGAACTGGATATGTATCCCTGTAAACGCATTGCAGGAGAGCTTTGCAAGCACAAGAGTTTTCAGCGATTATGAGAGAACACAATCTGACGAAGACATTGCCTTCGCTATAAAAAAAGCAAAGTCACTGGGACTTAAAGTCTGCCTTAAGCCTATGGTGGATTGCCTTGACCGCTCATGGCGTGCAAGGATAGACTTTCCGCCTGAGAACCCTGAATATTGGGACAAGTGGTTCAAGTCATACACAGCTTTCATGCTCCACTATGCAAAGCTTGCAGAAAAGCTCGGCTGTGAAATGCTCTGCACAGGCTGTGAAATGGCAGGAATGGACAAGCAGTCTGACAGATGCAGAAAGCTTATTGCACAGGTGAGAGAGGTCTACAGCGGTATCGTTATGCACAACATCAATCACGGCGACGAACAGCGTTTCGATTGGCTCAGCGACGTGGATATCATTGGCATCTCAGGCTACTACCCTGTTACAGACGGTGTGAACAGAAGCAAGAAACATATGCTCAGTCGCTGGAACGAAGTTGTCGGCTCACTGGAAAAGGCTCACAAGCATTTCAACAAGCCTATAATGTTCGCTGAGATAGGCGTGCGAAACGAAGAGGGCTGCACGCAGTATCCTTGGGATTTCCATGACAGACTTGACAAGCCACTTGACGAGCAGGAGCAGGCAGATTTCTACGACACTGCAATGGAAGCAACTTGGGATCTGGATTGGTTCTGCGGCTATTTCTGGTGGGATTGGAAAGCTATCCTGCCGCCAATAGAGAAAGCCAAAGAGAACCGTGACTTCACAGTTTACGGCAAGCTTGGCGAAGAAGTGCTGAAAAAGTGGTACACAAAAGATTGATATGTACAAAAATACGGACTGTTTATCATTGGATAGACAGTCCATTTGTTTTATATGCGTTGGTGAATGACGGGCGAATGTAAGAGTGTCGCCGTCCCCTATATTTACAATTTTTGCGTAGGGGCGACCTGAGGTCGCCAGTTAATTATATTTTTACATACTGAACAGTACAAATAATCGTACTCTTATCCAACCGCCGCAGGTATTTTTTCTTTTCCTCGTTTAACAATGACAGGGTATTCCTTGAAAATATGTCTGCGTATAAAATTATCCGCAAGCACACCAATATAGGATAACCCAAACCACACAAAAGCAAATGGCAGGCATATCTGTCCGTCAAAATTCAGCGGCACTTCCTCATAGCTCCATATGCCCATGCCGAGATAGCGGTTGAGATACTCCCCTGCAAGAAATTCTATGGCAGTGATAAATGCTGCCGACACTGTAAGCACAGACAGCAGGCTCACTCCTCGCCTGCGCTCGCCATTCATGATATGGATGACCAGCATTGAAGTTCCCCCAAGCACCCCCATTGTGATATGAGAATATCCCCTGTTAAGTATTTCCATGAAGCCGTAGCATATTGCGCCCACTGAAAAAAGCGTAAGTATCTTATACATCTTTGCCGCCACATTCTCACCGCCCTGTTTTTTATCGCCCTAATATTAAAATGTACAGAAATCAGTGATTTAAAACCTTGAATACAAAATAAATTTATGGCAATTTCAAGATACAAAAAAACGGGCAGCCCAAGCTGTCCGTTTTATTGTACTAATATGATATTTTATACCTGCCAGCTGTTAAGATATTTCTCCTGCTCAGGTGTAAGCTTATCTATCTCAAGCTCCCAGAATTTAAGCTTTCTGTTTGCAACTTCCTTGTCTATCTCATCAGGAACATAAACTATCTTGTCTGTAAGCTTGTCTTTGTTTTTAACAAGATAAGCCGCAGAAAGGGCTTGGATAGCAAAGGACATATCCATTATCTCGGCAGGGTGACCGTCGCCTGCCGCAAGGTTTACAAGTCTGCCCTCGCCGATAACATACAACCAATTACCGTTTGGAAGCTTATAACCGTCAATATTGTTTCTTGCAAGCTTGCTTTCAACAGACAGCTTTTTAAGTCCAGCCACGTCTACCTCGCAATCAAAGTGACCTGCGTTACAGAGTATTGCACCATCTTTCATGTTCATGAAAGCTTTCTCAGTAATAACGTCCTTACAGCCTGTTACAGTGACAAAGAAGTCGCCCACCTTAGCGGCGTCAACCATTTTCATTACCTTGAAGCCGTCCATAACAGCCTCCATAGCCTTTATTGGGTCGACTTCGCAGACGATAACGCTTGCACCAAGACCCTTTGCTCTCATTGCAACGCCCTTGCCACACCAGCCGTAGCCTGCAACAACAACGTTCTTGCCTGCAACGATAAGGTTAGTTGTTCTGTTTATTCCGTCCCATACAGACTGACCTGTGCCGTATCTGTTATCAAAAAGATACTTGCACTTTGCATTGTTTACAAGCATCATAGGGAATTTGAGCTGACCGTCCTTGTTCATTGCAATAAGACGGATAATGCCCGTAGTAGTTTCCTCACAACCACCGATAACGTTCGGTATCAGCTCAGGGTATTCATTGTGGATAAGGTTTACAAGGTCGCCGCCGTCATCTATAATAATGTTTGGACCTACCTTAACTACCTCGGATATATGTCTGTGATACTCCTCGTCAGTTGCACCATGCCATGCAAAAACGTTCAGACCGTCATGCACAAGACCTGCAGCAACATCGTCCTGAGTAGACAGCGGATTGCTTCCTGTGATGTACATTTCAGCACCGCCTGCTGCAAGGACTTTGCAAAGATAAGCGGTCTTAGCTTCAAGGTGGATAGAAAGTGCAACTTTCAGCCCCTTAAAAGGCTGATCTCTCTTGAAATCTTCCTCGACGCTTCTGAGCAATGACATATTCTGTCTTACCCATTCTATCTTTCTTTTACCGCTTTCCCACAAGCTTTCATCTCTTATTTCGCTCATTTTATCAATTCCTTTCGGTTTATTATTCGATCCATATAATAATTATACCCTATTTCTCCCCATTTGGCAAGAGGTCAAAAGCAATTCATTATACTTCGCAAATTTACAGCACGTTCATAAAATTAAATTAAACAATTTCTTGACAAAAAAACAAGGTAAGCGTATAATAATATTATGTGTGCGAATAGTAAAAACGTGCATAAATCATGATTTTTAAGGAGTGTGTACAAATGGACGACGCCAGTCAGAATACGATCGCCCCTCGATTGCAGAGCGGCTCGCCCGTTTGTGGCAGCCTTTTTGTGATCTAAATATCAATTTTAATTGAATAGGACGATCTGTGTTTTGGTAGATCCTTATATTTGTACAGAGTTGGTATAAGTACAATTATTTGTACTGTTGTGCTTATTACCGCTGCTGTTAGGGGGAATATAATGTTTAACACAGTATTGGAGTTGCTCAAAAGCAGAAACTACAAGGCTATCCGTGAAATATTCATGGAT
>OKUT01000452.1_pt1 | contig 12578 bp, 14 predicted proteins | sample 1606571 | NCBI WGS metagenome assembly OKUT01 (sample SAMEA3882513, study PRJEB24775) | human gut metagenome | biome: human-associated habitat; feature: intestine environment; material: feces | place: Netherlands | collected 2009/2010
TATGACAGAAAGGTTTATGAAAAGTTCGGAGGGGCGGTGTTCTATCAGTATTATTTCTACTCTGATCACACTCTTTGCACTGGATTTCATAAAATAAACGGCTATTACTTCTACTTTGATGAGGAAACCGGCAAGAAGGCTACGGGCTGGAAGACCATTGACGGAAAGAGATATTATTTTGGTCTGACAGGTGCGGCGGCTGTTGGCGAATTTGAGGAGGACGGGGACAAGAAATACACCTTCTCAAACGAGGGCGTGCTTGCAGACGGGATCGTTAAGATAGACGCTGAATGGAAGTTCAAGAAAGAGGACGGCTCTTGGGCTAAGTCGGAGTTTGTTACTTCAAAGGGGAAAATTTACTACATTGGTGAGGACGAGGCTGCACTTACAGGTTGGCACACTATTGAAGACAAGCTGTATCATTTTGACAATGACGGCAAGCTTTCAAAGGGGCTGTTCAGTGATGATTCAGGGCTTTACTACATTGACAAGAACGGCGCTCAGAAAGACAAGTGGGTAACAGCCGGTGACAAGACCTATTATTTTGACGGCGATGGCAAGGCAGTTTCAGGCTGGAGAGAAATAGACGGAACGGAGTTTTATTTTGACAGCGATCATGTTTTGCAGAATGAATGGACGACTATTGACGGAAAGAAATATTTCCTGCAGAATGGTGTTGCGTTGAGAGGTCCTGTATACATTGACGACAAGTATTACAACTTCGGTGAGGACGGATATCTAAAGTCCGGCTGGGTAAGCTGGCGTGGGCAGAAGTTCTACAACAACAAGAACGGCACTGTTGTGACAGGTTGGAAGAAGATAGGCGGAAAGCGATATTATTTCAATGATTATGGCATGATGCTCATAAACACTACTGTTGACGGATATAACATTAACAATGACGGAGTTGCGCATAAGGCAAAATAGCAATAAAAAGGACTGCTGTGGTTTAAGACAGCAGTCCTTTTGGTTTTGTATCAAATTTTTTCAAGCAGGCAGACCGCTGTGGCGGATATGCCTAGTTCCTCGCCTGTGAAGCCTAGTTTTTCTTCGGTGGTGGCTTTAACTGATATCTGTGAAATATCGCAGCCGCAGGCTTCTGCTATACGCTCCCGCATGGAGATGATATATGGGGCAAGCTTCGGCTTCTGTGCGCAGATGGTGGAGTCTATATTGCCTATTTTCCAGCCTTTTTCGGCCATAACGCTTATGACTTTTTCCATGAGCTTCATACTGTCTGCACCCTCATAGTCGGGGTCGTTATCGGGGAAAAGCTTGCCGATATCGCCCAGTGCCAATGCACCAAGTATGGAATCCATTATGGCATGGGCAAGGACGTCTGCATCGGAATGTCCTAAAAGTCCTTTTTCATATGGTATATCCACGCCGCCGAGAATGAGCTTTCTGCCCTCGGTCAGTCTGTGGACGTCATAGCCGTGTCCTATACGCATTTTTGTTCCTCCTGTCCTAAAAATCGTACTGTTATATTTCCTCGTAGTTACCTAAAAATTTGAAATATGAAAGCTCTGAATTAAGCTCGCTCATGAGCTTTGCCACGTCAGGAGAGGTTATTGCTCCCTCAAAATCAAGATAGAAAACAACGTCAAAATCGGTGTTTGCGATAGGGCGGCTCTCTATCATGGAAAGGTTAAGACCTGCCACGGAGAATTTGGTGAGAAGTCTGTAAAGTGCAGATGAGGTATGTGGCAGTGCCAAGGACACTGACACGATGTCAGCATTTTCCGAGCAGAGAGTCTCCTTTGAAATGAGAATAAATTTTGTGTAATTCTCGGCGGCGTTGGCTATATTATGCCTGAGTATCTCAAGATCGTTCTGCTGTGCGCAGGCTTCTGAGCAGATAGCCGCATACGGTTCATTGCTTTCTTTTATGTAGCACGCCGCAAGGGCAGTATTTGCGTATTTATGGCTTTTAAGTCCGTTCTGAGAAAGAAACTCAGAACACTGGCTGAGCGCCTGCTCGTGGGAATAGACTATTTTGATATCCTCAAAGCGTGTGCCTTTTTTTACGGCAAGGCAGTGGGAGATCTTTACCTTAGTTGCTGCGCATATCTTGAAGTCATGCTTTTTCATAAGCTCGTAGGTCTGACCAACTGAGCCTGCGGTGGAATTTGCTATGGGAAGTATGCCGAAATCCGCTGAGCCGTTTTCAACTGATGAAAAAACGTCCTCAAAATCTTCAAAGAACATTGGCTCAAAGTCGCTGAATATCTGCTTGCAGGCTATATGTGAATATGAGCCTGTGGTACCTGGTACAGCGACTTTTTTATGACCTGTCAAGTCCAAATTTTTGTACTCTATCTTATCTGAGTCTGCAAAAAACTCCTGGTACTGACGGCACTTTGAAATATCCATGATGTTTTGGAAGAACACTCTTGACGCACTTTCCAAGCCCTTTGGTGAGCTTTCTGTTACATGGTCAAGTATCTCGTTTTCACGCTTGCTCTGAAAAACAGGCATATTGTTTGCTATCTTATACTCAGCCACCTTGAAGCTTATCTGCATACGCTTATTGAAAAGCTCCTGAAGCTGGCTGTCTATATCGTTTATTTCATTTCTTAATTCCTGAAGATCCATTTTTACGCTCCTTAACAGACAGAATGATATTATTTTACCATATTTTCTGCCTTTATTCAAGAACTATTTTGTTAATTAAGGCTTTATCGAGTTTGGAAAATGGGATAACGGGCAGGGGGGTGATATCGGTCTGGGTGAGTATTTTTTCGAGCCAAACCATATGATAGCACTTGTTGAACTTAAAGGCACATCTATGGAACGTACCTATTATAGTATAGCCCATTTTTTCATGGAACTTTACGCTGTCAAAGGTGAGATACTCGTCTTCTTTTTCGGGATAGGCGACGCAGGCATAGAGGTTTGTTATATGCTGTGCCGCAAGGAGCTTTTCAAGGGCGGAGTTTTGCACCTATGCCTTTGCGGTGAAGTCCTTTTTTTACATAAACTGTGACTTCAACCGACCAATCATAGGCGGCTCTGTTTTTGAAAACGCCTGCATAGGCGTAGCCTGCTATTTTGCCGTTTTCTACTGCGGCTATGTAGGGATAATTTGCGGATATGCGGCGGATCCGGTCGGAAAACTCCTCCACAGAGGGTACGTCATACTCGAATGTTATGGCGGTGTCTTCAACGTAGGGACGGTATATTTCAAGAAGCTCGTTAGCGTCCTTCTCGGTAACTGTTCTTATTATCATGGCGTTCTCCTTATAGTACCATTAATACTGTGCCCGCAGTGATTAGCACCGCACCTATGGCTGATCTTACTGTGAAGTCCTCATGCAGGAATATCACTGCAAGGATAAGGGTGATGACAACGCTGAGCTTGTCTATGGGGGCGACCTTTGAAACGCTGCCCATTTGGATAGCCTTATAATAGCATAGCCACGAAGCACCTGTTGCAAGTCCTGAAAGGATAAGGAATACCCAGCTTTTTCTGCCTATAGAGCCTATGCCGCTTTGTGTGTGGGTGATGAACACCATGAGCCATGCCATAGCAAGCACAACGCAGGTACGCAGTGCGGTGGCAAGATTTGAGTTTACTCCTTCAATGCCGACCTTTGCAAGGACAGAGGTGAGCGCTGCGAAAACAGCGGAGAGAAGCGCAAACACGAACCACATAATACCACTTTCTTTCGTGAAAAAATTGTTTGCTCATGCTTTATTATAGCACCTAAAGGTGCTTTTTGCAATAGAATGAGCGGCAGGACGTGATATTTTACATCAGACCTGCCACTTATGCTTAGTTATTTGCGGCAAATATTTTTATTGTTCGTGAAAGTGCTGTTACCTGCTGAGGGGTACTGAATGCAGAGGGTGAGAAACGCACTGTGCCTTGTTCTATCGTGCCGAGGGTGGTATGGGTGACGGCGGCACACTGAAGTCCTCCACGGAGGGCGAAGCCTTTTTCGCTGAGATAGGAGGCGATCTCAGCGGAAGGGATATCACCGATGTTAAATGAAAGTATGGGGACTTTCTTTTGGTCTGCTTCATAGAACTTTATTTTGTCTATGTCTGAAAGCTGTTCGTAGAGCTGTTTGCAGAGTTTTTCTTCGTGGGCTTTTATTACGGCAGGAGTCTTTTGGCGGACGAACGTTAGTCCCTCGCCAAGACCGATTATGCCCACTGTGTTAATTGTGCCGCTTTCAAGCTTTTCGGGGAGGAAAGGGGTCTGTTCAAGCAGGGCGGAGGTCGCACCTGTGCCACCTTCGATTATGGTAGACAGAGAATACTCGCCGTCTGAGATAAGAAGCCCTGTGCCTGTTGGTCCGTAGAGGGCTTTGTGACCTGCGGCGCAGAGAAAGTTGAAGCCGTCTGAGAGAGAAAGCTCCAAAAGCCCGCAGGCTTGTGCGCCGTCGGCTATAAAGCATATGCCGTGGGCTTTGCAGAGGGCGGCTAATTCATGGTATGGCATGAGCCTGCCTGTGACGTTTGAAGCCACTGTACAGCAGATACACTTAGTTTCGGGGGTTATAAGGCGGCGGAAGTTTTCTGCTGTTTCGCTGTCTGTTTCCCCTGTTCGGGCAATAGAATATTTCACGCCTCTTGTTTTTGAAAGGGCATAGACGGGTCTTGCTACTGCGTTATGCTCGTGGTCTGAGATTATCATATGACCACCGTACTGCATGACACCTTTTATCGCCATGTTAAGGGCATGGGTACAGTTGGCGGTGAAAGCCACGTTCTCGGTCTGTGCTCCAAACATTTCTGCCGCCTGCTGTCTGACGGTGAATATCTTTTCAGACACTCGCATGGAAAGCTTGTGACCGCTTCTGCCCGGGTTGCCACCATAGCGTTCTACTGCCTGAGCGACGGCTTTTGCTACGGCAGGGGGCTTGGGGTAGGTGGTGGCTGAGTTATCAAAGTTTATTATGCTTCGGGTGTTTATTTTTCTCACCTCTTTTGCTCGAATATCACGTTTCTGAATGGTATGCGCTCTTTTTCAAGTATGGCGGTTATTTCTTCTGTGGGTGCGGTGACGGCTATGGAGTAGCCGCAGCCTGTGCCAAGGTCTTTCGGGGTGCGCTGTATTTCGCAGTAGTATTTTAAACTGTTCAGCAAGCTTTTTGCTTTCATTGCATAGGTTATGGAAGTCATGGCTATAAGACTCTTTTTCATTTTTGTTGCTCCTTTATGCTGTACTTGTCCGTATACGCTTTTACGAATACACTTCAGTATATGCCGTTCACTGTTTGAGGGTGAACGCTGAAAGTTTTGTGAAAGGTAGGTGAAATTTGATAAAAGTTAATAGTCAGTTTAAATTTCGGGTGTACTATTTATAATATAAAAAAAGAAAAGAGGTAAAAGCTATGAACGGATTTATGTATAAGGTAGCGAGATTTTTTCAGGGCAGATATGGTATAGACAAGCTTTTTTACGGCATTTGCGGAGTGGCTGTGGTGCTTAGTGCGGCGAATTTGTTTGTAAGGTCGCTTATTTTACAGCTTATGGTATACGCTGTGCTGGTGCTGGCGGTAGTGAGGGCGATGTCGAGAAACTGCCAGAAGCGATACGAGGAGAACATGAAGTTTGAGAGGGCTTTCAGGGGAATTGGCAGGAAATTTTCATTCTGGAAGAGAAAGTTTGCTGACAGAAAGACCCATGTTTATATAAAGTGCGGTGTATGCAAAAAGACGTTAAGGCTTCCAAAGGTAAAGGGTGAACATACTGTGAAATGCCCTAACTGTGCAAATAAGTTCAAGGTGAAGATCTGACCTGTTGCGGAAATTGCGGAAATGTGCTATACTATATAATATAGTATGATACTGTAGGGGTGCAAGGACAATGGGAATGGGCTGTCGAGGACGCCAGCCCCTACTGGAGTGTGTCAGGTACGATTTTTTTTGCGAAAAGGGAGCGGCAGGAATGCAGAAAGTAAATTATCAGAAAATGCTGGAGGGCATTATAAAAAAACACGAGGAAAAGGGCGAAGTGCCGACTTTGCTTTTGCATAGCTGTTGTGCGCCGTGTTCGTCTTATGTGCTTGAATATCTGTCGCAGTATTTTAAGATAACTGTGTTTTATTACAATCCGAACATTTATCCCCGTGAGGAGTACGATAAGCGTGTGGCGGAGCTTCAAAGGCTTATTGCACAAATGCCTATGAAAAATCCTGTTACGTTTGTGGAGCGTGGGTATGACGAGGGTGAGTTTTTTCAGGCTGTTAAGGGCTTTGAGGATATACCTGAGGGTGGGGAGAGATGCTTTCGATGTTACAGGCTCAGGCTTGAACGGACGGCTCAGCTTGCCAAGGAGCTTGGTGTGGATTATTTTACCACGACGTTGTCTATTTCACCATACAAGAATGCTCAGAAGCTCAACGAGATATCGGAGGAACTTGGGGAGATATATGATGTAAAGGCACTTCCTGCGGATTTCAAGAAGCGTGAGGGCTACAAGCGTTCCATTCAGCTTTCAGCAGAATACGGGCTTTACAGGCAGGATTACTGCGGCTGTATCTTCTCAAAAAGAGAGCGTGAAAGGCTGAATACGATTACAATAAAATCTGAATAAATATAAAAATATTAATGTTATGTAGAATGCTTGTGCATACTATGGCAACATATCTGGTTATATATAGCAAGAATAATATACAAATTTGTGAAAAATGGCTAAAGATATGTGGTTAATTTGTGAAAAACGTTTATTGAAATACTTGTAAATGTGTGTTACAATATAGACAAGATGTATGTTGAGGAGATATCGCTCAATATGTATCTAAAAATTATTAACAAAGATGGAGGAAAAACAAATGAAAATCTCTAAGATTCTCGCTGGTATGTCAGCTGCTGCTCTTGCTGCATCAATGATGTCACTCGCAGCATTTGCTGATGAAACAGCTACTGTTAAGGCAGACCTCACTGGAGGTACTGTTTCTCTCATTGATGAGAAGGACGATGACGGTGTTGTTACAAAGACAGGTGTTCTTACAGGAACAAACGTTAAGCTTTCAGATGTTTGCGGTATTGATGTTAATGTAACAGTTGGTGCAGACTCAGCTGCAAAGATCGAGGCTGGAGACTGGATAGGCGGTGGACTTGGTTACAACTCTGAGTCAACTGGTTGGGCTTCAAAAGAGTGGTCATTCCAGGAGGGTGCTAAGGACGTAACAGGCGTTAAGGCTGCTGACGGTTCTTATGATTTTGTTCTGAAGGGAACAGATCCTGTATTTGCTGATACAGATACATATGCTCAGGTATGGCTTCAGAACTGGACTACAGAGGACTTCACATTCAATGCTTTCACACTTCTTGACAAGGACGGCAATCCTCTCCTTGTTGTAGAGTCTGACAAGGAACAGGGCGGAAACTCTGTTGACCTCAGCGAATACAAGAAGCAGACAGAGGTTACACTTAACGGTGAAGGTCTGGCTACATCTGACGGCGGTAAGGTAAGAATCAACATCAAGCACCCATGGTGTGACGATGCACACAAGGCTGCTTTCAACCTTGTTGATGATTGGAGCGTATTTGCAGGTGCTGACGCTATTGCTGTTACAGTTGATATCTCAAATGTAACTGACGCTTTCACAGCTTATCCATGCTTCACAAATGGTATTGAGAACGGTATTGGTTATTGGGAAGCTTCTGATAACAACCCTGCTGTTACAGTAAACGCTGACGGCACATACACATTTATCGTTAAGTTCCCTTCAGCTCTTGAAATGGACGCAAATAATATGTTCTTTGACATTGCTACAGACCTCGCTGGTACAGACGGCGAAGATCCTGCTGTTAAGATGGCTGTTAAGAAAGTTGTAGTTCTTAACAAGAGTGAGGCTGAGCCAACAGATCCTTCTGAGTCAACAGCTGATCCTACAGATTCAACAGATTCTGACGATTCAAATGATGTTCGCACAGATTCTGTAGATTCTAAGACTAACTCTGCTGCTACATCTTCTAAGGCTGCTAACAACGCATCTAACACAAACCCAAGCACAGGCGCTGCTGCTCTTGCTGCTGTAGGTGTTGCACTTGCTGGTGCTGCTGTAGTTGCTACTAAGAAGAGAAAGTAATCTGTAATTCAGATAATTCTTACTTAGAATAATTAAAGACCTGTCTTTCGGGACGGGTCTTTTTTTATTGCTTTTTTATCGAGGTAGTGGTATAATTGATTTATAAACTGCGGAGGTGTTTTTTTATGCGTATAGTTTTTGATGATATTAAAGAGAGCCTTGCACCGAATTTCAAGGGCGGCGAGAAAAGCTTTGCAAGCAGGGCTTATTCTGACGGAAAGAACAAGATGATGAAAGGCAGGCTCGTGCCGGGGGCTTCTATCGGTCTGCACAGACATGAGGGCAACTGCGAGATGATATATGTTCTTGAGGGCAGTGGCAAAATGCTTTATGACAGCGGTGAGGAAAGACTGTCGGCAGGAGATTTCCATTACTGCCCCGAGGGTCATGAGCATAGCTTTATCAATGACGGCGACAGAGACCTTGTGTTTATTGCAGTTGTGCCAGCTCAGTAGATTTTTGCAGCTTTGTATCTGTGAAATAGTGGGTCAAAATGGCTTTGTAGTCTGAGCCTTTTTCTGCCATGGCATTTGCACCGTACTGGCTCATTCCTACGAGATGTCCGAAGCCGTGAGAGGTGAAAGTGAATTTTGTATTGGCAAAGGTGAACTCGAAACATGGCGAGGAGATATCTAGGATATCGCAGAATGTGTTGGGTTGGATATCATAGCCACAGACGGTCAGGTTCGTTACATAGCCTATGCCGTCTGTTTTTGTTTTGAGCCAACTGTCAGCATTGGCGAGGGGAGTGAAATTAATATCGGGGAAGCGGTCAAGAAGCTTGTCTTGAAATTCCTTGGCGGTGAGCGTCTGGGTACATTCTGTGGTGTCAAGGTCTTTGTCAGCGGAGCTGTCTACTGACAGAAGATATGGGATATCCTCTCCCCATGCGTTTTTGGCGGATTGGGTATGACCGTTTGAGGCAGCGTGAAAGGCGACGATTATCGGTTCGCCTTCATAGGTGAGGATATCGTTCTTGACGGCGTTGACGGCAGATTTAACTTTTTTGTAGGCTTTTTCATAGTCGCTGCCGTAGTATTCTTTGGCGGCTTTGAGGGTGAAAAAGCTTTGGTAGAGGGTGCTGTCATCGCTGATGAGTGCGCCTTTTAAGGCGGGAGTAGGCGACTGGGCTTCAGAGAGCTGTCGGCGGCATATGTAGGTATGGGCGAGGACGGCTTGCGCTTTCAGGGCTTCTTCGTCAAAGTCCGCAGGCATTTGTGCAAGCACTGAGCCTATCATATATTCTTCAAGGGTGAAGTCTTCGGTCTTGCCGCTTTCGGTGAAATATACGGCTATCTTTTCGTTTTCTGAAAATGCAGGCTTCGATGCTGACTCGTTGGGGCGAAGAAATACTATGGTCGGTATTATTGTAAGGATAACAGCAAATACTGCCATTATCTGTATCAGGTCTTTCATATGGTTTGTCCTTTCTTTTTGGGGTACTATATTATATTCATGCAGTGGAGCAAATATTCATACAGGGTGAATTTTTGTACTGCAAATTTTTAAATGGCGGAGATATGCGGTTTTGATTTGACAGGTTATCTTAATACTTGACAAAAATCTGAAAAAGGTGTATAATATAACTTATATTTATAATCTACTTGAAAGCGAGATGATCTATTCAATGATAAATAATGCAGCAAGGTCGCTTTTATGCGAACAGTTTATAGCAAACAATACTATTGACCCTAAGCTTTATGACAGATATGTGGTAAAAAGAGGCTTGAGAAACTCTGACGGTACAGGTGTTATGGCTGGTCTTACTAATATCTGTAACGTACATGGATATGTGGTAAACGAGGGTGAGAAATCTCCTATTCAAGGTCAGTTGATATACCGAGGATACAACATAAATGATCTGGTGTCCAACGCTCAGAAGGAGAATCGTTTTGGTTATGAGGAGATAGTTTATCTTCTTCTTATGGGCGATCTGCCTAACAGGGAGGAGCTTACTGCGTTCAAGGGAATGATGGCTGAAAACAGACCGCTCCCTAACAACTTCTTTGAGGACATGATACTTAAAGCTCCGTCAAAGAACATCATGAATAAGATGGCGAGAGCGATACTGGCTCTATACTCATATGACGATAACCCTGAGAATCGTTCTCCTGAGTATGAAATGGCTACGGCTATCTCTATAATCTCTAAATTGCCTAACATCATGGTTTCGGATTATCAGGTAAAGAAACGCTGTTATGACGGTGAAAGCTTGTTCATGCACCCTCTGATACCTACACATTCTACTGCGGAGATGATACTGTCGGCACTGCGTCCGGACAGACAGTTCACTGAGGAAGAGGCTAAGATACTTGATCTGTTACTTATGCTCCACGCTGAGCATGGCGGAGGAAATAACTCGACTTTTGCCTGCCGTGTGCTTACATCTTCCGGAACGGATCCTTATTCTGCATACTCTGCGGCTATCGGTTCACTGAAAGGTCCACGTCACGGTGGCGCTAACCTTAAGGTGGCGGCAATGCACCAGTGCATAAAGGACAACGTTCAGAACTGGGAGGACGAGGGCGAGATCGCTGATTTCCTTACAAAGATACTCAACAAGGAAGCTTTTGACCACACAGGTCTTGTCTATGGCATGGGTCACGCTGTTTACACATTGTCTGACCCTAGAGCTGTCATACTCAGAGAGAATGCCAAGAAAATGGCTGAGAACACTGAGTTTGAGAGAGAATACAAGCTTCTTGAAGCGGTGGAAAGACTTACTCCTGAGCTGTTCAAGAAGATCAAGGGCAGTGACAAGGCGATGTGCGCTAACGTTGATATGTACTCGGGCTTTGTTTACAGCATGCTGGGTATTCCTGAGGATCTTTACACACCTATGTTCGCTGTTTCAAGAATGGCAGGCTGGTGCGCACACAGATTTGAAGAGCTTGTAACAGGAAAGAGGATAATCCGTCCTGCATACAAGGCTATCTCAGGTGAGAAGAAGTATATCCCATTGGACGAAAGATAAGCAAAATAATTTTTACCTGTTCCTAATGGGCGGAAAAAGGCTTGAAATATTTTTGTGTATATGATATAATAGAATCGGGTATATGCCCGGTTCTATTTTTTGTTTGGTGTATCAGGAGGGATCGCTTGAAAAATCTTAAATTGGCTGCTGTTTGTCTTTCTTGTCTTACTATGACAGGCTGTTCGGCACTGAATTTTTCTGTTGAGGGACTTATAAACGCCCCGAAGCTTACCTCTGAGCAAAGCGAGATACATCAGGCGCTTATCGAGAGCGTGGGCAGTAATATAACTCTGAAATATCCTAAAAACGGTGAATACCGCTCGGCTTATGTTATCGCAAATATCGACGATGAGCCTACGGACGAGGCTATGGTCTTCTATGAGTACACTTCAAACGGATCTGAGGAGGACGGCTTGAGGGTGAACATTCTCGACAAGGACGAGGACGGCAAGTGGTATTCTGTGAAAGAGCTTGCGGGCGCAGGTACGGACATAGATCAGGTCATTATCTCGCCTATGGGAAGCAATAACCAGACGGACGTTTTTGTAGGATATCAAAATCTTACTAATGATGAAAAGACTATGGAGATATACAGCTATACCGACGGAGATTTCAAGCGTGTGGCACTTGATACTTATTCGGTGCTGGAGCCTTTGGATATAAACAATGATGGTTATATAGAGCTTATCACCATTCAGAGAAGCACCAATAATGATACAGGTGCGGTGACGGCAAAGGCTTCTATGCTCAACATGAAAAACAATGAGATAACCCGTGGCGAGAACGTTGATATGTGCGATAATGTGACTTCTTATGTGTCATCAAAGACGGGAATGCTTGACAGCGGCAGGCGTGCTATTTTTATTGACGGACTGACTGCTGACGGAAAATTGCAGACGGAGATAATATACTACAGATATTCGGGACTTCAAAATCCTATGCAGCTTAGAAGCGAAAAGCTGCTGCCTTTATGCACAAGACCAGCGGGCTACTACAGTGAGGACATGGACGGCGACGGTGATGTGGAGATACCGTCAACTTCGCCTATGGTGGGTTATGAAAACGCTGTGGCAGACGAAATGCTCTATATGACTACATGGAGCGTTTACGAGGATTTTTATGATCTGAAAACAAAATACACAGGCTATTATGCCATATCTGACGGATATTTTGTAACATTCCCAAAACGCTGGAACAGTTCTGTTACTGTGAAAAAGGACAGCGACACAAACGAGCTTGTTTTCTATAAATACACGGGAGATATAAACGAAAGCAACGAGGAGATAATGCGTATCGCTGTGTCTTCAAAGAATGATTCGGAGGATTATATCTCTGACGGATATGAGCTTATCGACAGCAAGGGTCAGCTTGACTATTTTGTGAAGCTTCCTCTTGACAGGCGTGAAAAGCTCATACCGACTATTGACGAAATTCAGAATAATTTTTACATAATAAACTGATCTTGGAGAGGAGTAAATGTAATGAAAAGAGTTTTGGTTTGCGAGGACGAAGATTCAATCAGAGAATTTGTGGTCATAAACCTTGTAAGAAGCGGTT
>OKUT01000456.1_pt1 | contig 12554 bp, 10 predicted proteins | sample 1606571 | NCBI WGS metagenome assembly OKUT01 (sample SAMEA3882513, study PRJEB24775) | human gut metagenome | biome: human-associated habitat; feature: intestine environment; material: feces | place: Netherlands | collected 2009/2010
TGCTGCAATTAAGGCGATTGATTAAAGGACGTTGATTGATGATTGATTGAGGCAATGAATGTGTCAAAACAATAGAGAATAGAGCAGCGGTACACATCGGAAATGATGAATGGCGCTGCTCTATTTTCTATTGTTTTTATTTTAGCAAATCCTCACGAGAAAGTCTATATGCCTTTCCATCCAAAAAACACAACATATTGTGTTTTGACCGAGGCAATATACACGCCACATCAAGTCCAAAAAACGATAAAAGCCAAGCTGTGTTTTGCAGCTTGGCTTCTTTATTTTATGACAGATCATATTTTTTTACAGAAGGCAGACGCCCTGCTCTCTGAATGCATCGACGGTCTCCTGCGGCCATATAGACGCCTGGACTTCACCGATATGTGCCTTTCTCAGGAAGAACATGCACATACGGGACTGGCCGATGCCGCCGCCCATAGTCAGCGGAAGATTGCCGTTGAGCAGGTCACGCTGGAACGGGAGCTCGGCGCGCTCGGGGCAGCCTCTCTCTTCAAGCTGAGACGCGAGCGACTCGGCGTTGACGCGGATGCCCATGCTCGACAGCTCATATGCCATGTCGAGCAGAGGATAATACACGACGATATCGCCGTTGAGGCTCCAGTCGTCATAGTCCGGGGCGCGTCCGTCGTGGATGTCGCCGGAGCGGAGCTTGCCGCCGATCTGCATGATAAACACTGCACCCTTGTCGCGGGCAATTTCGGTCTCGCGCTGCTTGGGAGTCAGGTCTGGATACATATCTTCGAGCTCCTGCGTGGTGATGAACGATATCTCATCGGGCAGGAACTTGCCGACGAAATCATATTCCTCGGCAATATAGGTCTCCGTGTGGCGCAGGCTCCTGTAAATCGCGCGGACGGTTCTCTTGAGGGTATCGACGTTGCGCTGCTCGGGAGTTATTATCTTCTCCCAATCCCACTGATCAACAAAGACGGAGTGGAGATTATCCGTATCCTCGTCGCGGCGTATGGCGTTCATATCCGCATAGAGACCCTCGCCGGGCTTGAAGCCGTAATCCTTGAGGGCGCGGCGCTTCCACTTTGCGAGCGACTGGACGATTTCAACATCGCTGTCCATGTCTTTTATATCGAACGCAACGGGGCGCTCGACGCCGTTCAATGTATCGTTGAGTCCGGAATCCGAGCGCACGAAGAGCGGCGCGGAGACGCGGGTAAGATTGAGCTGGATAGCGAGATCCCTCTCGAAGAAATCCTTGACCTTTTTGATAGCCACCTGAGTCTGTCTGATATCGAGCAGGGGCTTATATCCTGCCGGAAGATAGCTTGAATCCATGTCATCACATCCCAAAATAAAAAACTAATATATATAATAGCATCATATCGCGCCTTGTGCAATAAAAATTTTGCACATTAAAGTAAAAAAGGACAGCCGATATGTGGCTGTCCCTATGTATTTTCAGATATCGAGTCCGGGCACGTTGCCGGTCAGGAAGCGAACCAGCTGCCAGACAACTGTGCCGAAGACATTGCCGAAACTCCGGCGGTAGAAGTTATAGTCCACGCCGGGAGTCAAAATAACGGGTTCTGTGTTCTCACCGAGTCCGAGATTCTTGAGCAGAATCAACATATGCCTTGCAAGCTCGACATTGCCCTTTGCGTTCGGATGGACGCAGTCGTCCGCCAAAAGCTCGGTGTTGTGCGAAATGACCGCGCTTGTGTCGAATATAACGACATCGTCGTGCTTTGCGGCGAATTTATTGAGCATAGCGTTTATACGCGAAACCGCCTTGATAAACGGAATATGTCCGAGGCCCTTCCACGCGCAGTAGATATTATCGAATATCAGCGTCGCATCGGGATTTATCTCGCGGATGAGCGAATAGATAGTATTCAGATCGTCATAGATGCCGTAGGCTATCTCGTCGAGCTTCTTGTCGTTTGTTCCGAACAGCGCGCCGATGGTTATCCAGGCGACATCCTTGCTCGCAAGGTAGTTGTTCGATCCGATGCAGATGTTTATGACATCCGCCCATGCGATGCTCTCGCGGAATTCGTCAACGGTCTCGATCTTTCTGATAAGATCCTGCGTATCGTTTGCGACCTGAGCGAGGTTGCGGTAATTGTAGCCGTTGGTGTCGGCGACAATCTTGCCGTAGGCCGCGTCCTCTTTGTTTTCAACGCCGAAGCCCTCGGCTATCGAATCGCCGAGCACGAGAAAGTTGAGCTTGCCGCTGTCCTGTGGTGCGGCAAAAGCGAGGCACTGGAGCGACGCCGCTATCATGACGACGCAAAGCAGAACCGCTGCAATCTTTCTGAATTTTTTCATTTTTATCACCTTAAATGGAAAACATAGTATTAATATAGAGAATACATTTTTTGACAGAAAAAGTCAAGAGGGTCAAGGGGAAAAGAGGAAAACATATGGGGAAATTGATTTGATTTTGTGCGGTTGAGGTGGAGTGGATTGGTCATAAAAATCATTATGCGCTCCTGCAAGGGAAGCTGGCTCGGCAACGCCGAGACTGAGAGGTCAGTTTCGCTTCACTCAAAGTGATAAGTAAAAGTGAAAACGAAGAAGTGCTCGATATTGGCGGATATCATCCGCCCGCAAAATTTGCTCAATCTTATTGCCGCGTGAGCGGCATGATATAAAATTATAAAATTCGCGCTCTACCTTCGCGTCCTGCAACAATTGAATATTTTATACTTCCCGCGTTTCGGCATTTCTTTTCTGTCTGAAAAAAGAAATGCCTGCAAAGAAAAAGCAGACTTGGGGGTTTCGCCCCGAGATCCCGGCAACGCCGCGCCGCAGTACTTAGCTTGCGGCTCTCAATTGGCAGCTCGGCACATTCGCCCGTAAACTCGCTCCGCTCAAACAGTACGAGCTCGTGCGTCTTGCTTCGCAAGCCGTTCCCTCGCCTATCTCTGTTAGTCCTCAAGCACTACGGCGCGGCTATTGGAGGCTTGATTATAAAAATCAGTTGAGTCACGCGCTTTTACTTTGCTATAGCTCAAGTAATAGGCAACTCCCAATTGTAGCCCACCACAATACAAAAAATTCACCCCGGAGTTATCCTCCGGGGTTTACTGTTAATTTTTTATATGATTCTCATTCTGACAACGCCGCTGACTGCGGTTATCCTTTCGCTGTCGGGGTTCGGCGTATCGCAGACGAGATAGCCAAGTCCGTTTTTGGCTGCGCTGTTGAGCGATGTTATATTGCCGCCGAGCGCCGCGACGATGTTTTCGCGCACTCCCTCGCCGTCTTTATAGATAACGCACACGCGCTTTTCAAACTCTGCGGGCGGCGTGAGTTCGGGCAGGTTGACGGAGTTTTTCACTTCGCCGCGCTCGATATAGCTTATAAGCTCGTCGGCAGCCATGACCGCGCAGTTGTCCTCGCTCTCGGGCGTGGAGGCGCCGAGGTGCGGGATAGCTATAACTCCGGACACGCCCAACTGCCCATCGGTCGGGAAGTCCGTGGCGTATGCCGCAACTTTGCCGTCGGCGAGAGAAGCGAGAATATCATCGGAGTTCACAAGCTCGCCGCGCGCGAAATTGAGAATACGCACGCCGTCTTTCATTTTGCCTATAGACTCCGCGTTTATAATATTTCTCGTGCTGTCGTTGCACGGGATGTGCAGGGTCAGATAATCCGCCGCGGAGAAAACCGCGTCCATATTGTCAACGGTCTCAACGCCGCTTATTTCGCTCCTGCCTTTTCTGTCGAAACAGACGACTCTCATACCGAGGTCACGCGCCGCTTCTGCGACGAGCTTGCCTATAGCGCCCATGCCGACAACGCCCATGGTCTTGCCCTTTATCTCGGGACCCGCAAATGAGCTCTTGCCTTTTTCGACGAGCTTGCCGACATTGCTACCTTCACCCTTTAGAGTCTTGCACCAGTCGATAGCGTCTATAACTTTGCGCGAAGCGAGAAGAGCCGCGCAGATAACGAGCTCTTTTACTGCATTTGCGTTCGCTCCGGGCGTGTTGAATACTGCGATGCCCTGCTCCGAGCACTTATCGATCGGGATATTATTCACACCCGCTCCCGCGCGAGCGATTGCCAAAAGACCCGCTCCGAACTGCATCTCATGCATCGAAGCCGAGCGCACCATTATCGCCGCCGGATCTTCCGCATTGTCAGTGCAGATATATTTTGCGCTGTCAAAGCGGTCGGTTCCGCACTTTGCTATTTTATTTAGCGTTAATATCTCTTTCATCAGCCTCTCCCCCTCAGTTGTTCTTTTCGAACTCCTTCATGAAGTCAACAAGCTGCTCGACTCCCTCGACCGGCATGGCGTTGTAGATAGACGCACGCATTCCGCCGACCGAACGGTGTCCCTTGAGGTTGACAAATCCCGCCTCTGCCGCCTCGGAGACAAACTTCGCGTTGAGTTCGTCGCTCTCGGTGACAAAAGTCACGTTCATCAGCGAGCGGTCGCAGTGCCTGACGGGGTTCGAGAACATCTTGCTCGAATCGATGAAGTCGTAGAGAATCTTCGCCTTCGCTTCGTTTCTCTTCTTCATCTCCTCAAGTCCGCCGAGCTTCTCTATCCACTCGAGCACTAATTTGCACATATATATCGACCAGCAGGGCGGCGTGTTATACATCGAGTCGTTGTCCGCCATATTCTTGTAGTCGAGCATCGCAGGCGTAATATCGCGTGATTTGCCGACAAGATCCTTGCGTACTATGACAATAGTCAGTCCTGCGGGGGCGACATTCTTCTGCGCGCCGCCGTAGACGATACCGAACTTTGAGACATCGAGCGGCTCCGAGAGGAAGCACGACGAAACATCAGCAACGAGCGGAACATCGCCTGTGTCGGGGATATACGGGAACTTCGTGCCGTAGATAGTGTTGTTCAGGCATATATATGCATAGTCCGCCTCGGGGTCAAAATCCTCGCGGGTAACCTCGGGAATATAAGAGAAAGTCTTATCTTTCGAGGACGCGACAACTCTGATATCGCCGTATTTGCACGCCTCTTTATACGCCTTGGTCGAGAACTGACCGGTGAGCATATAATCGGCCTTTCCGCTGCCGTTCAAAAGGTTGAGCGGAATCGCGGCAAACTGGGTCGAAGCTCCTCCCTGGAGGAACAGTATATCGTAATTATCGGGCACTGAAAGTACCGATCTGAACAGATTCTGCGCCTCATCCATGATTTCCTCAAAGACCTTTGAGCGGTGCGACATCTCCATAACGGACTGGCCGCTTCCGTGATAGTCCATTATCTCCGCTGCTGCGCGGCTGAGAACGCTCTCGGGCAGCATCGAGGGGCCTGCTGAAAAATTGAATACTCTTGCCATCTGGGTTTACCTCCTTTTCCGGCGCGCTGAAATATTCCGCGCCAAAGCCGAGAAAATTACCGGCTTTTTACCATTATATAACATAGTAAAAAGATAAGTCAATAAAATCGGAGCTTTACTGTTGAAAAATATATCTTCTGAATGTATAATTAGGATGACAGAAAAATCCATCAGATAACGAGGTATTTTCAAAATGTCAGTTCAGCAGAAAAAGAAGAAGAAAAACAATTCGAGACTTTACATTCTCATCGCGGCTGTAGTGCTGCTCATCGTGATGATCGTCCTGATTGCCGTCAAATGCTCCGGCGGCAAGAAAAATCCGGATGCAGACAGCACGAGCGGCGAATCCTCATCGCAGTCACTCGAAGCGGCGGACATTGACCCGCTGACCGGACTCTCCGGATTCAAGGCGCAGGGCAAACGCCCGATAGCAGTAGTTGTCAATAACTCGAAGCCCGCTCGCCCGCAGTGGGGACTCTGCACCCCCGATATCGTGTTTGAGGGCGTGACGGAGGCGGGTATTACGAGAATGCTCTGGCTCTATTCCGACATAAACAAGATTCCCGACAAGGTCGGCTCGCTCAGAAGCGCAAGGCACGACTTCGTCGAGATAGCCGAGGGACTTGACGCAATATTCGTCCACTGGGGCGGCAGCAAATACGCATATTCGGCGATAAGCGAGCGCAATGTCGACGACCTCGACGGGCGTTCATATCTCGGCAGATATTTCTTCCGCGACAAGGAGCGCACGAATGTAGCCATTGAGCACCGCGGATACACGACCCGCGAGGCGATTGACAAGGGTCTTACGAAGCTCGACATCCGCCGCGATATTAAATCCGGCTATCAGAGTCCCTTTGCATTTGTTTCCGAGAGCTCGCCGCGCACTCCCGCCGGCGGCGCATGCTCGAGAATAGACATAGTTTTCTCGTCCTACTGCAACCACTCATTTACTTATTCGGCGCAGGACGGGCTCTATCTCAACGACATCAATGGCGCGCCGATGACCGACGCGGACGGCAAGCAGATGGCGGTCAAAAATGTCATCATTCTCTACTGCCCGGTCTCGCTCATGGGCGACTCCTCCGGATGCGTTGACATGGATCTGACGGGCGGCAGCGGCGTCTATCTCTCGAATGGCGCATATGAGAACATAACCTGGAAAAAGGGCGGTTCGGACGATATGCTCACGCTCTATTCGTCCGACGGCACCGAGCTCAAGCTCAACCCCGGTCAGAGCTACATCGGTCTTGTCCCCACCGACAAGCAGGCAAGCACAGTCATAGCATAAAATATAACATAAACTCAAACGCCGCCGGCACAGCATAAAAGCTTACCGGCGGCGTTTTGGATTATCAGGACAGCTTATAATATTCAAAAATCGGGTGTGAGGTTTTCCCCGTTTTCTTGTGTAATAAGTGAAGGGCACAAAAGACGCTTTGCAGAAAGGAGAAAATCTATGGACAACGGTGCAAGTAGCTACCGCCGTTTCTGTAACGAAGGAGATGATAGCGGATTAGTTGAAATTATCGTCAACTACCGTGACGGGCTTATCTTATATTTGAACAGCTTTGTCGGAAACATACACATCGCCGAGGAATTGGCGGAGGATACGTTCGTCCTGCTCGGGACGAAAAAGCCGAAGGACAAAGGCACAAGTTCTTTTAAAACCTGGCTCTACACCATCGGGCGGAATATCGCCATCAACCATCTGAGACGAAGGTCAAGATTTTCGCTCGTATCCGTTGACGACTGCTCGGAGCTCGAAAGCGAAGAGGAGAGCCTGGAGGCGGCTGTTATAAAAGAAGAACAGAAGATATCGGTGCATCGGGCGCTGAAAAAGCTCAAGCCCGAATATCATCAGGTTCTCTGGCTCATATATTTTGAGAATTTCAGCAATAAAGAAGCTGCGAAGATAATGGGAAAATCCGTTCACAACATCGAGACACTTGTCTACCGTGCCCGCAAATCACTTAAATCACAATTGGAAACGGAGGGTTTCACATATGAAAAGCTATGATGAAACTGTTGATTCTGTGTTCGACCGTATTGATAAATATAACAGCGAAAAGATACGCAGAAATAAGATAATCACAAAAGCTGTTGTCCCCGCCTGTTGTTTTTGTCTGATAGCGTTAGGCGGAATAGGGGCATGGAAAAGCGGATTGTTCAAACCCGGGACGCCCGGTGCCGTACCCGGTCAGCCTGTTACAAGTTATGACAACGCCGCAGTCTCGCCTGCCGAGAGTACTTCTCCCAACAGCGTCGGTTCAAAACGACTCTGCTTTGCCAATCAGATAAACGGAGTCAAAAGTGCGGCTCCGCTGTATCTCGACCCAGCAAAGCATTATACCGAGAATTGGAGCAATGCGGAAGTCACCGCCTATATGGGCGCCGACCTGTTCAATCTCGGCGCGGAGTACAAATATATCGGCAGCCACGCCGTCACTTTTTCTTCCGACGGAGCTATTGCAAGAGATGTTATAAATTTGAAATATCACTCCAAAGATGCCGATTTTACCATGAGCGCCAGCAAACTTGGCGCGCCCAACGACTGCATATATGCTTTAAACAGCAGCGAGATCACAAGCATCGGAGTCGGCGGCAAAAGCGTGGAGGTTCTGTTCGCGGCAACAGTCGGCAGCGATGCCGCCGCTCAGCCCGAAAAGCAAAATCTTATGGTCGCGGATTTCAGCTGCGGCGGGGTTTATTACAGGGTAACAGCAGAAAATATATCAATCAGCGATTTCTATAATATTGTATCAGCCATTGTGAAAAAATAAAATTACAGGAGGTATGCAGCTGGGCTGCGTACCTCCTGATTTTTATTTACACTCACACGAGATAGTGCTTTTTCGTGTCGTGATAGAGCTGAGTTATATCCTGGAGCACCTCGGTATGGGCGAAGCTCTTGTGATAGACTATATTTGTCTCGCGCGCCATGCTGAGGTTTTCTATCGGCACTATCGTCAGCTTCTTTTTGCGGACTTCTCTGAGACACACGCTCTTTGCAAGGATAGATACGCCGAAGTCCTTCTGCACAAGGTCTTTTATCGTCGTGACGTTATCGACTTCGAGGATAACATTGAAGTCGTCTATCGACTCGTTGTGGCTCTCGAGCGTCGCTTCAAACAGCATTCGCGTTGCCGAAGTCGGAAGACGCAGGATGAGCCTCTCGCGGCGCAACTCGTTCAGCGTTATCATCGAGTGCTTTGCGAGCGGATTGTTGTTCGACATGATGCAAACGAGATAGTCCGTATCTATCATGACGGAATTGAGCGACGGATTCGACACTTTTCCGTCCGTTATTGCAAGATCGATCTCAAAATTGTCGAGCATATCATAAAGATTTTTTATAGTATCTGTAAAAACAGTAATGCTTACATTTGGATATTCGTTGCCGTAACGGGCGAGAACCTCGGTTGCAAACGTGCTTTCGGAGGTATGGGTCAGACCTATGCGCAGCTTCTTTATGTTGCGCTTGGAGTCCGCTATCTCCATGTGCATCTTCTGATCCATCGAAGTCAGAATACGCGCGTAGCGAACCGCAATCTCCCCTTCCTGCGTCAATGTCAGCTCGCCTTTCTTGCGATTGAACAGCTTCGCGCCGAGGGATTGTTCGAGCTGGCTTATCTGATGGCTGACCGCAGGCTGGGTCAGAGAGAGCGCTTCAGCCGCCCTTGTGAAATTTTTCTGCTCCGCAACTGCTATCAAAGTTTCGGTTTTATTGTCTAACATATACTCACCATAAAAAAAGTTTTTGAAAATCAAAATTAAAATAATTTGATTTTATTACAGGTTGAGTATATCATATTATATAGTAAATCACAAGAGATATTAAAAAAACAAATTTGCAAAATTTATCGGTCGCCGGACGAAAAAGCTCTCCCGGCGGTTGCTTTTTTACTCTCTGAAAGGAAACGAGGAATAAGGGAAATTGATTAACTCACTCTACAAGACCTTCAACATCACCTCCCCCGTCGCGGGAATCATAATTTCGGTGGCTCTGATGCTGATAACGGGCTTTGCGATGACGCGCATCACAAAGCGGCTCCGGCTGCCTAATGTCACGGCGTACATACTCTCCGGCGTCCTGCTCGGACCGTATGTATTGAATCTTGTGCCGCAGGACATCGTTGAGGGCATGGACTTTCTGAACGATATTGCTCTCGCGTTCATCGCGTTCAGCACCGGCGAGTTCTTCCGCTTTTCGACTCTTAAAAAGAACGGCGGAAAAGTCGTTGTGATAACTGTGCTCGAAGCGTGCCTCGCGTCGATTATCGTTTTCATCGTGTCGTTCTTCATTCTCGGGCTGGATATCAACTTCTCGCTCGTGCTCGGCGCGCTCGCATCGGCAACCGCTCCCGCGTCAACGGTCATGACGATACGCCAGACCCACGCAAAGGGCGACTTTGTTGACACCCTGCTCCAGGTCGTTGCGCTCGACGATGTTGTCGGACTCGTCGCATACAGCGCCGCGATATCCGTAGCGCTCGCGAACGCATCGGGTCATTTCAGCGCGGGCAGCGTATTGAAGCCCATCGGGCTCAACCTTCTCGTGTTCGCGATAGGCTGCCTGTTCGGACTGATATTGAAGCTCCTGCTTCAGAAGCGTTCGACGGACAACAGGCTGATAGTCTCCGTCGCGCTGCTGTTCTCGTTCTGCGGAATATGCACCCTGCTCGATGTTTCGCCGCTTCTCGGCTGCATGGCGATGGGCATGGTCTACATAAACCTTTCGGACGATGAGAGGCTGTTCAAGCAGCTCAATTATTTCAGCCCGCCGATACTCCTGCTGTTCTTCGTGCGTTCGGGACTCAACTTCAATCTCAGCGCGCTCTTTGACAGCTCGTCGTCCATCGGCCACGTGCCGCTGATAGTTGTCGGTGTGTGCTACTTCTTCACGCGAATCATCGGCAAATACGCCGGCGCGTTCCTCGGCTGTCTCATAACAAAGAAAAACCACCTTGTCCGCAACTACCTCGGCCTCGCGCTTATCCCGCAGGCGGGCGTTGCGATAGGTCTCGCCGCGATGGGTGCGCGAACGCTCGGCGGCGCGTCCGGCAGTGCGCTTGAAACGATAATACTTGCGTCGAGCGTCCTGTATGAGCTCATCGGCCCCGGCTGCGCGAAGCTCTCGCTCTATCTCTCGAAGTCATACTCCAACAAGCTCGAAGATATCGTCGAAATCGCGGAGGACGGACATCAGAAGAGCAAGGTCGAGCTGCTCATAGAACGCATCCAGGCGATACAAAACGACCTGCCTAAGCACGAGAATCCCTACTACGAAGACGAGCAGGCTTTCTCCGAAGCCGCAGACGAGCAGTACCTGCTCGCGGGCATGAGCATGGACAGAAGCAGAAAGAACAGGAGGAGAAGAAGATGAACGGAATAACCGCATTTGCCCTCTCGGACCCTATCGCCCGTCTGCTCGGCGAATGGTCAATGGGGCTCAACACATATTCGATAATACTCAGGATAGCGGTGGCTGTCATATTCGCGTCGGTCATAGGCTGCGAGCGTTCGAGCAAGCGTCACTCGGCGGGACTGCGCACTTTCGTGCTCATCTCCTTTGCCTCGACTGTCTCGATGATACTCGACATATATCTCATGATGAGCTACTCGTTCAGCGTACCCGTGCTATCGGCGGCGACGATAATCGGCACCGCGATGGTCAGCGGCAACTCGATACTGTTCAGCTCCCGCAATCAGATAAAGGGACTGACGACCTCCGCCGGACTCTGGGCCTGCGGAATCCTCGGATTCACGATCGGCGCGGGGCTCTATACCGTGACCGTCATAGTCTATGTTTTCCTGCTCTGCATCCTCGCCTGCTTCCCGTCGCTTGAGATATACCTCAAGAACCGCTCGAACCACTTTGAGATCCACCTCGAGCTCAAGAGCAGCGAATATCTTCAGGACTTCGTCGCGGTCATCCGCCGCCTCGGACTGAGAATAGACGACATCGAATCGAACCTCGCGTATGTCGGCTCGGGACTGAGCGTCTATACGATAACGATAACGATAAACAGCGCGGAGCTGAAAAAATACAAGACGCACAAAGAGATAATCGAAGCGCTGAGCTCGCTCGAATATATATATCATATTGAAGAGATGAGATAAAAGCGCATCAAAACATCCGGTTGAAGTCAAATTCAGCCGGATGTTTTTCTATATTGACAGATTATATCTTTCATGCTATATTTAGCTCGAAATAAGTGACCCGAAAGGAGCTAAAGTATGAAAGGCAAGAAAGTTACGGTTATTTCAATTTCAGCAGTTATCTTAGCGTTGGCGATAATATATCTGATTTTCTTTTCAACTTTGGGACTTCATATATATAACGGAAAAGACGAGATAATATCAGCCGCGCAGAGTTTTAGTCGAACGGCTATCGTAACAAAAAGCGGCGATGTGTATATAAACGGCTCTCTCGACGATGCGGCAGGCGGTTCGCTCGGCATCGCAAAACCTAAAAGATACCGCAATCTGTATAACTCCGGGCGCGAGCTCAAGTTCGTCAGCCTGTACAGCGGACACAATGCCGCATCGGTCTGGCTCTCCCGCGACGGCGGCGCAGTTATCACAAATGGCAAAGAGGCATATGTTTTTTTATCAAAGTCAAAGAGCTATAGCACACCCGCAAAATTCGCGGACAACATTCTCTGTGCGAGACCGTCCGGCGAGCGCGTATATCTTCTCACAGCCGACGGCAGATTCGGATTTTCTTCGTTTGACGATTCCTCCGCTTTCACCGAGCTGATGAAGTCGGTAAAAAGCTTTGAGCTTGCCCCCGAAGGCGATGAAATACTCATAGTAGCGACAGACGGCAGGCTATGTGTCGCGGATTCTTCCGGCAGCGTCACCGAGTCGGCGCAGAATGTAGCCGAAGTATCAATTGCTCAGTCATCGCACGACGGCATGTCCGAAACCGTAATCAGCATAGTGAGAACAGACGGAGTTCTTCTTCGCTATACCGCCAAAAACAGCTTTAAAACAGCCGATGTTCTCTCATCAACTCCCGATGAACTCGCACACGGAATAAAATCCGCCGTTTCATATTGCTCCGGAACTGTGGCAATAGATGCACAGGGCAACGCATTGGCATATGGCAAAGACTTTGGGTTCGGAAACAGCGAACTAAACGGAACCGTTATCTGCGCAGACTGCAAAAAGCTGAGTTCGACCGACCAGTCCGTCATAATTATAAAAGCCGACGGCTCATTCGCACAATACGGATATCTCTTGGACAGC
>OKUT01000472.1_pt1 | contig 12268 bp, 9 predicted proteins | sample 1606571 | NCBI WGS metagenome assembly OKUT01 (sample SAMEA3882513, study PRJEB24775) | human gut metagenome | biome: human-associated habitat; feature: intestine environment; material: feces | place: Netherlands | collected 2009/2010
GCGGCTGCGCAGCCAGGCGGCAGCCTCAAAGGTGCGCACGCCCACATGCAGCGCAAAGCTGCGGGTGTCCAGCATGATGCCGGCCAAAAGTGCCTGAGCCTCCAGCGGGGTGATGTTGTTCTCCTTCGGCATGAACTGCAGAAGCTCACACACCAGCTCGCTGGCGCTGGACGCATAGGGCTCATGGTAGATCAGCGTCGGATTGTCGATGTGGCCCACCGCCATGCGGTGATGGTCGATGACGACGACGCGCTTGCACTTTTCGTAGATCTGCTGGCTTTCCAGCAGGCGCTTCTGGTAGGTATCGACGACAATCAGCAGCGTATTCGGCGTGATGACGTCGAGCGTCTGATCGGGTGCGATAAAGTCGTGGCCCTCGCCTGCATCAAGAAAAGTCTTGAGCAGCGGCCCTGCGAGCGTAGCCTCGCTGTTGATGGCGATGACCGCGGGCACATCGCACATTTTGCAGATGCGCAGCACGCCGATGGCGGAGCCGACGGCGTCGAGGTCACTCATGCGGTGCCCCATGATGATAACGCTGTCGCTGCGCTTGATGAGGTCGCACAGCGCGTTGGCAATAATGCGGCTGCGGACGTGGCTGCGCTTCTCGACGCCGTGGGAGATACCGCCGTAGAACTCAAAGCCGTCAACGGTCTTAACGGCGGCCTGGTCGCCGCCGCGGCCCAGAGCAATGTCGATGCTCTCGCGTGCCATCTGGTGGCATTCCTGCAGGGTCTTTCCGCCGTGGCCGACACCAATGGACAGCGTGGTCAGCCCGCCGGGATGCAGCGCACGGACCTTATCGAGGATGTCAAAGCGCTCCGCCAGCATCCAGCGGACGTCACGCTCCTCCACCACTGCGATGTAGCGGCTGTTCGTGACCTTGCGCAAAAAGCCGGTGCTGCGCCCGATGTATTTCTCCAGCAGGCTGTTGATAGCCTCCAGCTCCTTGGCCTGCTCACTGTCCTTCATATCGTCAAACAGCTCGTCATAGCTGTCGATGACGATGATGAGACAGGCCGGGCGGCTCTCGTTGTACTCGTCGAGTGTTTCTTTATAAAGCGTATCATTGATGAGATACACAAGGCTGGCCCCGCGGCTGCCCTTGGCTGAGCCTGCATAGGCCGTAAAGCGGCGCTCCCCCACTTTCAGGTCCTGCCCGTGCGGGCGGGAGCAGACAGCCAGATCCAGCTCCGGCAGAACGCGATTCACCGGGCGGGTCACCGCGTCGTAATCGTTCAGCACATCCTGCCTGAAATACTGGTTGTACCACAAAATGCGCCCGTCGTTGACAAGCACCGTGGGGATGGGCAGATTTGCCAGGCTGTACTGGATACGGCTGTTCTCAAAATCGGTGCTGCAAAGCTGCCTGGCCAGAAACGCGCGCAGACGGCGGCGCTGGTAGAGCACTACACAGAGCGCGATCAGTACCAGCACCGCAGGCACGGCCAGCAGGGCAGGCTGCGTCAGGGCCACCGGCACGACCATCGCGGCGATGGCGACCAGCAGCAACAGCAGCAGAGCGGCAATATCCAATCCATCCTTGTGTTTCATCGTACACTCCCCTGTTCAGGAAAACAATTACACTTCCAGCAGAATTGGCAGGATCATGGGGCTGCGCTTGGTGCGGCGGTAGATATAGCTCGACAGCGCCTCGCGCACGCGGGCTTTGACGCTTGCCCAGTCGTGCAGGTTGTCGGCCAGGCTGCGGTCCAGGGCCATCTCCACCTGGGTGCGGGCTCCCTCCATCAGCTCCTCGCTCTCACGCACGTAGACAAAGCCGCGGCTGACGAGATCGGGACCGGAGAGAACCTGTCCGCTGCTGCCGTCGATGGCGGCGGTCACAATGATGATGCCGTCCTCCGACAGGTGGTGGCGGTCCCGCAGGACCACGTTGCCTACATCGCCGACGCCGTAGCCATCGACCATCACAGCGCCCGCTGTAACAGTGTTCTCAACGGTCATGCCATCCGCGGAAAGGCGGATGTTCTGGCCGTTCTCGGCGATATAGATATTCTGCTTCGGGATATAGCCCAGATGCTCCGCGGTCTCGGCGTGGCGCTTGAGCTGCTTGAACTCACCGTGCACGGGCAGGAAGAACTGCGGGTGGGCCAGCGTCAGCATGAGCTTCTGCTCCTCCTGGCAGGCATGGCCGGACACGTGGGTGTCGTACATATTTTCGTAGATGACCTCGGCCCCGAGAGTCAGCAGGCCGTTGACGACCTTGGTGACGGTCTTTTCATTGCCGGGGATCGGGCGGGCCGAGATGATGATGAAGTCATTGGGGCCGACGCGCACCTGACGGTGGCTGGCCTGCGCCATGCGGGACAGCGCGCTCAGCGGCTCGCCCTGGCTGCCGGTGGTGATGAGCACGACCTTCTCCGGCGGGTACTTGTTGATTTCGTCAATCGTGATAAGCACATTATCCGGCGCGTGCAGGTAGCCCAGCTCACGGGCCATCTCGGTGTTGGAGACCATGCTGCGCCCACTGACGGCGACCTTGCGGCCCGACTCAATCGCCAGGTCGATGATCTGCTGCACGCGGTAGATGTTGGAGGCGAACGTTGCCACGATGATGCGGCGCTTACCGGCCTTGGCAAACAGGCGGCGCACGCCTTCGGCGACGGTCTGTTCAGTGGCGGTGAAGCCCGGGCGCTCTGCGTTGGTGGAATCTGCCAGCAGCGCCAGCACACCCTTGCGGCCATACTCGGCAATCGTGGGCAGGTCGGTCACGGCGTCGCCGGACAGCGGCGTGTAGTCGACCTTGAAGTCGCCGGTGTGGATGACCACGCCCGCCGGGCAGTCGATGGCGAAGGCCAGCGAGTCCGGGATAGAGTGGTTGACGTGGATCGGCTCAACGGTGAAGCAGCCGAGCGTGACCTTCTGGCGCGGGCGGATCTCATGGAAGATCGCGCTGGACGCAAGGCCGTGCTCCTCAAGCTTGTTCTTGATAAGACCAATCGTCAGCTTGGCGGCGTAGATCGGCACATTGAATTTTTTGAGCAGGTACGGCAGACTGCCGATGTGGTCCTCGTGACCGTGGGTGATGAACAGGCCCTTGATGCGGTCCCTGTTCTCGAGCACGTAGGTGAAGTCCGGGATGACCAGATCGACGCCGAACATATCGGCATCCGGGAACACAAGGCCGCAGTCAACGAGGATCATGTCGCCCTGGCACTCATACAGCGTAATGTTCTTGCCGACCTCGCCGAGGCCGCCCAGCGGGCAGATGTGCATCGGGATGGCCGGGGTCATCTCAAGATGCTCAGTGCTCTTTGGACGGCGTCCGCGGCGCTGGCCCTGGGGGCGCGGTGCGGCAGCCTGACCGTTCTGGGGTGCAGCGCTGTTCTGATTCTGGCGCGGGCGGCGCGGACGCGGAGCCGGGATGCTCTGCGCGGCGGCGTTCTGCTCGGCAGTGGCCGGGGCCGCGGGGCGCGGGCGGCGGGGGCGGGGCTTGTGCTGCGCGTTGGCAGCGTTCTCCCCCTGGGGCTTGGGTGTGCGCGGCTTGCGGGTATGGGGCGCACTCTGGCCGTTCTGGGCAGGCTGTGCGGTATTTTTACGTTTTGGCTTGAACTCTTCCATCGAAAACCTCCGAATCGTCGTATTTCCGGGCTGGTGCCTGCCATCTGCAGGTACCGGAATCCCTCAAAAGCGGTTGCGATCTATGTATTTTAAGAGCGGATGCTCCTATGCCTAATGGAATGGGCGCGGAAAGCCCGCCTGAAAAGACGCGGCCAGGCCCGATAAAACACACAATGCAATTACACTCTATTATAATCGGAAATGGCGTCTATGTCAAATATCTTGCCTTATGAAGTCCGGCTTGCTATAATAGTAGTATTATAGACCAGAATACGGAGTACAACGCATGAAGCATATTGAAATTTATACCGATGGTGCCTGCAGCGGCAACCCCGGCCCAGGCGGCTGGGGCGCGATTCTGCGGTTCCGCACGGCACAGAAGGTGTACGAGAAGGAGCTTTCCGGCGGCGAGGCCAACACGACCAACAACCGCATGGAGATGACCGCCCTGCTGGAGGCGCTGCGCCAGCTCAAGGAGCCCTGCGCCATTGACCTGTACAGCGACAGCAAATACGTCATTGACAGCCTGCAAAAGGGCTGGGCCAGGGGTTGGCGCGCCCGCGGCTGGAAGAAAGCAGACAAATCCCCCGCCCTGAACCCGGATCTGTGGGCCCCGCTGCTGGCCGAGAGCGAGAAGCATGAAATCACCTACCACTGGCTGAAGGGCCACGCCGGACATCCCGAAAACGAACGCTGTGACCGCATGGCTGTGGAGCAAAGCAAGAAATACGGCGGGCGTCAGGCCTGACCTTGCCATAAGGAGAGAAACATGGACGGTTTTAACACATTTGAAAAGCAGGATAAGGTCCTGCTGGGATTGAACAGCGGCAGTGACGCCGCCGCAGCCATGCGCATTTTGCAGCAGCAGGGCTTTGCGGTGCAGACATTCACGGCTGAACACGAAGTCACGCCTGCCGGGCTTTTGCAGCTGCTGGCCGACAAAGCTGCCGAGTTGGACTGCGCGTTCATTGCCACCGGGCACTATGCCCGCATCGAGGTGGACGGCGAGGGGCTTTCTCACCTGCTGCCCGCCGCGGACGCCGAGGCAGACCAGAGTGCCGCGCTGGCAGGTCTGCCGCAGGAGGTGCTGGCTAAGCTGGTGCTGCCGCTGGGCGAGTTTACCAAGGCAGAAGTGGCGGAGATGCTGGCGGATACGGCGGAATAAATCTTACGACAGCAAAAATGCCTGTGCAGGTTTGAAGCCTGCACAGGCATTTTTGTTTGCGTTGGCTTCCCCCACGGGGGAAGCTGTCAGTGGCTCCGACCACTGACTGATGAGGGCAAAGCTTGTGGCAATGACCCGTTTTTGAGTAGTCAGATACGCCTTGCCCTCATCCGGCCCTGCGGGGCCACCTTCCCCCGAGGGGGAAGGCTTTTGAGAGTTTCACTTTTTCTTTTTATGCTTCGGCCAGGGCCACCATTTGCCCTCTTTTTCGTGCATCCAATGGGCGAGCGGATAGAAGATCATGGCCAGACCGCCCAGCAGGATCAGGATGTACAGCCAGCCCGCAAAGTCAAAAATCACATCCAGTGCGGCCAGCGCAGCCAGAAAGAACCCGGCGTACATCATGAACTGGCCGTTGTGCACCACATAGCCGTTCCAGTTTTCAGGTTTGATCTCGTCGCGGCCCTGGTCGCCCCAGACATGGGGGTTCTTCATTGCGGAGTAGCCGTAAAACGCCAGCACGATACCGATAACAAAAAGGAATTCAAACAATGGGGTGTCCTCCCGGAATTATTTTTTGAAGAAGGGGCTGAAATCAAACGTTGCAAAGTAGTCCTCCGGCGTCTCGGCGCGGCGGATGAGCTGGTGGGAGCCGTCCTCCTTCAGCAGGACCTCGGCACTGCGCAGCTTGCCGTTGTAGTTGTAGCCCATCGAGAAGCCGTGTGCGCCGGTATCATGGATGTAGACAATGTCGCCGATGTCGATTTCCGGCAGCATACGGTCAATGGCGAACTTGTCATTGTTCTCACACAGACCGCCCGTGACGTCGTACTTGTGGTCGCAGGGGGCATCCTCCTTGCCCAGCACCGTGATGTGATGGTAGGAGCCGTACATGGCAGGGCGCATCAGGTTGGCCGCGCAGGCGTCAACGCCGATGTACTCCTTGTAAATATGCTTCTGGTGCAGCACGGTGGTGATAAGTGCGCCGTAGGGTGCCAGCATGAAGCGGCCCATCTCAGTGAAGATGGCGACATCACCCATGCCGGCGGGCACCAGAATCTCCTCAAACTTCTTGCGCACGCCCTCGCCGATGGCGGCAATGTCGTTGCTGCGCTGGTCGGGGCGGTAGGCAATGCCGACGCCGCCCGAAAGGTTGATGAACTTGATTTTTGCGCCGGTGCGCTTGTGCAGGCGGACAGCCAGCTCAAACAGGACACCGGCCAGCTTCGGGTAATAGTCGTCAGTGACGGTGTTGCTGGCCAGGAAGGAGTGGATGCCGAACTCCTCGGCACCGACAGCCATCAGTCTGGTGTAAGCCTCGGCCATCTGGTCCTCGCTCATGCCGTACTTGGCATCACCGGGGTTGTCCATGATACCGTTGCCCAGCTCGAACACACCGCCCGGGTTGAAGCGGCAGCAGACGGTCTTGGGCACGCCCGCGACCTTTTCAAGGAACGCAACGTGGGTCAGGTCGTCCAGATTGATGTATGCGCCGAGGTCGTAGGCTTTCTTCATGTCCTGCGCGGGCGTGTCGTTGGAGGAAAACATGATGTCGCTGCCTTTGAAGCCGCAGGCCTCGCTCATGAGCAGCTCAGTATAGCTGGAGCAGTCAACGCCGCAGCCCTCCTCCTGCAGAATCTTCAGCAGGTAGGGGTTGGGCGTGGCCTTGACGGCAAAGTATTCCTTGAAGCCCTTGTTCCAGCTGAACGCTGCGATGACCCTGCGGGCGTTCTCGCGGATTTCCTTTTCATCGTAGAGGTGGAATGGGGTGGGAATATCGGCGGCGATCTCTTTCGCCTGGGCAAGGGTAATAAACGGCTTTTTCTGCGGCATGATTGTATTTCCTTTCCCTTTATATGCTTCGTATAGGCTTATTATATACGGTTTGTAAGGTGACGGCAAGAGGCTTTGGGAAAAATAGCGCTGTAGGGGCCGGACATGTCCGGCCCGCGGCTGTATGGCAAGCATATGCTACTGGGAAGGCTGCGGGCGGGGCATGCCCCGCCCCTACTACGCAGCCAAAATGAAAAAGACCGTTCCAGAACCGGAACGGTCTTTTATCCTATTTACAGCACAGTCTCCGCGTGGTCGCCCTGAATGTGGAGTCTGGCGGTCAGCAGGCGGTTGTCAAGTTGGCGACAGGTCCAGCGGTACGCAGGGTACAGGAACAGGCAGGCCGCGATCCATGCGGCGGGATTGGACAGTTCCGCGCCGAAGTATCCCAGAATCGGGACCAGTACAATCGCCACCGCCGTGCGGGCGACCATCTCGGCCACACCGGCCAGCATAGCGAGTGACGAGAAGCCGAGTCCCTGAATGGTGTAGCGCCAGATGATCAATGCCCCCAGCGGCACGAAGAACACACTGTTCCAGAACAGATATTCGCGCCCCATGGCTACAATGTCAACCTCTTTGGCAGTGTCCAGAAACAGCCCCATGATCTGCACATCGGTAAAATGCAGAACGAAAGCCGATGCCACACCGTAAATCAAAATAATGAGCATTGCGCTGTTGACGCCCTGCCGCACACGATCCATCCGGGATGCGCCGAGGTTTTGCCCGGCGTAGGTTGCCATGGCCGTGCCGACGCTCTCCATCGGAACGGTCAGCAGCCCCTGGGTCTTGCCTGCTGCGGTGACGGCGGCAACGGCGGTGCTGCCCAGCACATTGACCGCCCACTGCATGATGACGCTGCCAATGGCCGTGATGCTGCACTGCAGACCCATGGGTATACCGATGCCCAGCAGACGTGCGCAGGCCTTTTTGCTGTAGGCAAAGTCAGATTTCTGCATCTTCAGCACATCAAATTTACGGCTCAGATAGATAAAGCTCAGCACACCGGAAATGACCTGCGAGATGTCAGTGGCCAGCGCCGCCCCCAGAACACCCATCTGAAACGGGATGATGAACAAAAGGTCGAGCCCGATGTTGAGCGCACTGGTCAGGATCAGAAAGTACAGCGGCGTCTTGCTGTCGCCCAGTGCGCGCATGATGGCCGCCACCATATTGTACAGAAAGATGAACGGGATGCCCGCAAAAATCCAGCCGATGTAGATGACCGCGCCGTCAATGATGTCGTCGGGTGTCTGCATCAGCTGCATCATCGGACGGGTCAGCGCAACGGTGCTGATGGTCAGCACCACACTGGCTGCAATGCAGAGCCAGGCGGCGTTGGCAACATGGCGGCGCAGATCACTGTAATCCCGCGCGCCGAACAGCTGTGCAATGGGAATCGCAAAGCCGTTGCAGACGCCGATGACGAAACCCAAAATCAGATAGTTGACCGAGCCGGTAGCGCCGACAGAGGCCAGCGCACTGACACCGCAGAAGCGGCCGACGATGATGGTGTCCGCCAGCGCATAGAACTGCTGGAACAGGTTGCCCAGCACCAGCGGCAAGCTGAACAGGAGAATAACTTTGAGCGGACTGCCGCTCGTAAGGTCTTTTGTCATGATTTTTCATACCCTATTATATACGTGCATAATTTCGTGCGGATTGTATTATAGCACGCACAGATACAAATGCAAGAGGGCTGACCACACAAATTTTGCGTTCTTTTCGGCAAAACAGCACCGGATGGCAAAAGCGTATTTTCTTGCGCAGCGGCGGCAGATTTCAGGCGCCTGACAGGTGTTATTTCCAGAATGCGGCCAGCTCCGCTGTCAGCGCCTGCGCCGAGTCCACGGTTTTCAGCTGCTCCCAGTGCGGCGGCATCAGGCGGCGGGTGTCGGGGGCCAGGAACCGGTCATCAATGAGCAGGACAACGCCGCGGTCCTCCGGCGTGCGGATGACCCGGCCTGCCGCCTGCAAAACCTTGTTCATGCCGGGGAAGCGGTAGGCATAGTCAAAGCCGGAGCCGCGCGTCTGCTCAAAGTAATCGCGCAGCTGCTCCTGCCGCGGGCCGACCTGCGGCAGGCCCGGGCTGACGATGGCTGCGCCGATGAGGCTCTCCCCCGTCAGATCGACGCCCTCGCCAAAAACGCCGCCCAGCACCGCAAAGCCCAACAGCGGTCTGCCGTCGGATTTCTGAAACTGTGCCAGAAACTCCGCGCGTTTTCCCTCGTCCATAGCGCTTTCCTGACAGAGGGTCGGCTGGTCCGGGTAGCGGGCGGTGAAATCCTCCCACACCTGCTGTAAGTAGCTGTAGCTCGGAAAAAACGCCAGATAGTGCCCGGCCCTCGCCCCGGACATCACGGCCAGCAGATCGGCGACCTTGGCAATGCTGTCCGCGCGGTCCTTGTAGCGGGTGCTGACGTGGCGGGCGCACCACAGGCCCAGATGCTCCGTATCAAACGGGCTGCGCAGCGCTACAGCGCGGGCATCGGGCAGACCGCACAGATCTCTGTAATAGCCTGCCGGAGCCAGCGTCGCGCTGAACAGCACCGCCGCGCGGCCCTTGGCAAAGTCCGCCGCCAGAAAGTCACTCGGGTCCAGGCAGAGCATTGCGGCACGGACCTCACTGCCGTGGGCAGAGATTTGCAGTACAAAGTGATCGTCGAACGTATCCGCCACGCGCAGCCAGGCGCGGATGTCAAAGTATAATTGCAGCAGTGCCTCGTGGGTCTCGTCGGGGTCGCGGTGCTCGTCAAGCCAGATCTCCAGCGGCTCGCAGAGCCTTGTCAGCGCGCGGTCAAGCGCATCGGCGCGGGACTTTTCAAAGAACGTGCGGCCAAAGCGGCTGTCGCCGGGCGCTTTCTCGCAGCGGTGCCGCCACTCGATGAAGATGTCATTGACCTTTGTCAGCGCGTTTTTCAGGCTGCTTTTGCCCTTGCCCAGCCGCTTTTTGGCGTCGTAGAAGGCGCTTTTGGCAAGGACGGCACTGTGCATGTCCCGGGCGCGGTCCGGAAGATTATGTGCCTCATCGAGTAGAAACAGATAGTCCCCCGCTGTGTCAAAAAAGCGTTCCAAGTGCACGACGGGGTCAAACAGGTAGTTGTAGTCCCCGATGACTACATCACACCACAGGCTTAGATCCAGCCCCAGCTCAAACGGACAGACCTTATGTCTGCGAGCCAGCATCTGCAGGGCGTCAGCGGTCAGAGCGTGGGTGTCCAGCGCATCCCACAGCGCCGTCCTGACGCGATCATAGTAGCCTTTGGCATAGGGGCATGCCTCGGGCGTACACTCGCGCCGATCCTGCATACAGATTTTGTCCTTGGCGGTCAGCGTTACGCTGCGCAGCTTTAAATCGGCGTCGGACGCCCGCAGCAGCGCCAGCGCGTTCTCCGCTGCCGCACGGGTCGTGCCGCGGGCTGTCAGGTAAAAGACGGGGCCGCCCTGCTTCACAGCCTTTAACGCCGGGAACAGCACGCTCATCGTCTTGCCGATGCCGGTGGGTGCCTGGCAGAGCAGCTGCCCGCCCTCGGTGCAAATCTTGTACACCGCGCCGATCATGGCCCGCTGGCCCGGACGATAGCCGGGAAACGGAAATTGCAGCGCCGCCAGTGACGCACGGCTGATGCGCTGCCACTCGGCGGCACGCTTGGCCCACGGCGCGTACTGCGTCAGCAGGTCGGTCACAACGGCGTCCAGCGCGTCGGCGGTGTAGTCATGACTGAAACGAAATTCCAGTTCCTCATCGACCTGAAAGTAGGTCAGCCGCACCCGCATAGCGGGCAGGCCGTTCTGCCGCGCGTAGATGGCCGCATAGATCTGCGCCTGTGCCCAGTGCTCCGGACTTTGCTCACCGGTGATGAGCTCGGGCGGCAGGGTTGTAGTTTTGATCTCATCAATGGTCGGCATGCCGTCAGTATCGGTAAAAATACCGTCGGCACGGCCCTCCAGCGTGTAGGTGATTTGGGCACAGGCGTAGTCCTGCTTCAACGCCGCCTCGGCCTGGTAGTCCGGGTACTCTTTTACGGCGGCACGCTGCAATTTGCGGTGCAGGCGTGCGCCCTCCAGCGCGCGGTCAAAGCCGGTAAAGCGGCTGTCAATGCTGCCGGTGCGCAATAAAAACTCCACCAGACGCCGTATGGGCAGCGTCAGTGCCAACGCTTCAGGCTCCATGCCGCTTTCCTCCTTGCATCCGGTGGTATCTTTTTAATAGGTATGTTCGCAGACCTCTGTGATTTTCTGCCGCAGGGCCACAAAGTCGCCAAATACAGCAGGCTTGTTGTCTGGGTAACGCAGCAGCGCTGCGGGGTGGTAGGTCGCCATGAACAGTGTGCCCTGCTTGTCGAAAAATTTACCGTGGTCGCGGGAAATCGAGAAGCCCGGGTCGAGCATCCGCTGCGCGGCCACACGGCCCAGACAGACAACGATTTTGGGACGGATCAGCTGAAATTGCTGGCGCAGCCAAGGCATGCACGCGGCGGATTCTTCCGGCAGCGGGTCGCGGTTCTGCGGCGGGCGGCATTTGACGATATTGGCAATATAGACGTTTTTGTCACGGCTCAAGTCGACGGCCTCCAGATAGTGGTCCAGCAACTGGCCGCTCTTGCCCACAAAGGGAAGACCCTGCTCGTCCTCGTTGGCACCGGGGCCCTCGCCTACGAGCATGACCTCGGCGTGTGCGGCACCCTGGCCAAAGACGACGCTGTGGCGCGTCTCGCACAGGCCGCAGCGGCGGCAGGCCAGGCATTCCTGTTGCAATGCTTGCAGTTCCATAATATACTTCCTCTGACATGGTTAAATCGGGCGTGGCGCACCCATACTGTAAGGAAAAGGAGGGGCAGGCGTATGGCACTATTTTTGCGGGGACTTTGCCTGCTGGCGGGGTATCTGTTCGGCGGTTTTTTGACAGCGGAGGTCGTGGCGCGGTGCACGGCGGGCGTCAGTGCGCGGGATATTGGCACCGGCAACCCCGGCATGGCGAATATCGCGACACATCTTGGTAAAAAGGCCGGGCTGCTGGTTCTGGCGGGCGACGTCATCAAGACTGCGGCGGCCTGCTGGTTCTGCCACCAGCTTGCGCCGGAGCTGGGGCTTACCGCTCTGCTGTACGGCGGTCTTGGCGCGGTTCTCGGGCACAACTGGCCGATTTGGTACAAGGGCCGGGGCGGCAAGGGCGTGGCCGTTACCTGTACCTGGCTGATCTTATACCTGCCCGTCACCGGGGCATTGTGCTGCCTGGCAGGGGGGCTGGCTGTGCTGGGACTGGGCTACCTGCCGCTGGGGGCGGTGCTCATCCCCACGCTGGCAGTGCCCATCGCCTGGGTGCAGTATGGGCCCGAGAGCGGCATCATCCTGCTGTTGGCCGCGGCTATGATGTTTTGGCGGCACAAAAATGGATTGCACAGAATTTTTTTGGGACAGGAAAAACAATTTTTCCGCCCCAAAAGCTGAGAATATCATACCACGGCGGGGCAAAAAAAGCAATTCTGCGCAGAAAAACAAACGGAGAAACGGCAAAAAATAAAAAACTTGAAAAAATCCGAAAAAAATTCAAAAAAGGTGTTGACATTTAGGCATTTGCCCGCTATAATAATTGACGTTGCAGCCGCCACGGCAAGCGCCACGGGGTTCAACAAGCTGGGTATGGCCCGGTAGTTCAGTTGGTTAGAACGCTAGCCTGTCACGCTA
>OKUT01000475.1_pt1 | contig 12248 bp, 10 predicted proteins | sample 1606571 | NCBI WGS metagenome assembly OKUT01 (sample SAMEA3882513, study PRJEB24775) | human gut metagenome | biome: human-associated habitat; feature: intestine environment; material: feces | place: Netherlands | collected 2009/2010
TCTCCAACATGGGCCGCGTCACGCTGCCCGATGCGATGAAGCCGTACATCAAGCAGTTTGCTGCCTTTTCCAGCTGCGAGGAACTGTTTACCTGTGTGGCATCCTATGGGGATGATCTGGTGCTGGGCACGGCGTCGTCCCACCGCAGCACCAACGTATTGCGCCGGCTTTACCGCGGCTTTGCCGAGGCCGGGCTGCAGGTAACGCTATATGCAACGGAGGTAGAGAAATGAAGACCTGCCCGCATTGTCATATCAGGGTCGGCGGGGACAGCACCTACTGCCCGCTGTGCCAGAACCGCCTGCCGGGCCCGGCAGAGGCAGCTTATTTCCCGGCGACTGCGCCGCGCATCCACCGCGCCTCGCTCCTGTATAAGATCATTGCTTTTCTGCTGTCGGCCGTGGTGGTGGTGGCCGGTGCGTTTGATTTTCTGCTGCTGGATGCAACGCCCCACCGCCATTTCAGCCTGCTGCTGGCCGTCTGGTCTCTGGCGGCGCTGCTGGTGCTGCGCTCCGTCCTGCGCCGGCGCTACAACGGCCCGCGCCAGATCTTCAACCTGCTGCTGCTCGTCTCGGCGCTGCTCGTCTTTACCGACTGGTTCAACGGCTACACGGGGTACAGCTTGGACCTCGTCGTGCCGATTTTGTGCTGTGTAGCGCTGGTCTGCAACTTTATTTTTGCCTTCCTGCGCAGCCGCTTTACAGCAAACGCGCTCGTGTATCTGCTCATGAACATCGGCATCGGCGTTCTGCCGTACATTCTGCTGTTCTTCCGCATTGACTATTCCGGCAGGCTGGACGCCCACAGTCTGCCGTGGGTCATCTGCCTGATCATAAGCGTCATCACGTTTCTGGGCCTTGTCATCTTCCGTGGCAGAGCCCTGAAAAACGAAATCGTAAAGCGTCTGCACATGTAACCATACTCCACCTCTGCACGAGCCAAATAAAAAAGCTGCTGTCCGCTTGAGACAGCAGCATTTTTTATTTCTTGTCAAACGCTTCCCGGCGCTTTGTGGACAGGCGGAACATTTCCTCCAGCCCCTCGCGGTCATCGCGGACGAGCTTTTCCCGCATATCCTGCAGGGCGCTCTCAAACATATCGATCTCGGAAATCAGGTTGTCCTTGTTCCACAGGAACAGCTCCGCCCACATTTTGTCGTTGATATGGGCAATTCTCGTCAAATCGCGGAAGGAGTCGCCCGTGTAGTTCGCCAGCTCCGAGTTATCGGACGCGCACATCAGGCTGACGGCAATGGCATGGCAGAGCTGGCTGACGTAGCCGATCATGTGGTCGTGCTCGGCGGGGGTCAGCACGCTGATGCGCTTGAAGCCCAGCTCCGCGGCCAGGTCGCGGCACCAGTCGATGCCCGCCTGGCTGTTCTTTTCCGTCGGGGTGATGATGAAGTTTGCGGGGGCAAAGTTGACCTCGGCGCTGTGGGCGATGCCGCTCGTCTCGCGGCCCGCCATCGGGTGGCTGGCGATAAATTCCACACCCTCCGGCAGGGCGGCCTGCACCGGCTCGACCACACCGCGCTTGACGCCGGACACATCCGTGACCATCGTGCCGGGGCGGATGAGTGGGCCGTACTGTTTGACCCAGTCCAGCAGCACGGTGGGGTAGAGGCCGAAGATGATGCAGTCGGCCTCCCTTACCAGATCCTCAAAATCCGCATTTTTGCCGGCGCGGATGTAGTCATGCTGCAAGGCATAGTCCAGCGTTGACTGGCTGTGGGTGATGCCGGTCACATTGTAGCCCTTCTGGCTCAGCACCTGCGCGTACTTGCCGCCCAGCAGGCCCAGACCGACGATCAGGTAGGTTTTGCTTTTATCCAGCATAGGAAATCACGCCTTTATGTCAAATTCTTCTTGTTTGTCGGTGTTCAGCTCCACCTTGGCGCCAAGACCGCGCAGCACGCTCCAGAACGCGGGCCAGCTCTTGTCCACGGCCTCGGCCCCGCAGAGCAGGGCGGGCAGGCCGCTGGCAATCGCCGCCACAGCCAGCGCCATGACGATGCGGTGGTCGTTGTGGCCGGACAGCGGTGCGTTCGGCGCGTGGAGCGCCACGCCCTGGATGTGCACGGTGTCGCCGTCCACCTCGATGCGCGCGCCCATCTTCCGCAGCTCGGTCTGCATGGCCTCGATGCGGTCCGATTCCTTCAGGCGCAGGCGGCCCGCATTGCGGATGACCGTCTCACCGCTGCAAAAGCAGCCGAGCGTGAACAAAATCGGCCCTAAATCAGGGCAGTCCGCCAGGTCGATCTCCGTCGCCTTCAGCAGGCTGCGGTCAAAGTGCAGCCCGCCCTCGACGGGCTTGAATTTGCCGCCGCAGCGCTTTAAAATGTCTAGAATGACCTTGTCGCCCTGCTGGCTGTCGGGGTTCAGCCCCGTGACCGTGATGCCGCCGATGACGCAGCCCAGCACGGCCAGGAACGCGGCCTGGCTGTAGTCGCCCTCGACGGCAAAGTCGCTGGCCGTATACCGCTGCGGCGCGGCCACGCGGTACATCACACTGCCGTTTTTGCGTGCGCGGCTCGTGACCTTGACGCCGAACTGCTGCATGGCGTCAACCGTCATATCCACGTAGGAGCGGCTCTCGTAGGGGGCCAGTACCTCGATGCTGCTCTCGGACTCCATCAGCGGCGCGGCAAACAGCAGACCGCTGATGAACTGGCTGGACACGTCGCCGGGCAGGGTAAACCCGCCGGGACGCAGCCGTCCAAAGATCGTGATGCCCTCGGGCGTCTGCTCAAATTGCAGGCCCTGGCGCTCAAACAGCATCTGGTAGATGGCCTGCGGGCGGTCAAACAGCCGCCCCGCGCCGGTAAAGCGCACCTTCTGGGCCGTCAGGCTGAACAGCGGGATCATGAACCGCAGTGTGGAGCCGCTCTCGTTGCAGAAAACCGGGCGTGTCACCGTCACAAAGCCGCCCGCCGTCCCGTGCCCCTTGATGGTCACGGAGTGGGCCTCCTCGGTGATTTTTGCGCCCAGCTGGGCCGCCGCGCCAAGCGTGGCGCGGATGTCCTTGCTGTACTCGATATTCGTGATATGGCTGGTGCCCTCCGCCAATGCGGCGCACAGCACCGCACGGTGCGCTGCGCTTTTACTGGGGGGCACCGTGGCCGTTCCGCCTAAGCGGCTGACATGAATTTTCGCGTCCAATTTACATCTCCCGGCCGATGGCGGCAGCGACCTTGCGGCACTTGGCAATCACATCGGCGAACTTATCCGGCTTCAGGCACTGGGCGCCGTCGCTCCAGGCGTGCGGCGGGTCGTTGTGGACCTCGATCTCCAGACCGTCGGCACCGGCGGCCACAGCAGCCAAAGCCATGCTCTCGATGTACTTATAATCACCGGTGGCGTGGCTGGGGTCAACGATAATGGGCAGGTGCGTTTTTTCCTTGATGACCGGCACGGCGGACAGGTCCAGCGTGTTGCGGGTCGCGCGCTCAAACGTGCGGATGCCGCGCTCACAGAGGATAACGTTCTCATTGCCGCCGGCCATGATGTACTCGGCGGACATGATCCACTCCTCAATGGTATTCGCCAGGCCGCGCTTGAGCAGAACGGGCTTGTGCATCTTGCCGACGGCCTTGAGCAGCTGGAAGTTCTGCATATTGCGCGCGCCGATCTGCACAACGTCCACATACTCCTCGAACTCGGGGATGTGGACCTCGTCCATCAGCTCACTGACGATAGGCAGGCCGGTGATCTCGCGGGCCTTGACCATATCCAGGATGCCCTCGGTGCCCAGGCCCTGGAAGGAGTAGGGGCTCGTGCGGGGCTTGTACGCGCCGCCGCGCAGGAAGTTGGCACCGCCCGCCTTGACAGCCTTGGCCATCTTGATGGTGTGCTCCTCGCCCTCAATGCTGCACGGACCGGCCATAACGGCGATGGGCGCATTGCCGCCGACCCTGACGCCGTTGATGTCCACGACGGTATCCTCCGGGTGGAACAGGCGGTTGGCGCGCTTGTAAGGGGCGGACACACGGGTCACGTTCTCGACCCAGGGGTTTGCCAGCACGTCCTTCTCGGCAATTTTCGTCGTATCACCGACAAGGCCAAAGACGTTGTAGTCGGTACCGCGGATCAGCGTGACGGACAGGCCCTGCTTCTCGAAGTTATCGACAATGCGGTCCAGCTCGACCTGGGGCGTACCTTTTTTAGTGGAAATAATCATGGGAGCCTCTTTCTTATATACTTTATATACCTTTATGCTCTATAGAATATTGCGTTGCAGGGACCGATGCCAAGCATCGGCCCGCCGCCTGAAGGCTTCCCCCCTCGGGGGAAGCTGTCCGCCGCAGCGGACTGATGAGGGCAAACCTTGCGGGCACTGCTCCTTCTCGGCGGGCCTCGGAAGCTCTGCCCTCATCCGGCTCTTTGCGCCACCTTCCCCCGAGGGTGAAGGCTTTTACAGCCTCTCGTCCGCCTCAAACAGCTTCACCGCAGCGTCCACGGCTTCGCCCAGCGAGCCGTAATTTTCCAGCACGACGGTGGAGGCGGCCTCATACAGCGGCGTGCGCTCGGCTTCAAGCTGCTTTAAGGCCGCGCCGCCCTTGGAGAGCGGGCGTCCGCCGGTAGCCAACGCCTCCAGCGGGCGGCGCACCCACAGCACGGGGCCGTTCTGACGCAGCGCGCGGGAGTTGGCCGGGTTCTTGATGACCCCGCCGCCGCAGGCGATGACCTGACTGTTGCTCTTGGCGACCTCGGCCAGCACGTCCGCCTCATAGCGGCGGAACGCGTCCTCGCCCTCCTGGGCAAAGATGTCGGGGATATTATGCCCGGTGCGGCGCTCAATTTCAGCGTCCAGATCCACAAATTTCTTGTCAAGGCGCTTTGCCAGCGCCGCGCCGAGGGTGGATTTTCCGCAGCCCGGCATCCCGATGATCGAGACATTCGCCAGCTGGTGCCGCAGCTCGCGGCTGACCGCCGGGATGATGGCTGCCGTGTCCAGCTGTCTGCCGGTAAAGTGCTCCGTGGCAAACACAGCCTGCGCCACCAGCATCTCAAAGCCGCCCGCCGCGGTCACGCCGCAGTCCTCGGCCCGCAGCAAAAGCTCGGTGCGGAAGGGGTTGTACACCACATCCAGCACGGCCTCCAGCGCAGGGAACGCCTTCGGGTCGATAAGGCACTGCCCCACGTTCGGGAACATGCCGCAGGGCGTCGTGTTGACGATGATCTGCACGTCCGGACGGTGCATGGCCTCGCTGTACAGCAGGGCATCGCCCTTGCCGGTGCGGCTGGCGGTCAGAATCTCCTTAGCCCCGCCGTCGCGGCAGACCGCCGTGACCGTCGAGTGCGTACCGCCCGTGCCCAGGATCAGCACGGTCTTGCCCGCAAAATCTACGCCGTGGGCCCCGGCCAGATAGGCAAAGCCCGCGTAGTCGGTGTTATACCCATACAATTTCCCGTCACGGTTCACAATCGTGTTCACCGCGCCGATGGCCTGCGCCTTCGGGTCAACGACGTCGCAGTAGGGGATGACAAACTGCTTGTAGGGGATCGTCACGTTGATGGCCGCAAAGGCGCGCCTTTCCATAAAGGTGCGGGCCTCGGCCTCGGTGGGCAGGGGCAGCAGCTCATAGGTGTAATCTGCAATTTTTTCATGGATGATTTTGGAGTAGCTGTGGCCCAACTTGCCGCCGATCAATCCGTACAGCGGTTGCTGCATAGTTCTTCACTTCCTGTTTTTACACTTTGGGGAATCCGTGCTTCTGGGCCAGCGTGCCGTAGCGCACGGTCAGAAGGTCCAGCAGTCCGAACGCCGTCAGGCTGTTCTGCACGACGGCGGCGCGGGGCACGATGCAGGGGTCATGGCGGCCCTTGATCTGCAGCTCCGCATCGGTCCTGCCGATATAATCCACGGTATGCTGTTGCTTATAGATGCTGGGCGTGGGCTTGAGCACCGTGCGGAACACGATGGGCATTCCGTTGGTGATGCCGCCGTTGATGCCGCCGTTCTTGTTCGTGGCGGTGGCGATTTTGCCGTCCCGCATCGTGAACGGATCGTTGGCCTCGCTGCCGTGCATTGCGGCAAAGCCGAAGCCCGCGCCGAACTCAATGCCCTTGCAGGCCGGGATGGCGAACATCAGGTGGGCCAGCTCGCTCTCAACGCTGTCGAACCACGGTTCACCGATGCCCGCGGGCAGACCGGTCACAATCGTTTCCAGAATGCCGCCGACGCTGTCGCCCTCGCTGCCCGCAGCGCGGATAGCCGCCTGCATGGCCTCCTCCTTCGACGCATCCAGCAGCGCAAAGTGTCCGGGCTGCGGGTCGGGCATGACCAGCCCCGCAGCGCTGGAAAGCGGTGCGTCCTGCACGCCTGCACACTCGGCAATATGGGTGTAGATCTTTACGCCCAGGCCGTTCAGCACCGTCTCGCAGATCGTGCCCGCCGCAACGCTTGCCGCCGTAATGCGGCCCGAGAAGTGCCCGCCGCCGCGCGCGTCCTGAAAGCCCTCGTACTTGGCGTAGGCCGTGTAGTCGGCGTGGCCGGGGCGCAGCAGGTCGGCGGTTTTGGCGTAGTCGCCGCTGCGGGTATTCAGGTTGCGGATCATCAGGGTGACAGCCGTGCCGGTGGTGTGGCCCTCATACACGCCGGAGAGGAACTCCACGGCGTCGGCCTCGGTGCGGGCGGTGGAAAGCCCATCCCCGCGGGCGCGGCGGCGGTCCATGGCCGCGGCAATCGCGGCCTCATCCACCGGCAGGCCCGCGGCCAGCCCGTCAAGCACCGCCCCCACGGCAGGTCCATGGCTCTCACCAAAAATCGTCATACTGACGGCATTTCCAAAGGTGTTTTTCATATATCCTTCCCGATTTTTCTATGAATGGAAAAATGGCGATCCCGGCAAGCTCTCTCCCTCCACTCTGCGAGGGGGCTCCGGCCCGCAGGCCGGTGGGGGAGAGAGCCATACCGCCAGATGCCGTTTCCCTCATTCCATACCTAACAAAGCCGGCAGCTCGGTCATGGGCAGACTGTCGGCGCGCCAGCAGCCGAGGCCGGGGCACTTGATGACCGTGATATGGTCGCCGCGGGCCTTTTTGTCATGCTGCATGTAGGCCAGGACCTTCTCCTTGTTGGCCCCGGCACGGGTGGGCAGGCCCAGCGCGCGGTAAATCGCCCGGGTGCGCTTGAGCAGGGCCGTGTCCTCGATCATCGGCAGCATACCCAGCGCGACGCATTCGCCGTGGTACAGGCCCGTGGTACGGCGGCCCCGCACACCGCGCACGGCTTCGATGCCGTGGCCGATGGTGTGGCCGAAGTTCAGGCAGGCGCGGACGCTGCCCTCGCGCTCGTCCTGCTCGACGATCTTCTTCTTAAATTTCAGACTTCTGTAAACAATTTGTTCAATGTTATCCTCGGGGTGCTCGCACTCAAACAGTGCAAACAGCTGCGGGTCTCCGATGATGCCGGTCTTGAGCGCCTCGGCCAGGCCGTTGACGGCCTGACGGCGGGGCAGGGTCTTGAGCGTGTCAAAATCGACAAGCACGACCTTGGGCTGCCAGAATGCGCCGACGATGTTCTTCGTCTCACCCAAATCAATCGCCGTCTTGCCGCCGATGGAGGAATCCACCTGCGAAAGCACCGTCGTGGGGCAGTTGACAAAGTCAATGCCGCGCATGTAGCTGGCCGCGCAGAAGCCGCCCAGATCGCCCACAACGCCGCCGCCGACGGACACCAGCAGATCCTTGCGGTCCATGCCGAACGCCAGCATAGCCTGCAAAACCTGACCGTAGACCTTCAGGCATTTGCTGCCCTCGCCCCGGGGGATCGTGTAGACGGTGGAATCGGGGCACTGGGCCGCCACGGTCTGCGCGTACTCGGCGGGTACGCCGGAGTCGGTCAGCACAAAGACCTTGCGGTTTGCCACGTTCGTGAACTGATGGAGGTTGGCAAGGCATCCAGCCTTCAAAATAATATCGTAGCTGCGGCTTTTAAGCTGCATCGTCAGTTTCATGCTTCGCACATCCTTTATCTTCATGGCTTATTTCTCCGTACTGTCAAGGGTGAAGGCACCCAGCAGCCGCAGGGTGCTGCAAACAGAAGTCAGGGTGTCCAGCAGGGTCTGGCACCCTGCGCCCGTGCTGCCCGCCGGGCAGACGATCTGTACATAGAAATAGTATTCAAACGGAACATGGGGCAGGGGACGGCTCTTGATGCACTCCATGTTAAAGCCCCGCGCGCCGATCTGATCCAGCGCCGCGGCCAGCTGGCCGGGCTTATGGCGTGCCGTGAACAGCAGCGCCAGCCGCTGGCCCTCGCCGGTCATGGCGGGGGCGGCGGCGGCACGCTCGATCACGATGAACCGCGTTGTGTTGTCGCCGTCGGCGTTGATGCCCGCGGACAAGATCTGCAGGCCGTACAGCCCGGCGGTCTCGGCGCTGGCAATGGCCGCAACGCTCGGGTCGTTCAGCTCGGCCACATGGCGGGCCGCGTCGGCGGTGTTGCCCCAGGTGGACGTTTTAAAGCCGTGCTGCTGTACAAAAACGCTGCTCTGGGCCAGCGCCTGCGGGTGGCTGATGACGGTCCTGACCGTCTCCAGCGTCGCGCCCGGCACGCCCAGCAGGTCCTGCCGGATCGGCAGGTCGCACATCCGGGCAATGATAATATCGGGGTGGGTGTACAGCAGGTCGAGCACGGTGGAGACATCGCCCGCGTTGGAGTTTTCAAACGGCAGAACGCCGAATTGTGCATCCCCGTTCTGCACGGCGTCAAAGACCTCGCCCCAGGTGGTGCAGGCCGTCTCCCGCGCAAAGGGGAAAAGGCGGCGCAGCGCAATGTGGCTCCACGCACCGGGCACGCCTTGGTAGGCGGCGGTATCGCGGCCCAGCCGGGCGCGCTGGTATGCGCGGGAAATGCTCATGGCATCGCTGAGAAAGGCGCGGTAGTAGGGGCGCAGCGCCTCGTCGGTGATGCGGGCCGTGTTTTTGTCAAGTACGGCGGCCTCCCGCGCGGCATCAAAGACCGGCTTGCCGGTCTCGGCCTTGTAGCGCACCACATCGGCCACCGCGCGCATACGCCGCTCAAACAGAGCGGCCATCTCGGCATCAACGGCGTCGATCTCGGCACGGGCTTGCTGTAAAAGGTCCATGGGTCGGCTCCTTTTCAGAATTTTTCAGGAATATCTCCGCTGCCCCTTTTTGGCATGGATGTAGGGCGGGGTGGGGCAGGCCGCCCTACGAATCACCCGCAGGCGCAGTGTTGTTTATTTATACATACTCAAAGTTAGTATACCATAAATAAAGCGCCGTCACAAGAGTGACGGCGCGAAATTTGTCTTTTCTTGGCCACCTCCCCCGCAGAGGGAGGCAAGCGCAGTTTTACCCGTGCAGCGCACTTCTCAGGGCGGCCAGGAGCTCGGCCTGGTAGGCGGGGCTGAAGGTGCCGTGCAGCAGCTTGGGCAGGGCCTCCTCCTGCAGGCGGCGCCAGCTGTCGGCCTCGCGGCCCGGCAGGATCGGCACAAAGGCCACACCATTGGCAGCGGCGGCCTGGGCGTCGCCCATGGCGTCGCCGACCATCATGACCTTGCGGCTCTCGTACCCGCAGGCCAGCATTGTGGCGATGGAGTTTGCCTTGCTGCCGACCTCCTGCCCGAAGATGACATCCGCATGACGGGCCAGCCCGTAGCGCTTCCACTCGCTGGCAATGGCGCTCTCGTTCGCGGCACTGACGACGGCCACATCGGCCACGGCGTGCAGCTGGCGCAGGCTTTCCTCCACGCCGGGGAACGGCTCAAACGTCGGCTCCAGCGCCTGAATACGGCGGTTGCAGGCGTTGTTCCACTCCTGCAGCTTGCGCAGGGCCAGGCTGCCGGTTTTTTGCAGCTCCCGCTGCAGGCTGGCCGTGGAAAGCTCCGTCGCGGTATCGACCCAGGCGGCAATATCCTCGCTGCCCGGGATCTCGATGCCGCGGTTTTTCAACCGGTCAAACACCAGCCGGACGCTCTCAAACCGGGAGATGCCGCGGGTGATCGTGTGCAGGTTGATCTCATCCCACGCGGCAGTGATGAAATCCGCGTGGTCATCCAGCGCAAACACGCGGATGAGCTCGGGGCACATGACGGTGGAATGCTTGATGCGCACCGTGTCCATCACGCAGCCGTCGGAATCCATGCAAATCAGAAATTCACGTTTCTTGGTAAAATCCGTCAGTGCATTTGCCATAAAAACCGTCTCCCTCTATCAACTCTGCCTATAAACTCAATATGAATCTATCATAACAAAATTCCACGGCGTTTTGCAATGCCTTTTTTAAAAAAAGCATGGATTTTTGTGTAATTTCTACACTTCAACGGGGGCATCGGGGTCCAGCGTGCGGCCAATCGGAGCGTGGATCAGCAGATTGGCCATTGCGTCCGCCGGGGTGGGCTGCTTGTTGATGACAACAAGGTTCTCCCCGCGGAAGTAGCGCAGCAGACCCGCCGCCGGGTAGACGGCCAGGCTTGTGCCGCCGACGATGAGGGTGTCGGCCCCGCGGATGGCGTGCACGGCGTTTTCCATCGTCTCCTCGTCCAGCCCCTCCTCGTAGAGCACAACATCGGGCTTGACGATGCCGCCGCACTCGTCGCAGCGGGGCACGCCGTCGCCGACGCCCGCCGCATCCTCAATGAACTGCACCGGGAAGAATTTGCCGCACCGCGTACAGTAGTTGCGCAGGGTCGAGCCGTGCAGCTCATACACGGTCTTGCTGCCCGCGGCCTGGTGCAGGCCGTCGATGTTCTGGGTCACGACGGCCCTGCATTTGCCCTCGCGCTCCAACGCCGCCAGACGCAGGTGGGCCGCGTTGGGCTTTGCCCCGTGGACGATGAGCTTCTGGCGGTAGAAGTCAAAAAATTCTGCGGTGTGGGTCTCGTAGAAGGTGTGGGAGAGCATCGTCTCGGGCGGGTACTTGAATTTTTGGTGGTACAGCCCGTCCACCGAGCGGAAATCGGGGATGCCGCTCTCGGTCGAGACGCCCGCCCCGCCGAAAAAGACCATGCTTTTTGTTGCTGCCAGAATTTCCTCTAATGCCGGAACCATGCAAACTGCCCCTTTCGCTTTTGGCTTTTATGCCTTATAATATACCTATTATAATCTATTTTCGGAGGGATGCAAGATGCAGCGCGAAATCACACGGGAGCTGGTGCGCCGGCTGCTGCCCGGGCGCATGGCGGAGAGCAACAAGGGGAGCTACGGCAGTGTGCTGGCCGCGGCGGGCAGCATGGCCTACCGCGGGGCGGCGGCGCTCTGCACCGAGGGCGCTTTGCGCGGCGGGGCCGGGCTGGTGTATCTGGCCAGCGTCGAGCCTGTTATCCAGCTGGTGCTTTCCCGCACGCCGGAATGCTGCGCCTGCGGCTGCCGCACGGCGGCCAACGGGGGTATCCACCCGCAGGACGCCGACGCGCTGCGCCGCTGGTTCGCGGACAGGCACGCCGTTTTGCTGGCCGGGCCCGGGTTGGGGGAGAGCGCCGCCGATGTTTGTAAGGCCCTGCTCGGCAGGAACGCCCCGTGGGTCGGTGCCGTGCTGGACGCCGACGCACTGAACGCACTGGCAGCGGGGAAGTACAGGGGGGATCTGCCCGCAAACACGATCCTGACGCCCCACCCCGGCGAGGCCGCGCGGCTGCTGGGCCTGACTGTGCCCGAGGTGCAGGCGGACCGCGAGGGTGCCGCCGTATCGCTGGCCGAAAAATATCACTGCGTCGCCGTTTTGAAAGGGCATCACACACTGGTTGCCGCGCCGGGCGGCACGGTCTGGCGCAATGAGACCGGTAATGCCGGGTTAGCCAAGGGAGGCAGCGGGGATATTTTAGCCGGTCTGACCGCCGGGCTGCTGGCAGCGGGTCTAAAGCAGGGCCGCACGCCCGAGGACGCCGCGGTCTGCGCGGTATGGCTCCACGGCGCCGCTGCAGACCGCTGCGCCAAGCACCGCAGCATGACCGCCATGCTGCCGGGGGATCTGTTTGAAGATCTAGGGTGGATCTTGGGGGAGCTGGGGCGGTAAGGCTGCGGACCGAAAGGCGGCAGGCAGAGGAAGGCTGCAGCGGGGTGAGGGCACCCCGCCCTACAGGTGGACGGGAAGTTTGTGGTAATGGGGTCTGACGAGATATAAGGCAAGGCCCGTCCAAGCCTCTCAGGCCTCGTAGGCTCGGCCAGTCCTTCGGACCCGAACCCCTCTGTCGCTTCGCGACATCTCCCCGCGCAGCGGGGAGTCACCCCACTGCGTGAGGAGCCTTTTGCGCGGGCGAAGCCCGCGAGAGAAGCCTCCCC
>OKUT01000483.1_pt1 | contig 12159 bp, 8 predicted proteins | sample 1606571 | NCBI WGS metagenome assembly OKUT01 (sample SAMEA3882513, study PRJEB24775) | human gut metagenome | biome: human-associated habitat; feature: intestine environment; material: feces | place: Netherlands | collected 2009/2010
TCTTCCGGTTACGTGCGTAGTCCGAAAAAGCAGCAATGTCATACAGAAAGCTACCTGTACGCTGCTCGTCGTAGGTTTTCAGCAGTTCGATAGATACACCCTGGGCTTCAGCGGCTTTGATCAGCAACTCACCGTCATAGTAAGGTATTCCTGCCAATTCGGCAACACGCATACCGATCTCACGGCCGCCGCTTCCGAATTCTCTTTCGATTGCCAAGGATTTCATGGTTGTCTCTCCCTTCTGATTAAGATGCTTTGTCAAACTGGCTGTTGTATAGGTCAGCATAGAAACCGCCCTGTGCCAGCAGTTCCTCATGCGTGCCCTGTTCGATGATGTCGCCTTCCTTCATCACAAGGATCAGGTCAGCGTTTTTAATGGTAGAAAGCCGATGAGCGATCACGAAGCTGGTTCTGTGCTCTGTCAGCGTATCCATAGCCTTCTGCGTCATCAGCTCCGTCCGTGTATCGACCGAGCTGGTCGCTTCGTCCAGGATCATCATTGGGCTGTTTTTGATCATGGCACGAGCAATGGTAAAGAGCTGCTTTTGCCCTGCGGAAATGACCACATTTTCTCCAAGCACGGTATCAAAGCCATTCGGAAGCGTCTCGATAAAGTGATAGATCCCACACGCACGGCAGGCCTTTTCAAGTTCTTCGTCCGTAACCCCTGTTTTGTTGTAAACGAGATTTTCACGCACGGTTCCGTCAAACAGCCAGGTGTCCTGCAGCACCATGCCAAACAGCTCGTGGATGTTTTCTCGTGTCAAATCGGAGGTAGAAATACCGTCAATGCGGATATCGCCGCCGACCAGATCAAAGAACCGCATCAAAAGGTTGACCATTGTTGTCTTACCGGCACCTGTAGGACCGACGATAGCGACTTTCTGCCCCGGCTTGATGTGAGCAGAAAAATCTTTGATAATGATTTTGTCCGGATTATCCGGATAGCTGAAGCGAACATGGTCGAATTCGACCTCGCCATGCACCTCGGTCAATTTCTCGGTCTTATAGCTTTCATCCGAAAGTTCTTCCTCCTGCAGGAAGTCGAATATCCGATCTCCGGCGGCAGCTGCCGTCTGCATCTGCGTCATACCCTGTGCCAGTGTGCTGAGCGGGGAGGTAAACAAGCGGACAAACATGATAAATGCCGTGATTACGCCAAAGGTGATCTGCCCATCCATAACCAAAGCCGCACCGATCACACAGACCGCTACATAACCGAGATTGCCGATCACATTCATCAGCGGCTGCATAACGCCGGATAGAAACTGACTTTTCCGGTTTGCATCGTAAACCGCACGGTTCATCCCGGCAAAGTTCTTTTTGATCTCGTTGTTGGCACGGGAAATGCGTACAACATCATGGCCGGAGTACATTTCCTCCACATAGCCGTTGAGCTTACCGAGACTCTGCTGACGGGCGACGAAGTATTTTTGAGAACGGGACATGATTACCGCCATTACAACGAATCCAATCAGCGTAATGGCGATCGCTGCAAGCGCCATTCGCCACTCCGTCACAAGCATCATAATCAGGCAGCCTACGAATTGGGCAACTGCACTGATCATCGACGGAAGGCTGTTGGAAAGTGCCTGCTGAAGCGTGCTGACATCATTTGTCACACGGCTCAGAATATCGCCGTGCGAGATTTTCCCAAAGCACTTCATAGGGACCTTATTGATTTTATCGGAAAGATCCCGCCGCATTTTCTTGGACAGATCCAGCGTAACGGTAGCCATGATATATTGCTCAATATATCCGCACACTTCACCGATCAGATAGATCGCCAGCAGGACGCCTCCCACCTTTGCAACGGCAGAAAGGTCAATGCCGGTCATCAGTCCGTCTGAGATCAGATCCGTGATACGACTAAGCTGGTTTGGCCCGATGATCGTCAAGACAGCGCCGATCATGGAAAACACAAACGCAATGATCATTGGCAGCCGCAATTTTGAAGAATAGGTAAACAGTTCTTTCAGAACGCCCTTTATTCCTCGTTTACTTTTTTCGGGCACGCCTGTTCGGCGCCCCATCATTTGATTTCCGTTCATTTACAGAGCACCTCCTTATGCGCCCAGTTCTTCGGCGGACAACTGCGACATGGCAATTTCTCGATAGACAGCACAATTCTTTATCAGTTCCTCATGCGTACCGATCCCAACGGCCTTGCCTTCATCCAGAACGACGATCTTATCGGCGTTGCGGATCGTACCGATTCTCTGGGCAACGATCATGCAGGTAACGCCGCCGAGCTTTTCGGCAAGACCTTTTCGCAGCGCTGCATCGGTTTTGTAGTCCAATGCGGAGAAGGAGTCATCGAAAATCAAAATCTCGGGATTTCTCGCCAACGCACGGGCGATTGCCAAACGCTGCTTCTGTCCGCCGGAAACATTGGATCCGCCCTGTGAAATCGGTGCATCTAATTTGCCGGGCAGTTTTTCGACAAATTCACTTGCCTGGGCAAGTTCCAAGGCTTTCTGTGCGTTTTCGTCGGTAGGAACTGCGGCGCTTTCACCGAACAGCACATTATCCCGGATGTCACCGGCAAACAGAACCGCTTTCTGCGTTACATATCCGATACGGTCGTAAAGGGCGTCGAAGGTGTATTCTTTTATATCCTTTCCGTCGATCAGGACCGTGCCGGAGGTCGTGTCGTAAAAGCGAGCTGCCAGGCTGATGAGCGTTGTTTTACCGCTGCCGGTCGCACCGATAAATGCAATGGTTTCACCTTTATTCACCTTAAAGCTGATGTTTTCCAATACATCCTTATCCGAGGTGGGATAGTGGAAGGAAACATCCTTGAACTCGACTGTGCCCACTTCGGGAGCGTTGTCCGATTTTCCTTCCCGTAAGGTGATTTTTGCATTCAGCACCTCATTGATACGCCCGGCAGAAACCTGGGCCGAAGGGAAGAACATTACAATCATGACCATCATCATAATGGACATGATGACATAGGTTGCATAGGTGCCGAATACCATAATGTCACCGAATGTTGCGATCCTCGCTGCGACATCTGTAAGTGCGACCTTTTCCACGATAGATGCGCCTACCCAATAGACGGTCAATGCCAAAGTATTCATAGCGAACGAGACAGCCGGCATAAGCATCGCAAATCCGTGCTGATTGAACAGCTGCGTTCTCATCAATTCGTCGTTGGCCTGCTCAAATTTTTCCGCTTGATATTTCTCGGCATTATAAGCGTGCACCACATTGATGCCCGTCAGATTTTCACGGGATACACGGTTGATGTTATCCGTCAATTTCTGCACACGGCGGACACGCGGCACGATCACCGCAATGACGATTGCCATCATGGCAAGCAGCGCCACGACAAAGCCGGCGGTGATAACAGACAGCGTCCAGCTTTTGTTGATGATCTTTATGACCGCCCAAATCGCCATGATCGGAGATTTGATCATAATTTGCAGGCCCATTGCCACAAGCATCTGGATCTGCGTGATGTCATTCGTCGTGCGGTTGATCAGGCTCGGAACAGAAAACTGCTGCATTTCATACTGACCGAAATCCGCCACCTGATTAAACACCTTTTCACGGATTGTATAGCTGAAGCCTGCGGCAGTCTGCGCTGCCAAGTATCCGCAAATTACCGCAAGCAGAGCGCTTGCGAGCGTGCAGCCGAGCATTTCAAGCCCTGTTTGCCAGATGTCACTCATTGCGCTGCCAGGGGTCTTGATAAGTACTGTCAGGTCGCTCATATAGTCCGGCAGGCGCAGATCAAAATAGATCTGACCCAATACCAGAATGGCGCAAAGCCCGGCAGTCAGCCACTCCTTGCGTTTCATTTTCTTTAATAGCTCAAACATATTGGTTTGCTCCCATAATCTTTGTTGTTTATAATACCGTTAAGTTCGATACTTTGCCATCAGTTCCTTAAACAATTCCTGCGTCGAGGGCGGCGTATAGGTAATAGCGTTGGCCCCGGCCACGATTGTCTCATAGATGCTTTCGTTGGTTTTCCCACCGGATGCAACCAGCGGAACATTCGGAAACTCCGAGCGGATTTTTCGTACAACATTCGGAGTCTCTTTTCCGCAGGCGATATTTAAGATCGCAGCGCCATGCTGCAAACGGCTGGCAATGTCCGTGCCCTCATGCGTCACCGTGATAATCACCGGAATATCTACGGCGTTGCTTACAGCCAGAAGATTCAGATCGGAAATCGGTGCATTCAGCACAACTCCCATAGCACCTTGCGACTCCACGTCCTTCGCCAAGGATACCGTCCTTATTCCCTTGGTCGTCCCGCCACCAACGCCGCAGAACACCGGGATATAAGAGGAGCGAATGATTGCATCGCTGATCGCTTGCTGCGGAGTAAAGGGATAGACCGCAAACACGGCATCGGCGTCACAATTCCGAATAATTGCAAGATCGGTGGTAAAGACAAAGCTTTTGATCCTGCGTCCGTTGATGATAATTCCGCTGGCTTGGAAAACCGCCTCCGGGATCTTCAGAATATGCTGCCGCAAACGGCTGCCGATCTGAGGGATCTGCTCCTTTTTCATTTCTTCCATACTGCATCTCCTGTATTACCAGTCGGAGTTTCTGCGGGCAAAAGCCGCAATAATGCTTTCGATGCCGAACAGGATCAGATAGATTGCCACCATATAGCAGATCGCTCTGAGCGTTACAAAGGAAAGCGCCGGACTAAAGATCATCACAAATCCGAGCACAAGCCCGAGAATGTTCAGAATCAGTGAGAAATAGTAATAAAACGGATTTCCAATCAAACGAATCAGGTTTGTCCTTGTCAGCTCGGATATGCAGTGGGCGATAAACCAAATCGGGAGAAGAATCGTCAGTGCCCATTTCCCGACATTGGGATTGGCGATCAGCATCACGCCGCACATAACGCTTAAAATCCCAGAGATCAACGACAGCATCGGACCGAAGCTGATAAAGCGGGAAAGCCGGGCATATACCACGAGATCTTCAATGCCCATCACAATGGCGATCACGCCGTAAATAACGACCGCTCCCGTCAGCATGCTTTCCGGGCGGATAAAGGCAAAGATGCCAAGCAGGATCAGGAGCACGCCGACGATCAATTCGCTCCATCCAAAGCCGTTTTTTCTTTTCATACCGCATTCCCATCCTTTCTGTTCAAAATCGTCATGAATTCGCTGCCCGTAATGGTCTCTTTCTCGTAAAGATAGCTTGCAAGTTCATCCAACTTCTTGCGATTGTCTGCCAGCAGACGGCGAGCCTTTTCATGCTGCTTTTTGACAGTCTCCACGACCTTCTGATCGATTTCTTTTTGTGTATCCGCCGAGCAGGCAAGCGAGGTATCGCCGCCGAGGTACTGGTTGCTGACCGTCTCCATCGCAACCATATCGAATTCATCGGTCATACCGTAGCGGGTAATCATCGCACGGGCAAGTTTGGTTGCTTGCTCGATGTCATTAGAGGCACCGGTTGTAATCTGCCCGAATACGATCTCCTCCGCCGCACGGCCACCGGTCAGCGTGGCAATTTTGTTTTCCAGTTCTTCCTTGGTCATCAGAACCTTATCGTTCTGCTCGACCTGCATGGTGTAGCCCAGTGCGCCGGAGGTTCTGGGGATGATCGTGATCTTCTGCACCGGTGCGGAAGCCGTCTGCAAAGCAGCGACCAGCGCATGGCCAATCTCATGGTAGGCGACGACCTTCTTTTCATCATCGGTCATGATGGCGTTTTTCTTCTGATAGCCGGCGATGACGACCTCAATGCTTTCCTCCAGGTCTGCCTGCTCTACGACTGTGCGCCCACTGCGCACCGCACGGAGGGCAGCTTCGTTGATGATGTTCGCAAGCTCTGCGCCGGAGGTTCCGGAGGCCATACGGGCGATGGTATGGAAGTCCACATTGTCCGCCGTTTTGATCTTCTTCGCATGGACCTTGAGGATGGCTTCACGACCTGCGAGGTCAGGCAGCTCCACGGGAACACGGCGGTCAAAGCGGCCGGGGCGGGTCAGCGCCGGGTCAAGGGACTCCGGGCGGTTGGTCGCCGCCAGAATGATGACGCCGTTGTTGCCTTCAAAGCCGTCCATCTCGGTCAGAAGCTGGTTAAGCGTCTGTTCACGCTCATCGTTGCCGCCTATCTGACCATCGCGCTTTTTACCGATGGCATCGATCTCATCGATAAAGACGATACAGGGCGCTTTTTCCTTGGCCTGCTTGAACAGGTCACGCACTTTTGATGCACCCATACCGACGAACATCTCCACAAATTCCGAGCCGGACATGGAGAAAAACGGAACACCGGCTTCGCCTGCAACAGCCTTAGCCAGCATCGTTTTGCCGGTACCCGGAGGGCCTACAAGCAATACGCCCTTGGGCATAGATGCGCCGACATCGGAATACTTCTTGGGATTATGTAGGTAATCGACGATTTCGGCAAGATTTTCCTTTGCTTCATCCTCACCAGCGGCATCGGCAAAACGGATGCCGTCCGTGGACGGAACGTAGACCTTGGCATTACTTTTTCCCATACCGAACGCCATCGCATTTGGGCCGCCTGCCTGGGACATCATTTTCTTCGCCATATACTGTCCGAGGGCAGCAAAGATCAGGATCGGCAGAATAAATGTCAGGAAAAAGCTGAGCAGCGGAGACATGCCTTTTTCAATATTCCGTGTGAATTTAGCTCCCGATGCATACAGCCGCTCGGTCAGGGTGGGGTCGTTCATTTCGCCAGTCTTGTAGATCTGGGTATTGTCCTTGTCTGTGAATACGATCTCGGAATCGGCAACCTCTACGCTGCCGATATCTTTATCCTCGATCATCTTCATAAAGGTACCGTAATCAACCTCTTTCACTCTGGCATTTGCAAGCAACGGAGAGATGACCATGTTGAAAACCAGAATGACCAACAAAACAATGCCGTAATACGTAATAATAGATCAGGGGTTTTCTCGGTGACTTAACTTCTTTCATACTTACCCGACTCCTTTTCGTTCATTGTGGTGAGTATACTGTCCATTTCTAAACTGAAACGAAACAAACCGGAGAAAAAACTCCGTTTTGCTTCATTTCGTCAGCCATCGAGACCTATGTTTTTCTTTGCTGTGGACAGCATAAGCTTGATGCGGTTCAGCTGATTGACCTCGCTGGCACCGGGGTCATAATCCACCGCAGCAATATTGCTTTGCGGGTATGCTTTTTTCAGCGCTTTGATCACGCCCTTGCCTACAACATGGTTTGGAAGACACGCAAACGGCTGAATACAAACTACATTCGGCGTGCCATGTGTGATCAGTTCGATCATTTCTCCGGCTAAGAACCACCCCTCACCGTATTGATTGCCCAAAGACAAAAAGGGTTTTGTCATTTCAGCAATCCGGTAAACAGACAATGGGGCCTCAAACCGTTTGCTTTCGTTCAGCGCATCAGTTGCCGGTTTGCGCAGAGCGGCAATCAGCCTTATTGCCGCCTTGGATACGATGACCGAAGATTTTTTGGTGCCGAGGTATTCCGCCTTGTATTGGGAGCCGAAAACACAGTAATTGAAGAAGTCCAGCAGATCCGGAACAACAACCTCGGCACCTTCCCGTTCCAGCAGTTCCACCAAGTGGTTGTTTGCCAGCGGCATATACTTCACAAGGATCTCACCGACAATGCCGACCCTCGGCTTACGGATCGTTTCATCGATGGTGAAGCTGTCAAACGCATTGACGATTCCACGGCATACTTCCTTATAGGTGTACTGCGTTTTTGAATTTATGAGTGAGTCGATGCAAATATCCTGCCACTTTTTATGGAGCGCATCGGCAGAACCGGGTATGACCTCATACGGTCGCACACGGTACAGGCAGCGCATAAAAAGATCTCCGTAGACGATCGTTTTTGCGGCATCCGTGACTAAACCGGCGGACAGGCTGAAACCCTCATTTTTCTCCATCCCGTTGGCGTTCAGGGAAATGACCGGAATATGGGAGTATCCGGCCTTATCCAAGGCGCGGCGAATGAAGGATACATAGTTGCTGGCACGACAGCATCCGCCGGTCTGTGTCATAACGATTGCCAAACGGTCGGTATCATATTTGCCGGAAAGTACGGCATCCATAAATTGTCCGACCACCGTAATAGAAGGATAGCAGGCATCGTTATTGACATATTTGAGTCCCATATTCACAGCACTGCGATTGTCATTGTCCAGAACAACCAGGTTATATCCGTGCTTGCGGAACACGGGCTCCAAAATATCAAAATGGATCGGACTCATTTGCGGCGCAAGAATGGTATACCCCTTTTCCCGCATTTCTTTGGTGAACTCTGTTCGGTGATACGCCACAGGCTTTGCCGTCGCCCTGCTTTGATCCTGCTTTCGCATAGCCATAGCAGAGAGCAAGCTGCGGATTCGGATACGGACAGCGCCGAGATTGGCGACCTCGTCGATCTTCAAAAGCGTATACAGCTTGCCGGAAGCCTCCAGAATCTCGCTTACCTGATCTGTCGTTACGGCATCAAGTCCGCATCCGAAAGAATTGAGCTGAATCATCTCCAATTTATCATGTTGGCAGACAAATTCCGCTGCATTGTACAGCCGGGAATGATATACCCACTGATCCACAACACGCAAGGGCCGGGACGGCTCAAAATCGATGGGAAGACTATCCTCAGTAAAAACCGTCAGACCGTAGGAGGCAATCAGTTCCGGGATCCCGTGGTTGATTTCGGGGTCGATATGATACGGCCGCCCCGCCAGCACGATTCCGCACTCGCCGTTATGCTTCATCTGATTGAGCAGGCGCTTGCCTTCCGTACGAATATCTGCCTTGACCCGCTGCTGTTCTGCCCATGCCGCTTTTACTGCCGCATGCACCTCCGGTGCGGGAATATTCCATTCCTCACGGCAGAGCTTTACCATGCGGTCAGCAACCGTCTTTTCATCGGTAAACGCCATAAATGGGCGTATGTAGCGCACGGCTCCATTGGTAACGGCTTCCACATTGTTTTTGATGTTTTCAGGATATGAAACAACAATGGGGCAATTAAAATGGTTCTGTGCTCCCAGCGTTTCCTGGTGTTCGTAGAATACGCAGGGGTGAAAGATCGTTTTGATGCCTTGGTTGATGAGCCACTGTACATGGCCGTGCGCCAGCTTTGCGGGGTAACATTCCGATTCGGATGGGATTGACTCCATCCCAAGCTCGTAGATCTTTCGGCTTGAAAAGGGGGATAAGATGACCCGGAAATGCAGCTGTTTGAAAAAGGTTGCCCAAAACGGGTAGTTTTCATATAGGTTCAGCACCCGGGGAATACCGATCGTCCCCCGTGCGGCAGCTGACTCTGCAAGCGGCTCATAGCCAAATATGCATCGGCGCTTGAATTCAACCATATTGGGTGCAGCTTTTTTCCGCTCGGCATTGCCGACCATCTTTTCACAGCGATTTCCTGTGATGTGGCGGCGCTCTCCGTCAAAAACATTTACCGTCAGCATACAATGGTTGGCACAGCCGCCGCAGCGTCTTGTGAAAGAGGAATAGGTCAGCGCCTCGATCTGCTCCAGTGAAAGCATCTTAGTCGGTGTCGGTGCTCCGGTGTAATTGCGTCTGGCGATCAATGCGGCACCGAAAGCACCCATCACGCCGGAAATATCCGGGCAAATCACTTCTGCACCGGCAATTTCTTCAAACGCCCGCAAGACAGCCTTGTTATGAAAAGTACCGCCCTGCACGACGATATGGCTGCCAAGCTCCTCCGCCGAGGACAGCTTGATGACCTTATACAAAGCGTTTTTGATCACGGAATAGGCAAGGCCGGCGGAAATATCCGAAACCGAGGCACCTTCTTTTTGTGCCTGCTTGACATTGGAATTCATGAAAACCGTGCACCGGGTACCGAGGTCAACCGGGTGTTCGGCAAATAGTGCGGTTTGTGCGAACTCTTCTGCAGTATATCCTAAAGAGTTTGCAAAGTTTTCAATAAAGGAACCGCAGCCAGAGGAGCAGGCTTCGTTAAGCATGATACTGTCCACAGCACCGTTTTTCAGACGGATACATTTCATATCCTGACCGCCAATGTCCAGCACACAGTCCACTTTTGGATCGAAGAAAGAAGCGGCCGTACAGTGAGCAATCGTTTCCACTTCTCCGTCATCCAGAGAAAAGGCAGCCTGCAGCAGTGCCTCTCCGTAGCCGGTAGAGCACGCCCGGACGATTTTTGCATTCCCCGGCATTAGCGTTTGCAGTTCGTGGATACCCTTTTTTGCCGCCTCGATTGGGTTGCCGTTGTTGTTCGTGTAGTAAGAATACAGCAGTTCACCGTTTTCCCCGATCAGCGCCATCTTGGTTGTCGTAGAACCAGCGTCGATTCCCAGATAGCAGTTCCCTCGATAGGCGGAAAGCTCACCACGGGCAACGGAAGCCCGAGCGTGTCTGCAGCAGAACTGCTCATATTCTGCGTGACTTTCAAATAGAGCCGGAAGCCGGGGCATTTCAAAAGAGATCGAGACGCGTTTTTCAGACGCTCGATCAGGGTGTCGATTGGGACAGTGTCTTTTTCCGTGCTTTCCATTGCAGCGCCCATGGCGGCAAACAGATGGGAGTGATCCGGATCAACAGTCGTTTCCGCTGTCAAACCAAGAGTCCGTACAAATGCCTTTTTCAGTTCCGGCAGAAAATGCAGCGGACCTCCGAGAAATGCCACGCATCCCCGGATCGGCTTTCCGCAGGCAAGACCGGAGATCGTCTGGTTCACGACTGCCTGAAAAATAGATGCTGCAAGGTCCGCTTTGGTTGCCCCTTCATTGATCAAGGGCTGAATATCTGTTTTCGCAAATACGCCGCAGCGTGCTGCGATCGGGTAGATCTGCTTGTACTGCTCAGCCTCTCTATTCAGTCCGGCGGCATCCGTTTGCAGCAGCGATGCCATTTGATCGATGAAAGAGCCGGTTCCGCCGGCGCAGACACCGTTCATTCGCTCCTCTAATCCGCCGGTAAAGTATATGATCTTAGCATCCTCGCCGCCAAGTTCAATCGCCACATCCGTCTGCGGCGCACATTTTTTCAGGGCTGTAGCGACGGCAACGACCTCCTGGACAAAGGAAATATCCAACGCTTTCCCCAGATTGATCGCACCGGAGCCGGTAATGCAAACCTGCAGTTCACATTCCCCAACAGATTTCTTGGCTTCTTCCAACAAAGTGGATAGGGTTTCCTGCGTGTGGGCCTGATGCCGTCTGTATTCTCCGTAAAGGATCTCATCGGCGTCATCAAGTACCACAAGCTTTACGGTCGTGGAGCCGATGTCGATCCCGGCACGGTATTTTTTCATAGATGATTCCTCCTGCGCTTATAAAAAGAAGCCGCCTGCGTATGTGCAGAAAAGATAAGTAAACGGAACGGCAAATAAATGACTGTCAAACCTGTCCAGTATACCGCCGTGTCCCGGCAGCAGATTGCCATAGTCTTTGATGCCGCAAATACGTTTGATCACTGACATAGACAGATCACCGAACTGGCCGACAACGGAGGTCATAAGCGCCCAAAGTGCCAGCGTTCCGTAATTTACTTCAATCTTTACAAATTTCTCAACAACGATCCCGCCAAGCAGTGCCAATAGCACCCCGAACAATAGGCCGCCAAGGGAGCCTTCTATGGTCTTATTTGGGCTTACCTTCGGCATTAGCTTATGCCGTCCCAAACCTCGCCCGATCAGATAGGCGGCGACATCCGTGACAAAGCACAATGTGACAGCAAAAATCAGATAATACAGTCCGCTATTCAGGCTTCTCAGCTCCGGAATGGCTTTAAAGAGCACAATGATCAGGAGCACAATGAAAAATGCCTTGACGGGAGAGTCCAAGCTGCAATGTTTTTGCCGTATCATCAGCCAAATGGATGCTACAGTTGCAAAAATAAATGCCACCGTCAGTACGATCTCGGAACGGGGAATGTGTACGAAAGCAGCCAAAACGGCAATGAGCATAGAAACAGTAAACATCACTTCATTTTCGATTGTGCCGGTTGCGCGGTATATTTCATACACCGAAAAGGCGCAAAGGATGGCGGTAGCCACCAAAATGACCGCCGGTATGTAAGAATAGAATAGGATTAAGTAAACGGCGGCTGTTATAAACGCACCGGTTATCGTTCGCTTGAGTATGGTTGTGACCCCTCGTAATAAAACTACTGTATTATTTATCTTTTATACT
>OKUT01000498.1_pt1 | contig 11923 bp, 8 predicted proteins | sample 1606571 | NCBI WGS metagenome assembly OKUT01 (sample SAMEA3882513, study PRJEB24775) | human gut metagenome | biome: human-associated habitat; feature: intestine environment; material: feces | place: Netherlands | collected 2009/2010
GCATGGAGATCGAATGGGTGCCGGTCGATGACGTGCCCAACCGCAAGCTGCTGACCGCCATGCGCACCGATTGGCCCAACTTCGCGGCGCGTCTGCGTGCTTTGGCGGCCGTGCGGTAGCCTGCGCGCAGTGTGCCGCATCCTTGGAGCATGAGGGTTGTTAGCGCTAACTGAAGTTGCGTGTACAATAGGCGAACGTACCAACAGTTGTGTGCGAAAGGCGACGGGGCATGGCAGGCAAACGCAATGCGGGCAATAAGCGTCCTTCGATGTTCGAAGTGGCGAAGCTGGCTGGTGTGAGCCACCAGACGGTCTCGCGCGTCATCAACCATTCGCCGGACGTCTCCGACGCCACCCGCGAGAAGGTGCAGAAGGCCATCGACCAGCTCGGATACCGTCCCAGCAACTCCGCCCGCGCGCTCGCCTCGCACCGGTCCCGCACCATCGGCCTGATCGCCGGCGGCCAGCATTTCTATGGCCCGATTTCCACGATTTCCGCGATTGAGACGATGGCCCGCCAGCATGGCCTGTTCGTGACGGTGAGCATGGTGCATGAGGCGCTGTGCTCGCAGGAGGAATTCGACGACCTGTGCCGCACCTTCGACGAGATGAACGTCGATGCGTTCATCTTCCTCACGCCCACCGATGTCATGTTTTCCGCGGCATGCCGGACGCGGATCGCGCAGCCTCGTGTGATCGTCACATCCACGCACGGTGGCATCGGCGTGCAGGACGGCCTGCGGCTGATGAAGTCCGCCGACCGCCGCCGCGTATCCGTCGTCGGCATGGACCAATGGTCCGCGATGGCCGACGTGATGCATCTAGTCGTGGAATACGGGCACCGTTCGGTGCTGTATTTCGCCGGTCCCAAGGAGTGGCGCGACGCGGCGACGCGCCTGCTGGCATGGAACAAGCTATGCGCGGCCAATGCGGTCAATTCCGTGACGGTGCAGTGTGAGACCTGGGAATCCTCTGAAGCGTACGGCAAGATGAACCACATCCTCGACAACATCGGCCGCACCGGCGGCAATCTGCCGACATGCATGGTCTGCGCCAACGACAGCCAGGCCGTGGGTGTGGCCCGCGCGCTGCATGAGCATGGCGTGCGCATTCCGCAGGATGTGAGCCTGGTGGGTTTCGACGACATGCCTGCCATGGACAATATGTTCCCGCCGCTGACCACGGTCCGCCCCGGCTTTGAGCAGCTGGGTGTCGCCGCCATGCGCGAGACGCTGTACCTGCTGGGCGCGGGGGAGGAGAACTCCTTCGGATCATCGCAGCATGGCGTCGGACTGGTGTCGGCGCAGATGGTCAACCGCAGCTCCCTGGGTCCTGTCCGCCGTCGCTAAGGCGCTGCTTCTTCTCGATTTGTTTATATATTCATTGCTCCGATGACACGTCGGATTTGGTGCGTCACGGGTTTGTGCCTACAATAGTGAGCGTTAACAGTGAGCGCTAACATTCAGTTGACAGAGTGGTTGCGAGGCGCTCGGACGCAAGGAGTTCGTGAACTATGACGCAAGAGCAGGTCGCAGTGACCGCCGAGAAGATCCGCGCAGGCAAGACGAGCCTGGGCATCGAGTTCGGCTCCACCCGCATCAAGGCGGTGCTCATCGATGACGCCTACCACACCATCGCGGCGGGCGACTATGAGTGGGCCAGCCATCTCGAGGACGGGCTGTGGAGCTACACCCAGGAGGAAATCTGGAAGGGTTTGCAGACCGCATACGCCCGGATGGCCGGCGACGTCGAAACCGCCTACGGCGAACGGCTGACCCACGTGGGGCACATCGGCTTCTCCGCCATGATGCACGGCTACCTCGCCTTCGACAAGTCCGGCGAACTGCTCGTGCCGTTCCGCACCTGGCAGAACACCAACACCCACGAAGCCCATGAGAAGCTTTCCGAGCTGTTCCAGTACAACATTCCGGAACGCTGGTCCGTGGCACACCTCTACCAGGCAGTGCTCAACCACGAGGAGCACGTCTCCAAGGTGGACTACATCACCACACTCGCCGGCTACGTGCACTGGAAGCTCACCGGCGAGAAGGTGCTCGGCGTGGGCGACGCCTCCGGCATGTTCCCGATCGATCCGACCACCCACGCCTACGAAACCGAATTCATCGAGAAATTCAACGCGCTGCCGGAAGTCGCCGCCCAGCCGTGGAAGCTCGCCGACCTGTTGCCGAAGCCGCTCGTGGCGGGCACCCCGGCCGGCACGCTCACCGCCGAAGGCGCCAAACTGCTCGACCCGACCGGCACCCTTCAGCCGGGCGTCGTCCTCGCCCCGCCGGAAGGCGACGCGGGCACCGGCATGGTCGCCACCAACTCCGTGCGCGTGCGCACCGGCAACGTCTCCGCCGGCACTTCGATTTTCGCCATGGTCGTGCTCGAGCACAAGCTGGCGCGCCTGCATCCGGAAGTCGACCTCGTCACCACCCCAGCCGGCGACCTGGCCGGCATGAGCCACGCCAACAACTTCACTTCCGATCTCAACGCCTGGGTCGGCCTGTTCGGACAGTTTGCCGCCGCGATCGGCCAGCCGGTCGATGCCGGCACGCTGTACGGCACGCTGTTCCGCGCCGCGATCGCGGACGATGTCGACGCCGACTGCGGTGGTCTGCTCAACTATCCGTTCCGCTCCGGCGAATTCCTGGCTGGCCTGCCGGAAGGCCGACCGCTGTTCGCCCGCAGCCCGGAGGCGCGCATGAGCCTCGGCAACTTCATGAGAACCCAGCTGTTTAGCGCCTTCTCGCCGGTCAAGATCGGCATGGATGTGATGACCAAGGACGAAGGCGTCGCCGTCGACTCGCTCGTCGGCCACGGTGGCATCTTCACCACGCCGAAGGTCGCGCAGAAGATTCTCGCCGCCGCATTCGACACCCCGATCAAGGTCATGGCCACCGCCGCCGAAGGCGGAGCGTGGGGTATGGCCGTGCTCGCCGACTATCTGTGGCACGCCGACCAGCCGCTCGCCGACTACCTCGACACCCGCGTCTTCGCCGACGCGGCCTCCACCACGGAAGCGCCGGACGCCAACGACGTGGCCGGCTTCGAAGCCTTCTTCGACCGCTTCCGCAAGGGGCTGCCGATCGAGCATGCCGCCATCGAAAGCATCCCGCTGGAAACCAAATAACCGTCCATCGTAACAACAGCAAGCCTGACGAAAGGAACATAATATGGCAACGTTGGCTGATTACGGCCCGGAAGTACGAGCTGAAGTCAAGCAGGTGCGCGAAGTGGTCGCCACCCTGCACGAGCAGCTCATCAAGTGGAATCTGGTGGTGTGGACCGCAGGCAACGTCTCGCAGCGCCTGCACACCGCCGACCTGATGGTCATCAAGCCGTCCGGACTGCGCTACGAGTACCTCACCCCGAGCTCGATGGTCGTGTGCGACCTCGACGGCAACGTGGTCGACGGTGCCGAAGCGCCGAGCTCCGACACCGCGTCCCACGCGTACATCTACCGCCACATGCCCGACGTGTACGGCGTGGTGCATACCCACTCCACCTACGCCACCGCATGGGCGGCCACCGGCCAGAACATTCCGTGCGGCCTGACTATGATGGGCGACGAGTTCGGCGGCCCGGTGCCGGTCGGACCGTTCCGCCTCATCGGCTCCGAAGCCATCGGCGAAGGCGTGGTCGAAACCCTGAAGAAGTATCCGAAGTCCCCGGCCGTGCTCATGCAGAACCATGGTCCGTTCACCATCGGCAAGGACGCGGAAGCCGCCGTCAAGGCCGCCGCCATGACCGAAGAGGTGGCGCACACCATGTGGGCCGCCAAGCAGCTCGGAGACATCATCCCGATCTCCCAGGAAGACATCGATAGCCTTAACGACCGCTACACCAACGTCTACGGCCAGCACTGACGCGACGGAAACTGAAACGACAAACCCAACAACGAAGTAAGGAATAATCCAACATGGCAATGGAAAACCCATTTGAAGGCAAGGAAATCTGGTTCGGCGTCGGATCGCAGGACCTCTACGGCGAGGAGGCGCTGCGCCAGGTGGCCCAGCAGACCGGCGAGATGGTCGACTTCCTCAACGCGACCGGCAAGATCCCGGCCAAGATCGTGCTCAAGCCGACCCTGAAGTCCTCCGACGGCGTCAAGGCCTTCATGACCGAAGCCTCCGCCAACTCGAACGTCATCGGCGTGATCACCTGGTGCCACACCTTCTCCCCGGCCAAGATGTGGATCCGCGGCCTCGAAGTGCTGACCAAGCCGCTGCTGCAGCTGGCCACCCAGCACCACAAGGAAATCCCGTGGGAGACCATCGACATGGACTTCATGAACCTGAACCAGGCCGCCCACGGCGACCGTGAGTTCGGCTACATCGTGTCCCGTCTCGGCATTCCGCGCAAGATCGTCGTCGGCCACTACACCGATCCGGAAGTCGCCGAAAAGGTCGGCACCTGGGCTCGCGCCTGCGCCGGCTGGGATGCCTCCCAGAACATGAAGGTCATGCGTTGGGGCGACAACATGCGCAACGTGGCCGTCACCGAAGGCGACAAGACCGAAGCCGAACGCGTGTTCGGCGCTTCGATCAACACCTGGGCCGTCAACGACCTCGTCGCCGCCTACGAGAAGGTCAAGGACAGCCAGGTCAAGGACCTCATCGAAGACTACAAGGCCAAGTACGACGTGGCCCCCGAGCTGCTTGATTCCCGCTACGATGAGCTGTTCATCGCAGCCAAGGAAGAGGCCGCCATGGTCAACATGATGCGTGAGAACGGTTGCACCGCCGGCGTCGACAACTTCGAAGACCTCGGCACCCTGCCGCAGCTGCCGGGCGTCGGCCCGCAGCGCTTCCCGTCCGAGTACGGCTGGGGCTTCTCCGCCGAAGGCGATTGGAAGACCTCCGTGCTGGTGCGCATCGGCGCCGTGATGGGCTACGGCCTTGAGGGTGGCGCCTCCCTGATGGAGGACTACTCCTACAACTTCGTGCCGGGCAACGAGTTCGACATGGGCTCCCACATGCTGGAAGTCTCCCCGTCCATCGGCACCATCGCCAAGCCGAAGCTGGCCATCTACCCGCTGGGCATCGGCGGCAAGTCCGACCCGGTCCGTCTGGTGTTCTCCGGCAAGCCGGCCGACGCCGTCGTGGTCTCCATGGCCGACGAGCGCGAACGCTTCCGCCTGCTCATGGACGAGGTCACCATCGTCGAACCGCAGGGCTCCCTGAAGAACCTGCCGTGCGCCCGCGCCGTGTGGAAGCCGAAGCCGGACCTGAAGACCGCCGTGCAGTGCTGGATCACCGCCGGTGGCTCCCACCACACCTGCATGACCACGTCCGTCGGTCGTGAGGCTTGGGAGGACTTCGCCCGCATCGCCGGCGTCGAACTCGCCGTCATCGACGAGAACACCAACGCCCGCCAGTTCGAGAAGGAGCTGGAGCTGAGCGAAATGTACCACCGCCTCAACAACCGTCACTGAAATAACGGAGCGTTAACAGCACGGCAGGAAACTTGACGTACCTTCGTACGCCGGCGTTTCCTGCCGCACTGTTACCGCACGCGTTATCTCAGCGATACGGGGTGCGCTTAAAAAACAGCACGGCGGGGAAGTTGACGTACTTTTGTACGCAGCGTTCCCCGCCGTGCTGTTTTTGTTTACCTATGTGCGGCTCAGCGCTTGCCGGCGTACAGCTGCTGGTCGATCACGTCGGCGAACACGCGGTTCACTGCCGGACGCACCACCTTCAGCGACGGCGTCAGGCACTTGTTCTCCTGCGTGAACTGCGCATCCAGCACCACGAACTTACGCACGGATTCGGCGCGCGAAACCGTCGCGTTCGCCTTGTCCACATACTTCTGAATCTCGTCATGAACGGCGGCGGTAGCCGCCACGCGGTCAAGCGGCGTATCCGCGGACAGGCCCACGGACGGCAGCCAGGCCGCCAATCCTTCCGGATCGAGCGTGACCAGCGCGCCGATGAACGGACGATTATCGCCCACCACCACGGCATGCTCCACAATCGGACACTTCGCAATCTCCTGCTCCATCGGAATCGGCGACACGTTCTTGCCGCCGGCGGTGATGATGATGTCCTTCTTGCGGCCCGTAATCGTAATACGACCCTCATCGTCGATCGACGCAAGATCGCCGGTGCGCAGCCAACCGTCCTCGGTGAACACCTCGGCCGTTTTCTCCGGCAGATTGTGGTAACCCATGAACACGTTCGGTCCCTTGACCTGCAGCTCGCCATCGTCGGAAATACGCACGGACGATCCCGGCGCAGGCTGGCCGACGGTACCGATCACATTGTCCGTGACGCGGGTCGCGGCAAACGGCGCCGCGGTTTCCGTCATACCGTAGCCCTGGATCATCGGCAGGCCGATGCCATTGAAGAAATGCGCCAGCGACACGTCCAGTGGAGCGCCACCGCACGCCACATAACGGATACGCGGGCCCAACGCGCCACGCACGGTGTGGTATACGGACGCCTCATACGACAGGTGTTCGGCGGTCTGCTTCATGGTCGGTTTCTCGCCAGCCTGCTGCATGCGCGACCAGTCGCGCGCGGATTCGGCGGCCTTGAGGAACAGGCGGCCCTTCCAACCCATGCCGGCCTTGCGGGAAGCCGCGTTGTACACCTTCTCGAACACGCGCGGCACGCCCAGCAGGTACGTCGGCTCGAACGAACGCACATCCGGCAGCAGCGTCTTGGTGTCCGGCAGATAGCCGACCACGCCGTCATCGGAAGCGATCGACGCGTACTGGATGAAGCGCGCGAAGCAGTGGGCGAGCGGCAGGAACAGCAGCAGACGCGGATGGTCTTCAAGAATCATCTCGTGCAGCGCAAGGCTGCCGGCACGCGTGATCGACACGAAATTGCGATGCGACAGCTCGGCACCCTTCGGTGCCCCCGTGGAACCGGACGTGTACACGATGGTGGCCAGATCGTCGGCACGCACCGACGTGATACGCTCGTCCAGCTCTTCGTCGGACACGGTGACGCCCAATCCCTCCAGCGCGCCCATGGCATTGGCGTCGAGCATCAGAATATGCTTCAGAGACGGGCAGCGGCCAATCACGGAATCAAGACGGTCGAAGCGTTCGCGATCGTCGGCGATGGCGAGCTTCACGTTGGAATCGTTGAGAATGCGTTCGGCCTGCGCCGCGGAATCGGTGTCATAGATCGGCACATTGACCGCGCCGATTGCGGCCAGTGCGAAATCAAGCACGCCCCACTCGTAACGGGTGGTGGAGAAGAGGGTGACGGCATCCCCCTTGCCGATGCCGAACGCGATCAGGCCTTTGGCCGCGGAGAGTACGTTCTTGTGGAATTCGCCGGTCGTCACCTTGGTCCACTGGCCCGGAGCGGTTTTGCGTTCCGCGATCACGGTGTCTTCGCCGGTGCGCTTGATGCGTTCGGTAAGCAGGGAGTAGATGGATTCGTCGTCGCGTACTTCGACGGATGCGCCCGGGGTCGTGTACTCGGTGAGCATGAAGTGTTCTCTTTTCTTGCGTTTCCGCGGTTTTCGTGGGTTTTGCGATATATGCGATCGCTGCGATTGCGGTGATCGGTGACGTGCTTTTCGCGTCCTGTGTCGCGCCTCGCATATCGTAAGTTACGGTGACGTAAGTCCGCATTGTAAGAAACAACAAGAAATACGGCGACGGGTTTGTTTGAACTGACAAAGTGGCACGAAACGTCAACGGAACGGGGGATTGGTACACGGATGCATCATCTCGAAAAAAGGTTTGACGCGTTCGATCGCAGGGTGTCCAACGGGTTGCGCGACGGGTTCGAGAGGGGTGGCCCTTACGGGCGAAAACGGTGGAAAATGCGGCAAAACTGGGCGGAGTGACGTTGCGAACCACAACATGTTCCGTGTACACTCAAGTTTGGCGCAACTACCCCTTGCGCCTAGGCTGTTTGCTCAACGGCGAACATTCAGCCGCCTCACTTTTCGCCGTTCCCTTGGTTTTCTGTGGTTTTGCTGTTGTGCATTTGCTTGCGAGTTCTGATGGTTTTCTAGATTTTTCCGACGATTTTCTGCGATTGCCGTTCCGTCATTGCCTTTCGTCGGTATGCCCGATACGCTTGGAGCGGATGGCGGGATTGCAAACGATTGGAAAAGGGGCATGATGTTCGACAAGCGGCTGTTTTCCTTGGCTGACGGCGTCGGTCGATTGATCGCGGCGAAAGTCGCCTGCCAATGGCTGGGCCTCGTGGCCAACATCGCCTTCGTCGTGGCTGTGGTGCGTATGCTGCAACCGCTGTTCGCGCCCGTACCGTCCGCCACCGCGCCCTGCATCGCCATTATTCTTATTGCCGCGGTCGTGCGATTCGTCACCATTCGCGCCGCCGCACGTTTCGGTAGCGAGGCCGCCGAACGCGTCAAACTCGCGCTGCGTGAGAAACTGTTCAATAAGATGCTCGCGCTCGGCCCGTCCTACGCGCAGCGCGTGCGCACCGCCGGCGTGGTGCAGTCCGCGGGCGAAGGCATCGAACAAATCCAAAGCTTCTTCGAACTGTTCCTGCCGCAACTGTGCTACGCCGTGCTCGCCCCCATCACGCTGTTCGCCGTGCTTGCGCCGATCGACCTGCCCACCGCCGCGACGCTGCTCGCCTGCGCGCCGCTCATCGTGCTCATCGTCGGCATGGTGGCGATGCGTGCCGCCCGCGTATTCAAGAAATACTGGGGCAAATACACGGATATGGGGGCGTCGTTCCTCGATAATCTGCAGGGACTTGAGACACTGAAAACCTTCGATGCGGACGAGCGCGCCGCACGAGTCATGGACGAGAAGGCCGAACAGTTCCGCGTGATGACCATGAACGTGCTGCAAATCCAACTGCGTTCGCTCACGGCGATGGATGCCGTGGCATACGGTGGCGCGGCCGCCGGCATCGGCGTTGCGGTATGGCGATTCGTATCCGGCTCACTCTCGCCGTCTGGCGTTTTCGCGCTGTCCGGCGTGCTGCCGCTTGGTTTGACGCCGATCGCCGCGGTATTGCTGACGATTCTGCTAGCCGCCGATTTCTTCATTCCGCTGCGACAGCTCGGCTCGTATTTCCACGTTGCGATGAACGGCATGACGTCCACGAAACGTATTTTCGCGCTGCTCGACGCGCCCGAACCGGAGCATGGCGGCAAGGAACTGCCGGAATTCGGGGCTTCCGGGCGTGGTGTCGGCGTGGAGTTTCGTGGTGTTTCGTACCGGTATGCGGACGCGGATGTGGATGCTGGGAGTGCTGCTGGTGCGGGGCCTGACGCTGCCGGGTCTGCGGGTGCCGGTGTTGCGAGTCCCCGTCGTATATCGTCCACATCGCATTCCGATATGCGGAACGCGGATGTGGACAGCGTTGATGAGGGCGGCGGCGCGGGTGACGCGCGCGAAACGCGCTACGCCTTGCGCAACGTGGCCCTCCGTGCGCTGCCCGGCGAAGTCACTGCGATCGTCGGGCCATCCGGTTCCGGCAAGTCCACAGCCGTCCAGCTGCTTGCCGGCACGCTTGTCGGATATGAAGGCGATGTGCTGCTGTCCGAAATGCCATCCGGAATGCAGGACGAAGTGCTGGGCGCTATGTTAAGCAGTGCGGCGCCGGATGACAGTGAAACCCTGAAATCGCACCAAATCCGCGACCTCACCGCAGCATCGCTCACCCGCGAAATCTCCATCGTCTCCGCGCACAGCCACCTGTTCGCCGGCACCCTGCGCGACAACCTGCTCATGGCCCAGGCCGACGCCACCGACAACGAGCTGTGGCAGACGCTGGAAGCTGCGCATATCGACGATTTCGTGCGCGCGCAATCGCGAGGACTCGATATGCCGATCACGCAGGACGGCGCGAATCTGTCCGGCGGGCAGAAACAGCGTGTTGCCATTGTGCGTGCACTTGCTATGAATCCGGATGTGATGCTGTTTGATGAGCCGACTTCTGCACTTGATCCGGAAATGGTAGGAGAAGTACTTGAGATTATGAAAGAACTTGCCAGAGATGGAATGACGATGGTGGTTGTCACACATGAGATGGGATTTGCCAGGGAAGTGGCAAGCCGTGTAATGTTCATCAATGAAGGACAGATTCAGGAGGAGAATACACCGAAGGAATTTTTCTCCCACCCGGAAAATCCACGTTTGTGCGAGTTCCTTTCTAAAGTATTATAGTGGAAACATAAAAAAACGTCTGCCTTGTGGCAGACGTTTTTTATGGCATTTTACTTTAAGGAAAATCCTATTTTATTCTTTAATGGAAACACGTTCCATATAAAAATCAATCGTTCCAAACGTATACAGAACCGGGATATGCAAGGTGCGTCCTGAAAACTGAATCGGGGAAACGGTAATATGCTCCGGAGCACCGAGTGTTAACTCTGTGTTAGAGGTGTTTGATACATTTACAATGAATAATCCGTTCTGCAGATTCAAAAAATCCTCCAGAGAAGCCTGAACGTATTCATCGTAAGAATGGAACTGCTCATGGACATAGCGGGTAGCAAAGGCAATCGCCGTGTCCAGATCCATGGAAATATAGGTGTTAATCGCATAGTCACCATGAATTTCCTGCTTTACACAACAGGCAATGGAAGCCTCAGTGACTTCTTCCACGGAAAGCGGTGTGTAATCGGAACCGATAAAACGGATAAAATCGTTAAATAAAAGCTCGATAAACATATGTCCTTTTTCCGAAAGAGCAGCGTCGGTTGATGAAAAAAAGTTTTCAAACAACTGCTGGATATTTTTCCGGCGCTCGATAAGGCTTTCTTCATCTTCCATGCCGTTTTTGGAGCGGTAATCCTGTATGATCTGTTCGAAATCGGTGTTTGTCAGAACTCCTTCATCCAAAAGAACCTGTCCAAGAGAAAGGAAGGCAGGGGTCTGCTGTTTTAACAGTTCTTCCACCTGGGCTTCGGTCAGGTATCCGAGCTGAATCGCCAGCTCACCGAAACGATTGTCCTGGTGGGTCTGGTGAATGACAACATCATCTACCTGGGCTGCATTCATGTATCCGGCATGAAGGGCAAGGGTACCGAGTTTCATATGCTGATCTGCTTCCTGACGCATCGCTGAAAACAGCTGATCACGGGTCACATATCCGTTGGCAAGCAGATAATTTCCAAAAAATTGTGTATACATAACGATTATCTCCCTTCCAGGAAGCGCTTAACGACAGCAAGCACCTGTTCCTTGTCCAGTGGCTTTTGAATGAAATCTTTTGCGCCCGCTTCCAGTGCATTTTTCAGCTGGGACTGTGTTCCGACAGAAGAAGCGATGATGATTGTAGCTTCCGGATCAAATTTCATAATATCACGGATGGCATCATTGCCGTCTTTTTTTGGCATAACAATGTCAAGAAATACCAGATCCGGATGTACTTCTTTATATTTGTCAATTGCACTCTGTCCATCGGTGGCTTCCACGAATACCGGAGTGCCGAGAGTGGAAATGATGTCCTTTAACTGTTTACGTGCAAGAATCGAATCGTCAGTAATTAAAATTGTAGTGTCCTCAATGCGCATATACATTCTCCTTTTTGTTACATATTAAGTATATTTTACTATAAATGTATAAAATAATCAATGAAATTTGACTATTTTTGCCGATGGTAAAAAGTTTTTTCGTGTGTGATACTATAAAACAGGAGGAAAAATCATGAAAACAATTTTACTTATGGATATTGTGATCGTTTTTGTAGGCATTTATCTGGCTGTTTCTGCTGCAAAAATGAAAAAAAGCGGACAGATCAGTGACCTGGTTGTCCCGAAAGAAGAAATTAAGAAGTGTAAAGATCCCGAGGCGTATATCCGGGGAATAACACCGTGGCTGTATGGATTTGCGGCGGTAGCGGTTGTTGTGGGAGCAATCGGAATTTTATGTGATACTAAGGTGATTACGCTCGGACGCATCTGGACATATGTGGAACTTGGTGCATTTTTGGCAGCATTGTTTGCATTTGTAAGCGGAA
>OKUT01000499.1_pt1 | contig 11896 bp, 9 predicted proteins | sample 1606571 | NCBI WGS metagenome assembly OKUT01 (sample SAMEA3882513, study PRJEB24775) | human gut metagenome | biome: human-associated habitat; feature: intestine environment; material: feces | place: Netherlands | collected 2009/2010
TTTGAACAGATGATACGGAGTGTCCGACAGAAGTATGGACAGGGATTTTCCAAGAATTACAGGGAAATGCCGGACAGCGAATTCCTCAGCACGGTGATGGCTGCCATGGAATTGTGGATGTTTATCAAATGGGACAAAGCATCACATCAGGTGGAAATATATCCGGCAGCCGGGAAGCTGCAGGGAACGTATCCGAAAGATTTTGCGGGAGGAAGAGAAAATGAGTAGTAGATGGCAGGCCAGTAAGATCGGACTAATTAATTTCTGGTATTATGACGAGCAGGAATTTCCATTTGTAAAGGGGCGGATGCTGCTGAGAGGATCCAATGGATCCGGTAAATCCGTAACGATGCAGAGTGTTGTTCCGCTTTTGTTGGACGGAAATATGAGTCCGGAACGTCTGGATCCGTTTGGTTCGAGAGACCGGAAGATGAGCAGTTATCTGCTGGAAGAGGATGATGGACGGGAAGAACGAACCGGCTATCTGTATCTGGAGTTTAAGCGAAAAGAGACGGAAAACTATCTGACGATTGGTATGGGAATCCGGGCACGGCGTGGAAAGCCATTGGATAAATGGTATTTTTCACTGACGGATGGAAGACGAGTGGGTGCCGATTTCTTTTTGTACAAAGAAACCAATGAGAAGGTGACACTTTCCAAAAAAGAATTGGAAAACCGCATTGCAGCAGGGGGACAGGTGTTTGACCGTCAGGCAGATTATATGGAATACGTAAACCGTCAGATCTTTGGATTTGATACGGTAGAGGAATACAAAGAGATGATTGATCTGCTGATTCAGCTGCGTACACCGAAATTGTCAAAAGATTTTAAACCTTCTGTGATTAATGATATTTTAAGTGATTCCCTGCAGCCGCTTTCGGATGATGATCTGCGTCCGATGTCGGATGCTATCGAAAATATGGATCAGATGACAATGAATTTAAAAAGCCGCAGGGAGGCGCAGCAGGCCGCGCAGAAAATCCAGAACGTGTATGACAAATACAACCGTTTGGCATTATATGAAAAAGCGAAAAAATATCAGGAAATCTGCGATGATATAGAAGAAGTTGACAAAGAGCAAAAAAAGCGTCAGACAGACATTGCAGGGAGTGAAGAAGAAATCACATCACTATCTGGTCAGCTTGAAGAAATGCAGGCAAAGCACGATGCAATGGAAAAATAAAGAGAATCTTTAAGTAAGAGTGATGCAGTCGGCTTAAAAGACCGGGAAGCCGAGCTTGCACAGGAAATGAAGCGTCAGCAGAGCATTATAGACAGTAAAAATGCAACCCTGGAGGCAAAGCAGGAACAGTACAGGGAGGAAGAAGAAAAGCAAAGAGAAGAAGAAAATCGTAAATTTGAAAAAGAAAAAGAGCTGGGAGAGCTTTTGGAAGAAATGCAGACAGAGGCAGAGAGCATGGCTTTTGAGGAGCATAGTTTTTTTCAGACGGAGTGTGAGGAACATCTGGAAGAAACAATTGCATTTGATACGCATGAAAAGCAATTCTCAGATGTGAAAAATAAAATTTATCATGCATTTCAAATTCTGCAGGAAACAAATTTACTGGAACCACAGGCAGAAGAACTCTTAAAGCAAAGAGACAGAATAAAGAAAGAATTGGATGCGATACAAAGAGATATGTCAGCAAAAGACATGCTTTTGGTTCAGGAGCAGAATGCATGGAAAGAGGCTTTATATGCATGGAACAGATCGAATACAGAGCTTATTCTTGATTCGGAACAGCTGAAAGACTGTAGCAGATATGCACAGGATTTTAAAGAAACTTCTGATTTTGCGGAGGTGCGGAAAACGGTAACAGATATCTGGTTTTCTTATAAAAACCCGCTGGAACTGCAAATGCAGGAAGAAGAAAAAGAGTATGAGCAGAAACGTCTGGAAAAGGAACAGACAGAAGCAGAACTCACAGAATGGGAAAACGCAAAAGATCCACAGCCGGAACGTTCCGAAGCGGTTAGAAAGAACCGGCAGCGTCTGGATGCATTGAAGATTCCGTATCAGGAATTTTATAAAGCAATCGAATTTGGGGATTCCCTGACAGAACAGGAATGCAATCATTTGGAAGAGGCTTTGCTTTCGATGGGGATTCTGGATGCACTGGTCGTGGATGCGTCTTACCGGGAACAGGTGCTGACGATGGAAGAAGGCTGCGAAGACCGTTATCTGTTCGTCCAGAAGTCTTACAGTGGAAAGAGTCTGCTGGACGTTTTGGAATTGAATGATTCCATGAATGATATTTTCTCAAATCAGCGTCTTACTGGTATTTTGTCTGGTATTGCATATAATGAGGAGAGCATGATTTCGGTTTCTTCAGAAGGTATTTATCAGATGGGCGTTTTGTCTGGAACGATTACAGGAGAGCATGTAGCAGGATTCCTGGGTGCGCGGGCACGGGAACGCAATCGTCAGGAACAGATCAGAGTCTGCAAAGAAAAAATTCAGGGATTGCAAAGCAGCATGAACCAGTTGGAAGCAAAAAAGGCTGGGATTGTAATCCGGATGCAGAAGCTGGAGCAGGAATATCAGGCTTTGCCGCAGGATACGGGTATACGTACAGCTTTCAAGATGCTTGTGCAGGAGCAGCACAAATATGAAACGAAAACGGCAGAGTGTAAGGAGATCGAGGAGCGTTGGAAGAAACTTTCGGAGCAGATACAGGAAAAGAAAAAGAAAGCGATAGAAATTGCGCAGCAGTTGTATCTGCAATGTACGTATGCCATATTTCAGGAAGCAAAGGATGCGGCAGCAGAGTATGAAAAGAATCTGATCGCGTTAAAGTCTGCGCATGAAATGTTTTTACAGAGTGTAAGGCATATGAAAGATCTGACCAGGCGTCTGGAAAGCATTGATGCAGATCTGGATGAAATCCGTTATGATCTGTCAGGTGCGCAGCGTCACCTTGTAAAGCTGGAGCAAGAACATGCATCCATCGTGGAGCAATTGAAACTGACGGATTACGAACAGATCAGGGAACGGCTGGATGCCTGTATTACATGGCTGAAGGAATATCCAGAGCATCTGAACCAATGCCTGCAGAAACGCGCCGGAATAAAGGAGCATCTGGATACATTGCGTAAGCAGGAAGAAGCAGGCGAAAGCCAGAAACAGATTCTGGAACAAAAGCGTATCTGGAGGGGGAAATGTTACGAGGCAGAATTTGCCCTTGCTTATGTCAGGTTTCCAGAAGAAATGCAGACGGACGTAAACAGTATTTGCGAATATCTGGAGGCTGATACGAAATCGCTTGGAAAGCAAAATGTAATTACGAGTTTGAATCAGATTTATTTTGAAAACCGGGGCTTTTTAAATGAGTATCAGGTGATGCAGGGGGAATTATTTAAAGAACTAGATGAAAACCGGCCATTGGGAGAAGCCGAGGCTGTCCGTCAGAATTTCACAGCGCGTTATCAGGGGATAAAGCTTCCATTTTCACGGCTTTTGGCACATTTGGAAGAAGATATCGCACAGTTACAGGATCTGATTAAAGCGGGGGACCGTGAGTTGTTTGAAGATATTCTGGCCAATACGGTCAGCCGTAAAATCCGCGGCAAAATTAATGCTTCCAATGCATGGGTAGAAAAGATGAATGCATTGATGGGCAGCATGAACACATCGAGTGGCTTAAAGCTGAGCCTTCGCTGGCGCAGCAAGACGGCAGAGAGTGAAAACCAGCTGGATACAAAAGAACTGGTAGAATTGTTAAAGAAGGATTACCGGTTAATGAGTGAAGAAGAGGCCGCACGCCTGTCTACACATTTTCGCTCAAAAGTCGAAGAAGCAAGAAGGAGAGCCTCGGACAGTGGCGGTATGATTTCGTTTTACCAGGTTATGAAAGAGACGTTGGATTATCGTAAGTGGTTTGAATTTCAACTGTTTTCCCAGAAAAAGGGAGAGCGGGTTAAGGAGCTTACCAACAGTGTATTTGGAACCTTCAGTGGCGGAGAAAAAGCGATGTCTATGTATGTACCGCTGTTTTCCGCAGTTGTTGCAAAATATCAGGGAGGACGTGCAGATGCACCGCGTCTGGTTTCGCTGGATGAGGCATTTGCTGGAGTTGATAACCGTAACATCCGTGACATGTTCCGTCTCATGACAGAGTTTTCCTTTGATTTTATTATCAATTCACAGGTACTTTGGGGAGATTGTGATACATTGGACGCGCTTGCCATCTACCAGTTAATACGACCGGAAAATGCAAAATTTGTGACCGTGATGCCTTATGTGTGGAATGGGCATTCCAGAGAACTTATGGAAAGTGAAGAGGCTGTAGAACAACGGAGGGCAGAGATTGAACAGACAGCAGGAGAATAATTGTATCGCATATTTTAAATCCAATCCCGTGTGGGACAGAGTTTTTCGTGGATTTTGGGAAAAGTACCGGTCTTATGGATCTTTTTCAGGAAAAGTTGTGCTACAAAAAATTACAGCGGAGGAAGTCGAAGGACTTGAGGGATTTTTTGCAAAGAGTTTCCATGGGAAAAAGAGTGTGACGGTATCAGCGGAGCGTTTTTCGCAGGCATTGCTAAGCAGCAGGTTTTCTAATATGACACCAGAGCATTTGCTGGAGTTATATTTTCGGGAAAAACTGGTAGGTAAAAAAGAAGAACGACAGTTGGAAGAACAGAAAAAAGACCGTTTTTTACAACACTGGAAGGAAAAATATCAGGGAACACCTGTGGAAAAAGTCTTGTCAGAACTGCTGGATGTGATAAAGGCAGGTCACATAAAAAATTTAAATGAGTGGGAGCAGTCTTTGGTGCAGAAATCTATAATTGTTTTCCATTCAGAAAAAACGAGACAAAGTATCTTGCTGTTTTTGCAACGGAAATCACTGGAAATCCACATGCATTTGATCAAAAAGGTTCCTGGGGAACTTTTTTGTATCAGGTGATCCAGATGGAATTGCGGCAGAGAAAGGTATTCCCACAGAAATCGGAAATTTTTCCGGTATTTTTCCGGCAAAGATGTTTTCTGGCAGAGGGAATCCTTATTGATGATATATCAAATTATGTGATGTTATCGCATGTAAAGGCTCAGAAAAAGGATGGTGATTTGCATATGGGGATGGAAGGGTTCTGGCAGGAGGATGATATGGTACAGATTCCGCTTGCAGTCCTTTCAAAGTGGAACAGCATATTTTGCAAAGATAATGAAATGTATATCGTGGAAAATCCGTCCGTATTTGCAGGCCTTTGCGCAGGGCACACAAAGCAGGTTTCCTGTATGTGTATGAACGGGCAGCCGCGATTGGCAGGGCTTGTTACGTTAGATCTTCTGGCGGCATCGGGAACGGTGGTATATTATGCGGGAGATCTGGATCCGGAGGGGCTTTTGATTGCGCAGAAAATTTCTGAGTATTATGCAGGAGAATTTCATTACTGGCACATGACAGTTGAGGATTATGAAAAAAGCAAGTCGAATGAAACAATTTCCGAGAAACGGATAAAAAGTCTGGAACGCATCACGGATACAGAGTTATTTCCGGTGGCAGAAAAAATGCGCCTGGACCGGCTGGCCGGATATCAGGAAAAAATAGAAATAAAATAGAGGCTTCTGGCATAATGGTGGAAGCCCAGCACCATAAATTAATAACAACATATTGAAAAAACCACTTGTGTCCCTTAATGTATTAACTGCGAAGAAAACCACAAAAGGAGTATTCACAAGTGGCTTTATTCTGGCGATAGCGGCAGGACGTGAAGATGTTAAGAGCTGGATAAAATGAGGAGCGAGCATAAAAAACTCCTTTTTCCTTATGGTATGCAGGAGATTGTTTTTTGACAAAACGCGAATTGTCAATTTGGGAAAATGGTATTGTACTCGAAAATAGGAAGGCGTATGATAAAAATATAAGACATGTTTAAAGCGGAGGAAAAGATAAGGAGGCAATTGATGAAAACAATCAAAAAAACAATTCTAAGTTTTACACTTGTATTTTTTATGATGATTTTGCCAGTCGGTGACAGTGCCGGCATGGTAACGGCACAGGCACAGACAATGGTCTATGTGACGCCAACCGGCAGTAAATACCATACCCACAAATGTGGGCGGGGAAATTTTTATCAGACGACACTTTCCAATGCATTGGCACGCGGTCTGACACCGTGCAAGAAGTGTTTTGGCTCATCGGGCGGATATTCGCAGACGCGGAAATCTTCCACGACAACCACGAAGAAGACAACGAAGAAAAAGAACACCCGACCGAAGATAAGTCCGCTGTCGATCAGCAGTACAAAGATTGTGCTTGTAAAAGGACAGAGCAGGAAACTTACGGTAAAGGGTGGTGCAGGAATCGTTTCCTGGGGCAGCAGTAATACAGCGGTGGCTGGTGTCTCCGCCGGAAAAGTGGTCGCAAAAGGAAAAGGCAAGGCAACCATTACGGTAAAGAAGGGAACGCAGAAAAAATCCTGTCAGGTGACAGTAGAAACGCCGGAACTGAATAAGACAGCAGTGGAGATGGACGTGGAAGATACGGTTTCTCTGGATCTGAAGGGATGCAGTCATGACGTGGAATGGACATCTTCTGATGACGATATATGCGAGGTAGAGGATGGCATACTGATACCATATAGCAGCGGTACGGTTACAGTCAAAGCAAAAGTACATGGTATGGTGTGGAAATGCAAGGTTGTTATCACAGACAGCACAGAGGATGACTGGAACGATGATTTGGATGATGATTCGGAAAATGCCGATGACGGATATATGGATGACGAAGTGGACGCTGTTGCATAAACCAGTTGACAGATTCCTTTCGGAAGTATAATTATAAAAAACAAAGGGCGATGTTGTTCAGACACTGCCCTTTTTTTATTCTGGGGAAAGGAGATGAGGTACGTGAGCCCCATGAGCAAGATAATTGCTCAGAGTAAGATGAAGGAGAAAAACAATGAGTGTGGGAAAGAACTTTTATGCAGCAAATGCCGTAAAAGAGTTTTATACCATATTTTCAGACACCCTGCAAAAACTGTAATTAAAGATATTGAAAAAAGACCTTTATCAAAACTGTTGGGGTTTGGGGAACTTACAATAACAAGATATCTTGATGGACAATTACCTTCAGTTAAATATTCAAATATTTTATTTCAAGTATTACGAGATGAGCAGAAGATGAAACAATATGTTGAGTCAAATAGTAAAGAAGTTTCTGTGGTAGCTGTAAATAAGGTAAAAAGGGCAATTGAAAAATGCGAGACAGAAAAGAAATATAATAATTCTGCTGAGAAGATTGCTTTATATATTATAAGTTCCGGAAGAGAGATTACGAATCTTTTATTACAAAAAATTCTTTATTATGTAAAGGCGATAAGCAAAATGTGAAGCGTGGAAATTTGGACCGGTTTTTCCATCTGTTTATGAAAAATATAGAGAGTTTGGTAAACAAGAAATAAAACTCAATTTGTCGAAGGATTATATAAGTGAACTGCTTTCAGAAGAGGAAAAAACAGTTACTGATTTTGTAATGAATACATTTGGAATATATAATGCATGGTTTTTAAAAGATTTAACACATCTTGAGGAGCCATGGATTGTTGCCAGAAAAGGTCTGGCAGAGGATGATGCAAGTAGAAACCAAATGGATGAAGAAATTATTTCAAATTATTTTGCAAAAATGAATCAGATGTATGATTTAAAAACAGCTGTTGGTGTAGAAGTATATATTAACCATATGAAAAAAGAAATGTAATGATGTTTTTGAGGTAAAGGCGGATAAGTTTATGAAAAATACACGTAGTATTAGTTATATAGGGGAAAAATATTATCAATTTGATAAAAACTCTGAGAAACCTATATACAAATATGTATGTCATAAGCATTTGAGTAGAGCTGAGCGTAAGAAATTATCTGATGACAATATAGGTTGACCACATTGGGGTCTGACCCTATTAAAGGAAGCTTTTATCAAGGAGACCGCTGGAAAAATTTCCATAGATGAGGATGCTGTCAATGATTTGCGCATAGGGAGTATCCCGTTTCTTTTTCCGGTTTTCTTCTGCCGCTTCGTTTGCGATAAAAATGCCGGAATTGTACAGAATCAGGCGGGAATAGATTTCCTGTGTATTCTCAGCGGTTTTGATCTTAACAACGCGAAACTGCAAGAAATAAAGATGACTGTGGGGATACTTTGCGTTGATTGTCGGAAATGTGAGGTAATGCAAATCGACCAGATGGCGTCTTAAAGAAAACTTAAGTTGTATTCCGTAGCGGATATGTTACAATGTGGCAAAGAAAAATGTGTCAGCTCTATTGTTAAAAGGGCTGATAGGCAAAGGAGTTATTCACACATTCCGATGTAAAGGATTATAATAAAACGATCAAAAACACCGGACTTGTCAAGAAAGGGTTTAAGAAGCTTTCGACAAAAAATCCGCAGTATGATGAGAACAAGATCATGGAATTGTGGAATAAAAAATATCCGGATTTTATCGGATACAATTGCCGCATTACCGCATTTGATCTGATGAAAGACAAGATCTCTGTGAAGGCAGAGGCAAAGGTAAATGCGTCGAATCTGTTTATGGATCAGGATGCGCTTAAACATGCGCCGGCAAAGAAATTTACCAGGAAGCAGAAACATGCTTTTGAGACCTTGTATTCTACGTTAAATACGGCTTATACAACGGATGTCGATACACACATCAAAAAGCAGAAGAAAGCGTGGAAGCAAAATGAGGTAAAAATCTCCGGAACGAAAGCCTCTCTGATTACGGTTGTATTTCATTCCAGTTTCGGGGAAAATGAGAATGAACTATTCATCGGTCATGCCGGTGTATTGGTGCCAACGAAAGACAAGAAGCTGCTTTTTGTGGAAAAGCTGTCCTTTTCCCTGCCTTATCAGGTGCTAAAGTTTGATAACCGAAAGCAGTTGAAAAATTACCTGATGGGAATGTATGATACCTCGTGGGGACAGGAAGAGGCAAAGCCGTTTATCACGGAAAATACGAAAACTGTTTTGTAATAAGAAGGGGCTGCTTGAGAAGTTCTCAATAATTTCTTAAGAATTAGAGCGCAAATTTTAAAGATATCTTTCTTTTTCAAACACAGGGTGTTCATATTCCTTTGCTAATCTATTATCATCGTAAACAACGACAAAATGTTAAAACTTAGGAAGGGAAAGGATATGAAACAGATAAACAGAGCAGCAGCGCAGATCACGCTTCTGGCAGCAGCGATCCTGATGATCGGATACGGTGCGATGCGCGGGGAGGCAGCCACGGTACTCTCAAAGGCAATCAAATTATGTATGGAGTGTGTTGGAATTGGATAAGAAAAAACATAAAATATCACAGTTTCTGGCGCACTTTCGGGGATGGATTCAGGCCGTGGCAACGATTCTTACCAATATCCATCTGCCGAACTTCTTTAAAGGAGAGATTTACAGAGGGGATGCAAAGACGGTCTGTGTACCGGGGCTGAATTGTTATTCCTGTCCGGCTGCAACCGGGGCGTGTCCGATCGGTGCTTTTCAGGCTGTAATCGGTTCTTCGAAGTTTAAATTTTCTTATTACATAACGGGATTTTTTATATTGATCGGCGTTTTGCTCGGACGATTTGTGTGCGGATTTTTATGTCCGTTCGGATGGTTTCAGGAGTTGCTGCATAAGATACCGTTTAAGAAATTTTCAACGAAAAAGCTTAAGCCGCTTCGTTATATAAAATATGGCGTGTTGTTGATTTTTGTTATTTTACTACCCCTTCTGGTGACAAATTCACTGGGAATGGGAAATCCGTTTTTCTGTAAATATCTTTGCCCGCAGGGAGTGCTGGAGGGAGCGATTCCGCTTTCGATTGCCAATGCAAGTATCAGAGCGGCCCTTGGCAAACTGTTTACATGGAAATTCGGTATACTTATTACTTTTGTAATCCTAAGCCTTATGTTTTACCGCCCATTCTGTAAATGGATATGTCCGCTGGGCGCAATCTATGCGCTTTGCAATAAGGTATCTTTTCTGCAGATGAAGGTGGATGAGGATAAATGTGTATCCTGCGGCAAATGTGAGAGAGCCTGCAAGATGGACGTGGATGTCACAAAGCATCCGAACCATACGGAATGTATCCGCTGTGGCATGTGTATAAAGGAATGCCCGACGGAAGCAATTCACTATCAATATGGATTTGGAACAGGTAAAACAAATTTGAAAGAGAATAAAGGAGAATAAAATGAAGAAATTAACAGTGATGCTGCTTATTGCAGCGATGGTACTCGGAGTAAGTGCGTGCGGAAATTCTGCTAACAAGGGAAATACAGCAACAGAGTCGCAGATGTCAACGCAGGAAGCAGAAGATCTGGATGCAAAGATTAATGAATTGACACAGAAAGAGAACAGTATTCTTGAAAACCATAAGGCTTTATGGGAGAAGGTATTTAACAGCATTGACAAATCAACTGTCGAGGATGCGACAGCTACGAATTACGGAGATTTTCTGGCAAACTCTTTAGACAAAATTAAGGATAAGTTTACCGATGATGAACTCAAGTCTTTGAAGGAAGATGTTGAAGAAATCAAAAAGCTTGAGGATGAGCTTCAGCCACTTCTTGAGAAGCAGAGTGCGAATGCATCAAATAAGGATTCCGGCAAAGAGGGAGCAAGCGTATTTCCAGAGTTTCATGCAAAGGATCTGGATGGAAATGACGTGGACAGCAGCATCATTTCAAAGAATGCGGTCACGGTTTTGAATTTTTGGTTTAATGGATGTTCTCCATGCGTACAGGAGCTTCCGGAACTGAATAAATTAAATGAGGAGCTGAAAGAAAAAGGCGGACAGGTAATTGGTATCAATACAGATTCTCTTGACGGAAATGAGGATGGAATTGCTGAAGCTAAGAGTATTTTAGAGAAGCAGGGTGCAAAATATACGAATCTTTCCCTTGATTCCAACAGTGAAGCCGGAAAATATGCAACAAGCATTATGGCCTTCCCGACTACAATCGTGCTTGACCGTAACGGAAATATTATCGGAGAGCCGATCATGGGCGGTATCAATACAGGATTAAATAATGCCTTGACAGGCATGGGAAATTCAAGTAAAGTAATTTTAGGACTGGTTCTCGGTGGCATGATGGCCATTGATATGGGAGGCCCGTTCAACTAAGCAGCTGATGAAGACGATCGATCAGATACTGGCGGCTGATAAGAACTAGATAAGTTACTGTTCACACCTAACGGTGTTACCAGCAACGATTAATACTATGACGCATAGCTTGACAACGTGGTGTCAAGCTTGCGTCTGAACAGTAACGAACAGATAGATTAAAGGGTGGTAAAAATATTTTAGGAATTGATAAATTGAATTCTGTCTGATACAATTGCTCATGGGTGCTACCATAACGGTAGGCGGTTAGTCCTTCGGCAGAGGGACTGTGACCCTCTGATTACATAGAAACCCGTAAGGGAATCCAAGGAAAGGAGGGCTAAGCCATATGAGTATTGTTGACTTTATTGCAGTAGTAAGCTTAACCTGCTTTGGAATCGGATATTCCTTTGGTAAGGATAATAACAAGACACAAAAATAGCCGCCCACGTCTGGTAAACTAAGCGGCATTTTTGTTAAACTAATTTACTTGGGCTAACCGTCTATCGGTAGCACCCTTTCTATAATTATACTAACACTATATAACTAATATGTCAAAGAATTTATTTGGCTTGGAAAAAACATAAATAAAAGGGGTCTGACCCCATTAAAAGGTGCTGATAGGAAAATAAAATTGTTTTTTGTGCGTCTGTATAAAAAGAGGCTGCCATATAAGATTTATTTCGTAAGAATGTGAAGGTTGAGGACAAGGCTGTGGTTACTGGCAATGCGCGTGTACAGAACGCCAGAAAGGAGATTATCCGGGAAGAAAATGAGAAGGCGCAGACGGAATGATTCTGTAAT
>OKUT01000518.1_pt1 | contig 11543 bp, 9 predicted proteins | sample 1606571 | NCBI WGS metagenome assembly OKUT01 (sample SAMEA3882513, study PRJEB24775) | human gut metagenome | biome: human-associated habitat; feature: intestine environment; material: feces | place: Netherlands | collected 2009/2010
AGACGCAGGAGGTCATTGTCCCACCCGCGCAGGAGCCGTATGGCCCGGGGATCGTGCCGCCGGAGGAGATCTAAAGAACGTAGGGGCGAGGCATGCCTCGCCCGCAGCTTTGCGCGGCAACCCGTTTCCGGGTGGCGGCTGCAAACCTTCGGGCCGGGCATGCCCGGCCCCTACATAGTGCTGTGTGTTATACCTTTTGATACACCAAAAACCGGAACCCGATCTCTGTCGTCAGGCGTTCACATTCCGCAAGCCGGGCTGCGCCGTCGGCGGGAGTGTTCCAGTAATAGGGCGTCATGGCGAACAAATCCTGCACACTCTGCCCTTCCAGCGTGATGACAGCGGTGGACTCAACGGCCTTCACAAACGCAAAGCCGTCGTATTCGGTCTGCCGGACCTCGTTTTCGTACGGGCAGTCGTACAAAATCTCTTTCAGGCCGAACAGATGCCGCGCGGTGGGCACGGCGTAAACAAGATGCCCGCCCGGGCGCAGCATACGGGCAAACTCGGCCTCAGCCATGGGCGAGAAGATGTTCAAAAGCAGGTCGGCCCAGCCGTCGCGCACCGGCGCACAGAAGCTGCCGCCGACACAGAACGCCGCGTCGGGCACGAGCTTCGACGCCAGCCGCACGGCCTCCTTGGACAGGTCGAACGCCGCGATCTGAGGGCCGCCCAGCGCGTCAAACAGGTACTTGTCATAGCTGCCCTCGCCGCAGCCGGCGTCCACAATATGGTCGTGGGGCAGCGCGGCGCAGAGCGCGGCCAGCGTTGCCATCAGCGGGGCGTAGTGCCCTGCCGACAGGAACGCGCGGCGGGCGCGGACCATGGCCTTGCCGTCGCCGGGGTCGGCGGCGTGCTTCTTCTGCATCGGCAGTAAGTAGGCGTAGCCCTCTTTGGCAAGGTCAAAGCTGTGGGCTTTGGCACAGCGCAGGCTGCGCCCGGCCAGCAGCAGCGGCCCGCCGCATACGGGGCAGCGCAGGGCTGCCGCGGTGGCGGGGGTCATTCGGCAGCCTCGGCGGGCTTGACCGTTTCGGGAATGTCCGCTGCGTCCGATGCCTCGGGCGGCAGCGGCACAGTCATACCGCCGTGGGCGGCGAGATAGTCCTCGAAATTTGCGAATTTCTGCTTCGGCGGGCGGCGGGAGATCAGATCGAGGCCCGGCTGCTCCGGCGCGGTGCTGCGCGGGGTGCGGGCATTGCGGGGCTGGCGCGGTGCCTTGGGCTGGTCGCGCAGCGGCTGACTGGGCACCTGCGGGGCCGGGCGGCTATTGCGGCGCGGCGGCTGAGGCGCGGCAGGGCGTGCGCTCTGGGGCGCATTCTGGGGCGCTGCCGGGCGCTGGGCCGGGGCGTTCTGGCGCGGTGCCTGCTGGCTCTGCGGTTGGGCGGGTCTGCCCTGCCCGCGGCGGGGGTGGCTGCCATTGGCGCGGGGCGCATTCTCGCTGCGCGGGGCCTTGGGGGCTGCGGGCGCAGCGGCCTGCGGGGCCGGCTTGCGCGGCTGTGCGGGGGCTTTCCCCTCACGCGCGGGCTGCTGCGCCTGCGGGGCGCTGCCATTGCCCGCGGGGCGACGGCGGCGGCGACGGTGCGGTGCACCGTTCGGGGTTTGTGCAGCTTTTTCCATAATTCACCTGAATCCTGTTATACGCCGATGACACGGCATTCATTGTAATATCGTTTTTCCTCGGCATGGCCCATGCTGAAGGTCTTGCGGGGCAGCACGCCGCCCAGCACAACGCCCTTGAACAGGTCAGCCTTCGCAAAGTCGGGCAGCAGAATGGCCGTGGCTGGTTTGGCCGGGTCGGAGGCCAGCGCCAGCGCCGTGCTTTCGCCGTGGATGTAGTCCACGGTCACGCCGGGATGGGCGGGCAGGAAGTCCGCCAGAAATGCCTCCACACTGCCGACGGTCAGCGGCGCGGGCGGGTTGGCCAGCGCGACGGCACTCTCGCCGTGGGCATCGGCCAGGCGCAGACGCTGGTCAGACATCGTCGTACTGCTCCCCTGCTGCTGGTCCCAGGCGTCGAGCGCGGCATACAGCTCCTTGGCACCGACGCCGAACACGACGCGGTGGATCGGCTCGATCTCAATGGCGGGGCTGTGGACGTTGCAGACCTCGGCCAGGCACCAGCGCGCCGGATGGGTCCTGCGCTGCTCCTCGCTCAGGGTGGGCTTCAGCTCCTCCCAGTAGGCCTTGGCGGTGGCCAGGCTGTGATTGCCGTCACCGACGGCCAGTACCATCGGCTGCTGCCCTTTGGCAGCGGGCCAGCGGCGGGCAAAGGCGGCAGGGTCGGCCAGCGCCGCCAGCGCGGCGTCGATCCCGGCGATCAGCGCGGGGTCCTCGACGGCCCAGCCGCGCAGATGCCCGCCGCCCAGCATCAGCTCACCGTCGTAGAGCGGCGGCAGCTGGTTCTTCATCAGTCCGATGGGCTCGATCAGCGTGCAGTCGGCGTCGTCGGCCAGCATCATGACGTGGGGCGTTTCCAGCGTCGCCCCGCGGCGGACCTTGAGGCGCGGCGGGATGCGCTCCACGACGGTGCTCTCGCTCGGGCGGATAGCGGGCTTGGAGCCCTTCGCGTAGTCGTAGGCATCAAGATCGACAGCGCCGACAAGGCCCTGCCGGACCGTGCCGTCCATCTGGGTACGCTCAACATAAACGTAGCCATGTACTTTCCGGGTCAGAACGGACTTGCGGTACTCCTCCATCGTGCGGCGGATGCTCTCTAAGCGCTCGGCCTCCTGCGGGGTGCCTAAGTACGCCTCCGGCAGAACGATGTGCAGGGTGCTGGGCTTGCCGTCGGCCAGGTGCTCGGCGCGCTGCCAGTACTCCGGCTGGGAGGTGAACTGGTCAACGGCGATGCAGGCCCACGGGTCCAGTGGGACCCCGGCGGCGGGCAGTAAAATATCGGCTGCAGTAAAGCAGGCTTCGGACATAACAACGACCCCCTAACAGTTACAGAACAACGGTGTGGCCAACCAGGGCGTAGATCGCCAGCGACAGCACGCCGACGTAGATCATCGAGCTGGGCAGACCCTGGAAGATCGAGGAGATGGCCTTGCTGCGCAGACGGCGGCGGCCCTCCCGAACGATAAAGACGGCAAAGACATAGCCCAGCCCGCTGCCCAGAGCGAACGCGACGCTTTGCAAAATCGTATAGTTCTGGTTCGCGCAGATGAGCATCGTGCCCAGCACGGCGGTGCTGCAGGTGGCAAGGCTGAGTTGGCTGCGGCAGCTGGCGCGCAGCTTGCGGGGCAGCACGCCCAGCAGCAGCCAGGCCACGGCCATGGCCGCGATGCCGCAAGTCAGGTAGACGATGGGGCGCAGGGCCGAGATGGGCAGCCATGCGGGCAGATAATCACGCAGCCACGGGAAAAACAGGTCGTGTGCGGCCCAGCCGGCAGGTGCGGACAGCGTGATGACCAGCAGCAGCGGCAGGCAGAAATCCCACACCTGCGCGCGGTGGTCGGGCACGAGCTTCATCAGGCGGGTGACGCCCAGCGCGCGGGCCAGGATGACATTCTCCGCAAAGACGGCCAGCACCATATAGCTGATAAACTGCACAATACCGTTTAAAATCGGCTGCAGCTCAGTGCTTACGGTCAGCATACAGGCGGCGCACCTCCTCATGTTTATAATCGGTGTACAGGTTGGCAGCGGCGCACCAGATGGCGGCCAGGATACCCACGATGACAAAGCCGCCCGCGGGCAGTGCAGCCAGCGGCAGCAGCGCATTGTGCAGGATGACGTTGCCAAAGACCGCGCCCGTGGCCAGCAGCTCACGCAGGCAGCCCACGATGAGCAGCACAACACACATGCCGAGTGCGTTGTTGAAGCCGTGGCGGAACGCATCCCTCACGGGTTCAAGGTCGGAGAACTCCATGCGCTTGACGATGGCGGGCTCCACGACCATGATCGGCAGGTAGATGCCCAGCAGCGTCAGGTCAGAGCCGAACAGTGCGTAGAGCAAAACATACGTAGGGATGTAGAGAAGCGCCGCAGAGTAGCAGTACACCACGGGGCGGAAGCGGTTCTTTGTCAGATGGCAGATGGCCACGGCCAGCACACGGGTGAAGGTGACCAAAATCAGCGAGGCGATACAGAGCATGAGCGCCCGCCGGCCGTCCAGCGCAGCACCGATGACCGGGGCCATGCCGAGGCCGCGCACAAGCACGGGGTTGGACAGCCAGATATGGTCGGCGCGGATGCGCTCGTTCAGGGCAGCCTCCGCTGCGGCGTAGGAACGCGAGGCGCTGGCTTTTTTGGACTTCGGCGCAGGGGTTGGCTCCGGGTGGGCGGTGTGCTCTGCCGGGGCGGGCGCAGCCGGTGCCGCAGGGGCCGCCTTTTGTACCGGCGGCATGACCTGCGTGGGCTGCTGGGCGGGCTGTGCCGCGGGTGCAGGGGGTTGCACGGCATGGGCGGCAGGCTCGGCAGGCTCGGCAGTTCTGCGCTTCGGGATCGAGATCGTGCGGGTCTCGTCAGCTGCTGCGGGCGTCTGGCCGCTGCGGGCAGCGGGAGTGGGCTGGGGTGCTGCGGACGGTGTGACCGCGGGGCTCCTGCCGTACTCCCGGTCCCGGTAGCTGCGGAACCGATCCTCCTCGGCCTGGGCTTCCGCCTGGCGGGCGGCCTCGCGCTCAGCCTGGCGGCGCTGGACCTCTTCCAGCATGGCGCGGCGCTCCGCGGCGGTGTACCGCGGGCGGCTCGTCGGGATGATGCCGCCGCTGTGGGCGGCATCACTGCGCCCGGGCGCGGGCTGCTGCGGTGCGCCGGGCTGCTTTTCCGGTGCAGGGGCCGCCGGGGCGGCGGGCGCCTTGCCGGTCTGCATGGCGGCAAGGGCGGCCTCGATCTCGGCGCGGGAGGCGCCCTTCTCCGCCATGGCGCGGGCGACCTCGAGCATCTCCCTGGTGATGTGCGGGATAATTAAGGTCTCGGAGCGCTCCTCGCCCCGGCGCTTATTCGGGTTTTGTTGAATTGGCAAGGCGCTGCTCCTCCTCTCTCATAAAGCGGATGCGTTCGGTACGGTGGCTGATGAGGTCGAGCCATTCGGGGATGGAGCTGACGATCAGCAGCGCACAGCAGGCCGCGCACTCATACGGGCTGAACACGCGGAACACATAGGTCATGATGCCCAGCGCCGCGCCGTAGATGATGCGGCTCATGCGGCGGTCCGGCATCGTGACCGGCTCACAGACCAGGAACAGGCCGGTGAACAGTGCCGTGCCGGACAGGACGACATATTTTTCCAGATAGAAGCGCTGGCGGATATATTCCCACGGCAGGCTGAAGGTCGGCAGCTCGTTCAGATTCGGGAAGAACCACGGCAGACCGATGACAAAGATAAAGAACGGAATAACGACAGAAAGCTTGATGTGCCCGCGCACAAGCAGGAACAGCCCGCAGGCCATCACGACCAGCGCTGCGCTGGTGCCCATGGCGGCGGAGACGTTGCCGGTCAGCAGGTTCATCGTGCTGGCACTGGGCAGACCGCCATCCCGCAGAGTGGCGTTCATGCCCTCGACGAGAGTGGTGTTCACGCTGCCGAACAGCGGCAGCTGCGTGCCGGGAATGGGGTACGAAAAGACGTCCTGCGGCCACGAGATACCGGCCACGACGACGCCGACGGCGGCGGGATGGAACGGATAGTGGCCCTCGCCGCCGAACGCCTCCTTGACGAGCACGGCGACGATGACGGCGGAAATGACGATGGGATACGAGATGCTGGCAGGCATCAGCAGCACGATGAGCGCGGCAAAGCACTCACTGGACGGCTCATGGGACTGGTAGCCCGTGCCGTGCAGCGGGGCCAGGGCACAGTCGCACAGGTAGGCGGTCAGCAGTGCGGCCAGCAGCAAAAGCACCGGGCGCGCACCGTAGTAATACCACGACATACCGATCAGCGGGACTGTGCACCACAGCAGGTCACTGTAGTAGCTGTAGTTCGCGCTGCGTTCAACTTTTTTACGATTGGGCATAGGGAAAAAGCTCCTTTACTTGCTGTGCAGGACGTTTACCACAGCGGCAGGATCCATGGCATGGAACAGCGAGCTTCCGGCCACGAGCCAGTCGACCCCGGCAGCGATGCACAGGGGGCCGGTCTCGGTGTTGATGCCGCCGTCCACCTCGATCAGTGTATCACAGCCGCGGCGGGTGCGCTCGGCACAGATGGCGGCAATGCGCGTGGGGGTGGTGGGGAGGAACTTCTGCCCGCCGAAACCGGGCTCCACGCTCATGACCAGGATCAGATCGACAACGCCCAGATACGGGAAAACAGCTTCCACCGGCGTGCCGGGGCGGATGCTGATGCCGACCTGGCAGCCCGCAGCGCGGATAGCGGCGATGACCTCCTCTGCCGTGTCCGGCACAGCTTCGAGGTGGAAGGTGATGAGGCTGGCCCCTGCCCTGGCAAAGTCGGCGGCGTAGCGGGCCGGGTCACTGATCATCAGGTGGACGTCGTAGTAGACGTCGGGCATAGCGGCATGCAGGCATTTCAGCACCGGCGCGCCGTAGCTGATATTGGGTACAAAGTGCCCATCCATCACGTCAAAGTGCATCAGGTCGACACCGGCCTCCAACAGGCGGGTGCAGTCATGCTTCAGGTTGGCAAAATCAGCAGACAGGATCGATGCGGCAATTTTCGTCATAATGTATATACTCCCTTGATAGTTCCTCTTTGTTGTACGTAGTATGTGCAGTGCGCACATATAAAACTATTATAGCCCATTGCGCCCCAAAAAGCAAGAAGCCCGCAGACCGGGTGTCCCGGTTTGCGGGCTGGGGCAAAAGGGCTTCCCCCGAGGGGGAAGCTGTCACCGCAGGTGACGGATGAGGGGAGAGCTTACGGAGAAAGCCCGTAAACGGGCGGCTGCCGCAGGCTTGCCCCTCATCCGGCCTCGGGCGGGGCCTCGGCCACCTTCCCCCGAGGGGGAAGGCTTATTTCTTTTCACTGTGCCAATGATGCACGGTCTGCAGCTGGAACTCAAAGTCGCGGGCATCCTTGGCAAGCTGGCTCGAGAGGATGATGCCCGAGATAAACAGCAGCAGCGCCGCCACCAGCACAAAGCAGCAGACGATCAAAGTCGGGAAGCGCGGCACAAGGCCGGTCCGGAAATACTCGCCCAGCACCGGGATCATAAAGCCGATGCCGAACACGGCCAGGATCGCGGCCAGAATGCCGAAAAAGCTGAACGGGCGGTAGTTCTTGAACAGCCGCGCAATCGTGCCCAATACCTTAAAGCCGTCGGAGTAGGTGTTCAGCTTGCTCTCCGACCCTTCCGGACGGTCACGATAGTCAATGATAACGTTCTCGACCTGCATGTTGCGCTGCAGGGCGTGGATCGTCATCTCGGTCTCGATCTCAAACCCGCGGGACAGCACGGGATAGGTCTTGACGAACTGGTAGCTGAACGCACGGTAGCCGGTCATAATGTCCTTGATCTTGCCGCCAAACAGATGATTTGTGAAGAACCGCACCAGATCGTTGCCGAAGTTGTGGAACGGGCGCTTGTTCTGGGTGTAGTAGGTGCTGGACAGGCGGTCACCGACGACCATGTCGGCCTGACGCTCGGTCACAGCGGCGACCATCTCGGGCGCAGCCTCGGCCGGATAGGTGTCATCGCCGTCCACAAGAATGTACGCCTCTGCGTCGATCTCGCGGAACATGCGGCGCATGACATTGCCCTTGCCCTGCTGGTACTCGTGGCGGACAACGGCTCCGGCTCCGGCGGCCAGCTCGGCCGTGCCGTCGGTGGAATTGTTGTCGTAGACGTAGACGGTGGCGTCGGGCAGGACGCGGCGGAAATCCGAGACGACCTTCTCGACAGTCTTGGACTCGTTGTAGCAGGGGATCAGAACGGCGATTTTATCCATAATAACAGGACCTCCGGGCGGATTTTACATCCAGAATTGAACAAGGCGGCTGACGGTGTAGTAAAGGGAAGGATTCATGCCCTGCAGCCACGGCTCCATGGCAAAGAGCGTGCAGAAGCGGTAGACGGCGGTGTACGCCGCGGCGGCGGCCATGACGGTGCGCAGCACGGGCAGTGCCGCGGCGGCGGTGCCCTCCCCCAGCGCTGCGCGGCGGGAGAGTGCGCCCTCGGCGCAGAACCAGCACAGCGCCGCACCAAGCAGCAGCACGGGGCTGTAATCCATTAGATAACGGTAGAGCACCCCGGCCATCTCGCAGTCAACGACGGTCATGACGACCATGGCGGCCAGGCTGCCGTAGACCACACAGGCGGTGACACGGCGGCGGTGCAGACAGTGGCGGAACGCGGGAAGCAGCGGCAGCGCCAGCACCCACAGGTACGGCGTGGCGGTCAGAATGCCGCCCGTGAACTTCTCGCTGATCGTGCGGATGACGGCGTTCGTCTGGACGTCGGTCTCCCGCAGGAACGGGAAAACACCCTGCCAGCTGGGCAGCTCGAACAGACTCGTGAACACAGCCGGGCCGATGCGCACGGCGTTGAAGCCGCGCTGGGTCATATCGTTGCCGGTCAGGTTGTAGTTGGCGCCAAAGTCAAAGGGCGAGCCGAACCGCGCAGCGTTGTACCACATGAGCCCGGCAGCGACCAGCACCACCGGCAGCAGGAACGCGGCGGCCTCCCCTGCCCCGGCGCGGCTGCGCAGCCGCTTCTGCCCGATGTACCGCGGCCAGAAGATGGGCACGGCCAAAAACGCAAACAGCTCCATCTGGGGGCGGCACCCGGCGACGAGCGCCACGCAGAGGCTGCCGAAGACGAGCTTGACGACCAGCGCACCGCGCTTTTCCACCGGCGTGCTGGCGGCGGAGAGCCAGAGCCAAAGCCCCAGCATCAGCAGCGCCGCACCGCAGAGGATGGCATATTCATAAATGTAGGGGCGCAGCAACAGATAGTAGAACTGACTGCCCAGCGCTACGGCGGCCACGGCCAGCAGGTACGCTGCGGTGGACGCCTGCGGGAACCACCGGCGCACGGCCTGCCCGACGACGCCGAAGCAGGCGGCGAGGAAGATCAGCCCCAGCAGGACCATGCAGGGCGCATAGGCCAGGTTCTGGATGCCGGTCAGTGCCTCAAACGGCAGCTGGAACAAAAGACACGGTACAATGCCAAAATAGACGTAGTAGCGCCCATTGTAAAAGGCGTGGTCCCAGTGGATGTCGTTGATTTGCGCGGCGTCGCGCGCCCCGGCATCGTAGGGGTTGTCCAGCGCCAGCAGCTCGGCGGGCGGGTCGGCCTCCAGGTCAAGGCGCCCGTTCAGCAGGCTGTGCGCCAGCGCGCCGTACTGCTGGTAGACGAAGCTGACCGTGCTCTCCCCGTCCCAGAACGCGGTGTTGTAATCTTTTGTGGCAAGGCCGGTGTTGCTCGGCTCCCAGAACGGGATGACCACGACGAAGGCAGCCAGCACAAGGCCCAGCACGGCGGCTGCGGCGCGGTCACAGACGTTGCCCGCCAGCCAGCGGCGGTGCCACAGCCCGCTGGCCGGGCGCAGGCCGTAGACGGCCAGCAGCGCCAGAAATATCGCGCAGAAGCGCAAAATCGAGAAATCCAGCGCGCGCGGCGCGTTGGCCGTGATGCCGCGGAAGGTCAGCGCCACCGGGAACTGCGCGTAGGTGGAGCTGTACCCGGCAGCGGTCAGCGTCAGCATCCCGACGGAGCCGGTCAGGTCTAGGCTGATGACCTGGGTGCGCGGGGCCTGCAGCCCCACCTGCCAGCTGCCGAAGCGGGTCAGCTCGGTGTTGGCGGCGTCGGTGCCCTCAATGGTGAAGATCACGGCGCTGTCGGCGTGGAGCGGCTCGGTGTCGTCGCTGACCAGACCGTCAAACCGCAGGTTGTAGATGGGCTGGTCAATGTCGAGGAACCGCAGATAGGTGCGGCCCTCGTCGAGCGAGATCGTGCCGACGCCGCGCCCGACGTTGATGTTGTCGTCAAGGTAATCGACGAGCTGAAACGGCGTGTAGCTGTGGGTGTTGAAGTAGGCCACATTGCCGACGAACACCTCCAGCCCCAGCGCCGTGACGGCCAGCAGCGGGACGACGGCCTTTAACCCTTTGCGCCCGAGGCTGCGCAGCCCGGCGGTGACAAGCCCCGCCCAGCCGGTCATGGCGGTGAGGGCGACGAGCCGGAACGCGTGGAAGCCGACGGTCAGCCCGGGGCGGTGGTAGGCGCACAGAGCGAACACCCAGACGGCCAGCCAGAGCCCGGCGGCCCAGGCAGCGTCGCGGCGGGAAACCCTGCGGTGGGATACTACCGCAGGAACCGCACCGAAGATGCCGGAGACGAGCACGGTGAGGAGCAGGGTGATTATAATAAACATAAGAATAATGCTCCTCCTTTTGTGGGATAGGTGATGTGGCAGCGGGAAATGGCCAGAGCCCTTCCGGTCATCGCTGGCGCTCGACCACCTCCCCTGAAAAGGGAGGCTTTTTTCGGGCGTACGCCCGTGAAAGGCGCCCCACAGGGTGGGGAGCTGGCCGAGCTTGCGAGGCCTGAGGGGCCTTACCCTGCGGGAGCTGCCGCTTCACTGCTTTGCATACTTCTCCATCTCGTGCAGCCAGAAATTGGTGGTGCGGTTCCAGCTGTACTTTTCCAGCACTGCATCAAGGGTGGCAACAGGCTATATGGCTAGTGCAGCGGTTCCATCGGTGAAGTTGTTACAGAGTCTATATTTTTTGTTTAAGTTCGATATGAGCTGAATTACAAAGCTGAACCAGAAAACAGCTAAGTGCGAAAAATGTAATAGAGAGTTCACGATGTGTGAAACCGAAGTGAATATAGGAGTGATTCTGTGTAAAATAGTACCACACAAAAGGCATACAAGCAACTAAACATAAAGGGGAGAAAGCTAAAATATTATGCAAAGTCAAACAATGGCGGTGTAAAGCCAATACGATAGTAACTAAGAAAAGAAGAAGCCACAGAATTTTCCACGTACGTAAATCGTATGCCTGAAGATTGTTTTTTAGGGTAGCCATATAGGTTATGGTTTGCCCCAGTGTTTCATGAGAAGAACGGAGAATAATGCTGTTATATGCTTCAGAAAAGAGGTTTTCCTGCAAGATGACAGAACCAAGCAACCATTTTTCTGCCCAGAATCCAATATAACCAATGCCCCACGATAAAGAGCAAGTTGTAATTTGGAAAAAACGTTGAGAAGGAGAACTTGTCTCTAACTGTAAATACAGAATGAGGGGGATTCCTAAGGTAACAAGCGGATATGTCAGAAAATCAAAATAACTTGTTGCCATGCCAAGTGATAAGAAAAACAACCAATTAAATTTATTTATTATATTTGTATGGCGTAGAAGAACAACACAGCCAATAGCCATAATGAGAAAACACGGAGTATATTGAAGGCAGATGCCTGTAGCTATCGGGGTTAAAGAGCAGAACATTAGTGCCAGAGGAAAAAGAAGGTGAGTTAATGAATGACAGGATAACAGATGAGCAATCCATAACATTAAGAAAAGCTGAACAAGCGTATTCAAGCGTAAGATATCTTTGTAATCCAGCAACAGAAGAAGTGGTCTCAAAATGGCCAACTGACCCTGCCAATAACGATCATATGGGCCGTGGGCA
>OKUT01000524.1_pt1 | contig 11460 bp, 9 predicted proteins | sample 1606571 | NCBI WGS metagenome assembly OKUT01 (sample SAMEA3882513, study PRJEB24775) | human gut metagenome | biome: human-associated habitat; feature: intestine environment; material: feces | place: Netherlands | collected 2009/2010
AGCCGGTGTTGCGGCAGAGCGCGCGGGCGCTGTCGCTGATGAGCTTGGGGCTGCGCTCACGGAAGGGGCGGTAGAGCTGTCCTGCCTGACAGAAGCGGCAGCCGCGGATGCAGCCGCGAAACAGCTCCACGTTCACACGGTCGTGCACGATCTCCGTACTCGGCACGATGGGGTCCGTCGGATAATAACAGGCGTCGAGATCCTGAATGATGCGCTTGGTCACGCGCGCGGGCGCGCCGTGCGTCGGGGTCAGGTCGTGCAGCGTGCCGTCCGGATTCCAGTGCGGGACGTAGAACGACGGAATGAGCACGCCCTGGATCTTCGCCGCCGTTTCGAGAAACCGCGTCTTGCTCCAGCCGGCCTGCTGCGCCTGCCGGAACAGCGCCAGCACTTCGTTATTGACCTCTTCCCCCTCGCCGATGATCATGAGGTCAAAAAACGGGGCCATCGGCTCCGGGTTGCTGCAGGCCGTACCGCCCGCGATGACAAGCGGCGTCAGCTCCGGCCGGTCAGCGCTGCGCAGCGGGATGCCGGCCAGGTCGAGCATATTGAGCACGGCGGGATATGCCATCTCGTAGCCGAGCGAGAACGCCACAACGTCAAATTCGCTGACGGGGTCGCCGCTCTCGAGCGCGTAGAGCGGGATGCCCGCGCGGCGCATTTCGGCCTCCATGTCGCCCCAGGGGGCAAACACGCGCTCACACCAGACGCCGGGCATCTGGTTCATCGTGGCATAGAGGATGCGCATGCCGATGTTCGACATGCCGATCTCATAAATATCCGGGAAGCAAAAAGCGAGGCGCAGGTCCACCTCCGCCTTGTCCTTGATGATCTGGCGGTATTCACCGCCGGTATAGCGCGCGGGCTTCTGCACGCGCGGCAGGATGCGTTCCAGTCGCTGATCCATACTACACTCCTACATATGATAGTAGGAGTATTTTACATCATGTTTTCCCCCTTGGCAAGTCATTCCCGGCTGCAAAAGCGCCAGCCACGCGCCAAACACGCCCAGCGCGAGCCCCATGCCGCGCGCAAACAGCACCACACCGAGTCCCATGAGCGCGACCGGCAGCACCAGTCCCAGCACGTCCAGCAGCCGCTCTGCCGCACGCTCGCCCGCCAGCGCCGCGACCGCCGCCTGCAGCGCGCGGCCGCCGTCGAGCGGCAGCACCGGCAGCAGATTCACGCACGAATACAGCAGGCTCAGATCCGCCCCCTCCGGGCAGCCAAGCCCGCGCAGGATGCAAAACAGCCCCGCGCCGGCGGCAGGGCCGGCCAGCGCCGCCGCGACCGTGCGCACCGCGCCCTCCGGCGGCGCGCAGTGCAGCGCCAGCCCGCAGGCCTCCATGCGCAGGCCGTAGATCTCCGTGCCGCACAGCACCAGCGCCGCAACATGGCCCAGCTCATGCACCGCCACGGCGAGCGCCAGCCGCGCGCACCAGCGCAGCGGCAGCAGAAAATACAGCCCGGCAAGCAGCGCGACTGCGCCCGGGCGCACATCGAGCGCAAAGCGGCGGCGCTTCATACGGCGGCGAGGTAAAACTCCGGATTGCAGTAATACCCGTCGTGCATCAGCTCGAAGTGCAGGTGCGGCCCGGTCGCCTTGCCGGTCGCGCCGACGAGCGCGATCTTCTGCCCCGCCGTGACCGTCTCCCCGGCGCGCACGAGCAGCTTGCTGCAGTGGCCGTAGAGCGTCGTGTAACCATCGGCGTGACGGATCTTCACATAGTTGCCGTACCCGTCGTCCTGCCCGGCGGCAAGCACCGTGCCGTCAGCAAAGGCACAGACCGCCATGCCGGAATTGGCCGCGAAATCTGTGCCATAGTGAAATTTCACCTTGTTTTCCAATGGATGCAGCCGGTAGCCGAAGCCGGACGAGGTATAGCCCGCGACCGGTGACGTGTGCGCAAACGGCAACTCGCTGACCGCGTAGCTGACATTGGTCGGCACTGCATAGCCGGAATAGACCGCCTGCTCGTTGAGAAACGCCTCGCGCGCGGCGAGGGCCGCCTGCAGCTGCGGGCTCTGCGTCGGTTCGGGCGTCGGCGTCGGTGTCGGCTCCGGCATCGGGGTGGGCGTCGGAGTCGGTGCCGGCGTCACGGGCGAATTTGGCCGCACCACCGGCGAGACCGGAACGATCTCCGTCTCTTCCGGACGCTTCGGCTCATCGCCCGTCAGGCGGCAGACCTCAGTCGTTTCGGCATCGACGCTGCACACATAGTGCCGCTCGCCGTCCGAGAGCACGAACTCCATGACCATCTCGCCGTCAATGAGCGTAAAGCGCATACTCGCCCTGGTCACGTCATCCGTAGTCAGGCCGCAGCACGTAAGCGCCGCCTGCAGCGCCTTGTCATACGGAACATATACGCCGGTGCTGGCAGCGCCGATGGATTCGATGCCGGAAAGCTCCACCTGATTGGACGCCGCCAGAATGTTCAGATCATTGATCGGCAGGCCGACCAGCTCGCTGCCGGTCAGATCCTGCACCTGGGCGCTGATCTGCCGGATCAGCATTGCCTTGCCGGCGCTGACGCCCACGGCAGAGGCATACGCCTCCAGCGCAGGATCGTCCTCGAGCACCTGTGCAAGGGCCGCCGACTCCATGCCGCAGTCCGTCTGGGCGCTTTCCACAGCGTCCGCCAGCCGGCCGCACAAGCGCGCATCGCCCTTGCCGGCCTCGACCGTCACAAGGATCAAATTCGCATCCGCCGAGACATAGCCGTCCGCCTGCATATTGGCGACGATCGCGTCCGCCGCCGTCTGCAGGGACTGGTTGCGCAGCTCCAGACCGTCGAGCACAAGCTGTGCGTCCGGATTGCACGCACGGGCAGACAGGACGCGGCCGAGCTTATTGACCGTCAGCTCAATGCTGGGGTTGGCATCAAGCGTGGCGACGCCGCCGGGCACCTGCGTAGCATACAGCCCGCCGCCGAGGATGACCAGGAAAAACACTGCCGCTGCGGCGACCCAGCCCCGCCAGGCACTGCGGCGCTTGCGCTCCGGCATCGGGACGACCGGCGCTTCCTCCGGCTGCTGCGCCGGAGACTGGACGCGCGCAAGGATGCCGCTCCAGCAATCCGGCGTTACGGCGGCGACCTCAGCCCGCAGCCGTTCCAGCAATTCCTTATCGGTCAAGATCGTCACCTCCCATCGAATTGCGCAGCTTTGCCAGCGCGCGGTTATAGCGTGAAATAGCGGTTGCCTGCGGGATACCCAGCAGGTCGGCAATTTCTCTGTGCTTGAGTCCGGACAGCGCGTGCAGCATTACGATCTGCCGCTCGCCGTCCGTGAGCGTATGCAGCACTTTTTCAAGCACCATATGGTTTTCCGTCGTCTGATAAGCGTCATGCGTATCCTCCACATGAAACAGCTCATCAAAGGACAGGTTCTTACTTTCTGCCCTGCGCAGGCGCATCAACGCCAGATTGCGCGCGATCGTCAGCAGCCACGCCATCGGTTTGCCCGACGGCTGATAGCCCGGCGCCGACTGCATCACGCTCACAAACGTGTCCTGCATCACGTCCTCAGCCGCCACAGGATTCCGAAGGATGGACAGCGCGAAGCCGTAAATGGAGGAAGACGTCTGGCGATACAGCACTTCCAGTGCAGCAATATCCCCCTGCGCGATGCGCAGTATGAGCGCATCATCCGGCGGCTGGCCGCTGGCCATGCACGAACCGGCGCTGTGCATATCATCATTTTGCATAGAATTACCCCACATGAGAATAATGCCTGAAAACGAATTTTATTGCAAAAAAATCTGAATTCGATCAATTTTTCGGCGCAAAAGCCGTCTTCGGCTCACGAACTCTTCTTAACCAATTATCATACGTGAAAATTGTCGGTTTGTAAAGGAAGATTCCAAACTTTTCTAAGGAAGCAGGCACATCTACGGTTCTTGTTCCGCAGTCACCTCAAGCGCATGGTTGAGCAGCACGCCAAGGATCAGCAGCAGTCCGAACGCCTGAAACCAGAACAGCAGGATCACGGCCGAAGCGAGCGATCCGTACACGAGGGAATACTTTGTGCTGTTGCCGATCAGCCACGACAGCAGGATGCTCATGCACACGATCGCCACGGCGGAAAACACCGCCCCCGGCAGCACCCGGTGCTGCGGCCGGCGCGGCGTGGTGAGCCGGTAGAGGATCAGGATCATCATCAGTAGAATGGCAAACAGGATCAAAAACCGCAGCCACGTCCATGACCAGACGATGCTCACATGCGGCAGCAGCGCATCGAGCCAGAGCAGAAAGTGCTTGCCGGTCAGCATGAGCAGGATGCACAGGTACAGCACCAGGAGAAACGCCACGGAAAAGGCCACGCTCACGATCGTGCTGCGCACGATGCCGAAGCGTTTGCCGCCGTGGATCTCGCCGACGATGGCGGCCATGGCGCGGAAAGCGGCCGACGCGCTCGTGATCATGACCAGCAGCGCGGCAAAGAACATGACCTCGCTCGTGTTGCCGGACACGTAAGTCAGAAAGTCCGATACGAGCGCCTGCGTCTCGCGCGGGAGCACGAGCGTCTCAACGATGCGCAGCACGGCGGCCGGATCGCGCAGGATGAGCGCGAGCAGATCGTATATGCAGATGATGGCCGGGAACAGCGCCATGACCATGCAGTAGGCGAGCTCGGCCGCAGAGCGCGTCACGCGCCGGGCGAGAAACGTGTCCGCCATGGACATCAGAACGCGAGTAATGCGCCAGTTTTTCAAGCGGCTGCCTCCTCCGTTGGAATGCAAAAACCGCCTTCACAGGAGCGAAGGCGGTTTTGGTCAAAAAATGTCGAATTACTTGGAATTGAAGATCTTGAAGATGCTGTCGAACGGATCTTCCTCCGCGGGCGCAGCAGCGTCCGCAGCCGGGGCAGCAGCCGGAGCCGGCGTCGCCGGAGCGGCCGGGGCAGCAGCCGGAGCAGCAGCCTTGGCAGCGGTCGCCGCGGCCGTGTAGAGGCCGGCAGCGGGGGCCTGCGCCGGAGCGGCGGCAGCCTGCTCGGCCTGCGCCTTGCCCGGCTCGTCGAAGCCGGTGGCAATGACGGACACGCGGATCTCGTCGTCGAGCGAGGGATCGAAGCTCGCACCGAAGATGATGTTGGCGTCCGGGTGCGCAGCCTCCTGAACGAGGTTTGCGGCCGTCTCGACATCCTCCAGGCCCATATCCTCAGAGCCGGTGATGTTGATGAGCACGCCGCGCGCACCGTTGATGGACGTCTCCATGAGGGGGCTGGCCACGGCCATGCGGGCGGCGTCCTCCGCCTTGCCCTTGCCGGCGGCGCGGCCGACGCCCATGTGGGCGAAGCCGGCGTCCTTCATGACGCAGGTGACGTCCGCAAAGTCGAGGTTGATGAAGCCGGTGTTCTTAATGAGGTCCGAGATGCTCACGACGGCCTGACGCAGGACATCGTCCGCGATCTCGAAGGCGTTGGCCAGCGTGACCTTCTGGTCGGTGGCGAACTTCAGCCGGTCGTTCGGGATGATGAGCAGGGAGTCGACCTTGCCCAGCAGCTCGTTGATGCCGACCATGGCCTGATCCATGCGGCGCTTGCCCTCGAACTTGAAGGGCTTGGTGACGACGCCGACGGTCAGGATGCCGGCCTCGCGGGCGATGTCCGCGATCGTGGGCGCTGCGCCCGTGCCGGTGCCGCCGCCCATGCCGGCGGTGATGAAGACCATGTCCGCGTTCTCCAGGCTCTTGGCGATGTTGTTGCGGCTCTCCTCGGCGCTGCGCTTGCCGACGTCAGGATCGCTGCCGGCGCCCTGACCATGGGTCAGCTTCTCGCCGATCTGGATCTTCTGATCCGCGCTCGAAACGGCCAGAGCCTGCTTATCTGTATTGACAGCCACGTACTCAATTCCCTGAGTGCCGGACTTAACCATGCGGTTTACGACGTTGTTGCCGGCCCCGCCGACGCCAACGACCTTGATGGTGACGACATTTTCCGGACCGGACTCGGTAGCAAAGGACATATTCGGTTCCTCCCTGTTGTTTCTATTTGTATCGGCGGCCGGCGCATGCGCGCTCTGGAAGCCGTTTTTTGGCGGGTTGCGCTTCTGTTTGTTCTTATTCTTTCCCATTTTATATCGTTTTCCTTATCAGGTCAATCTTTTTTTGTGAACAATCAGCCGGGGCTGAAATGTGCGCGTTTGTCGATCGACAGGTCGATGGTGCCGGCATCGCTGGCCGTGAGCTGGGAGACCGCGCTTTGCAGCATACCGAATTTGTACTCGACATTTTCATTCGCGCCGAGGCGCACCGTGAATCGTCCGTCATAGGTGAAGCCGGGGTTGGACGCATCCGACAGGTCGATGACCGTGACCTTGGACGCCATGTCGCGCGTGAGCAGTTGGCCGAGGATCGCCGCCAGATACGTGACCTTCGGCGCATCGGCCTCACCGGCGTTGAGCACCTCGCCGACCTTCGGCTCGACCGGCGTAATGCCGTCGACCCGGGCAAGGCCGGTCAGCTCGCTCTCCGTGACGGATTTGAGCAGCTTGCAGTTCTGGTCCAAAACCCAGTAACCGCCATCCGCCTGAACATAGGCCATGGCGCTGCTCTCCTGGATCGTGATGGTGACGCGGTTGGGCAGCGCGCGCGTGACCTTCGCTTTGTCCACATACGGGAGCTTGCTGAAGATGCGGCTGGCGGCCGAGAAACGGTTGATGAAAAACAGATTGTCGCCCGTGCCGATGCCGGAGGCCTCGACGACCTCCTCGGCCGTGTAGATGGAGTTGCCCACGACCTCGATCTTTGCAACACGGAAAAATACGCTCATGCCCAGGACGAGCGCCGCGCAGATCAGCAGAAAGATCAGCGGCTGCAGCAGCGACCTGCCCCGGCCGCCGGATGGGCGGCGGGGCCGGCGCGCGCGGCGCGGCCCGGGCTGCTTCGATTGTTTCATAGGCAGGTGATTCCTTTCACCGCGGCGCCGCGCAGCGCACATCGGCCCCAAGCGCCGACAGGCACGCATCGAAGCGGTCGTAGCCGCGGTTGATATAGCCGTTGTCGAGGATCTCGGTCTCGCCCTCGGCGGAGAGGCCGGCCACGATCATGGCCGCGCCGCCGCGCAGGTCGCTCGATGTGAGCGGCGCGCCGGTGAGCCGGTCGACGCCGGTGACATAGGCCACGCGCCCCTCGATGCTGACGGCTGCGCCCAGACGCCGGAACTCCTCGGCATGACGATAACGGTTGGTGAAGATGTTTTCGGTGAACACCGTGGTGCCCTTCGCCTTCAGGCAGGCAGCCATGAGCGGCGGCTGCGCATCCGTGGGAAAGCCCGGATACGGCTGCGTGACGACCGGCCGCGGCGCGGTGAGCCGCCCGGTCGATGTCAAGCGCACGGTGGATGCCGTTTTTATTATAGCACACCCTGCCTCGGAAAGCGAGTCCAGAACGGTCAAAAAATGGTCCGGATCGACGCCCTGCAGCTCCACATCGCCGCCGCAGGCGGCTCCGGCACACAAAATCGTCGCCGCGACGATGCGGTCCGGCATGATCGTGTGCTCCACAAACGGCTGCGGCCGGAAGCCGCTGACCGTGACCGTCGACGTGCCGGCGCCGGAAATGCGCGCGCCCAGCTTGCGCAGGTAGCACTGCAGGTCGAGGATCTCCGGCTCGCGCGCGGCGTTGCAGATGACCGTCTCCCCTGCCGCCGCGCAGGCGGCCAGCATGGCGTTTTCCGTCGCGCCGACACTCGGAAACGGCAGCAGGATGCGCCGCCCCTTCAGATCGTGCGCGCAGCAGACGATGTCTCCGCCGCGCTCCGTGACCTCCGCGCCGAGCGCGCGCAGCGCGTCGAGGTGCAGGTTCACCGGCCGCGGGCCGAGCTCGCACCCGCCCGGCATGGACAGGCTCGCCGTTCCGAAGCGCGTGAGGATCGCGCCGAGAAAAATGACCGAGGAGCGCAGCTCCCGCATGAGATCGTGCGGGATGAAGTCGCGGTTCATGCCGCGGGAATCAATGCGCACCGTGTCCCCGTCGCGCTCCGCCGTGCAGCCGAGATGGCGCAGGATGCGCAGCGTGATCGTCACGTCCTTCAGGTCGGGCACGTTGTGCAGAACCGTCTCACTGCCGGCGAGCACGGATGCCGCCATGATCGGCAGCACCGCATTCTTGGCGCCCTGCACCTGGGTGCTCCCGGTCAGTCTGTTTCCGCCGTAAATGTGCCATATGCTCATAATCTTTCCTCCGCACAGCAAATTCATGCCATCCTATGCAGAGAAACGCGAGATTGTCATTTTGCGTGCCGGTCGGCCAGTTTCAGCACCAGATCGGCAATGCGCTCGGCGGCGTCGGCAACGCCGGCGGATTTCATGTTCTGCGCCATCTGCGCAAGCTGCGCGGGGTCGGCGAGCAGGTCGCTGACGAGGTTATACAGATCGTCCGCCGTGAACGCGCCCTCGAGCAGCACCTTCGCCCCGCCGGCGTGCTCGAGCACGCGCGCGTTGCGCTCCTGATGGTTGTTCGTGACGTTCGGCGACGGGATGAGGATCGCGGGCTTGCCGATGCACGAGAGCTCCGCGAGCGTGGACGCGCCCGCGCGGCAGAGCACGAGATCGGCCGCGTCCATGACGAGCGGCATGTCATAAATATACGGCCGCACGTCCATGCCGTGCGCGGCGAGATCGGCCGGGCACTTTTCGAGCAGGGCCGCGTGCATCTTCTCATAGCCGTTGCGCCCGGCCGAGTGGATGAGCGCAAACGGCGCGTCCGTGACGGCGGCGCGCGTGATGAACGCCGTCATGACCTCGTTCATGTACGACGCGCCGAGCGAGCCCCAGACCGACACGACCAGCGGCCTGTCCGGGTCGAGTCCGAGCTGGCGCTTGGCCTCCGCCTTGGAGCAGGCCGTGAACGCGCCGCGCACCGGCGTGCCGGTGACGACGACCTTTTCCTGCTCGCTGTAGTGCTGCTTGCTCTCCTCGAAGCCGACGAGGATGCGGTCGACCGCGCCGGCAAGCATCTTCGTCGTCAGGCCGGGCACGGCGTTGGATTCATGCACGACGGTGGGGATACCGAGCTGCGCCGCCGCTTTGAGCACGGGGTAGCAGACATAGCCGCCGGTGCCGATGGCGACGTCAGGCTGAAAGTCCTCGATGATCTTGCGCGCGTCCTTCGTCGCCTGCCGCGCGTTGTGCAGCGAGCGGAAGTTGTACGCGATCTCCGACGGCTTGAGGCTGCGGTGGATGTTCGTGACCTCAATGGTCACGATGTCGTAGCCCGCGCGCGGGACGAGGTCGGTCTCCATCTTGCCGTTGGCGCCGACGAAGAGGATGCCGCAGTCGGGCATCCGGTCGCGCAGGATGCCAGCGACCGCGAGCGCGGGGTTGATGTGGCCTGCGGTGCCGCCGCAGGTAAAGAGAAAATTCATAGCAATGCCTCCCAGGATCAAAAACGGAAATCGGGCAGTCCGCGCCGAAGACCGCCGCGGGCTGCCGGATATACACTTCAAAGTCAGAAACTAGCGCGCTTTTTTCGTCGGAATGTCGCGCGAGATGCTCAGGATGATGCCCATCTCCCCGAGCTGCATGAGCAGCGCCGTGCCGCCGTAGCTGAAAAACGGCAGCGAGATGCCCGTGCAGGGGATGAGGTTCGTGACGACTGCGATGTTCAAAAACACCTGGATCGACAGCAGCGTCGTGATGCCGATGCCGACGAGGAAGCTGTAGCGGTCGGGCGAGTGCGCGGCGATCCAGTAGCCGCGGCAGATGAGCAGCGCAAACAGGATCAGGATCGCAATGGCGCCGACATAGCCGAGCTCCTCGCAGACGATGGAAAAGATATAGTCATTATGCTCCTCGGGCAGATAGAGGTACTTCTGCCGGCTCTGGCCGAGGCCGAGCCCGAGAAAGCCGCCCGAGCCGATGGAATACAGCGACTGCACGATCTGATAGCCGGCCGCGCTCGTATCGGCAAACGGGTCGCGCCAGGACACGATGCGCTTGTGCACATAGGGCACGAATTTGCTTGCGATGAGCAGCAGCGCGCCCGCGCTGCCCATGCCGACGAGCAGGTACGAGAGCTTGATGCCGCCGACAAACATCATCACGATCGCAAGCGCCATGATGATGATGGACGCCGACAGATGCGGCTCGAGCATCAGCAGGCCGACGATGATGACCGTGACGACCATGAACGGCACGACACCGTAGCGGAACGTCTGCATCTGCTCTTTATAGGTGCAGATCATGCTGGAGAAAAACAGCACGACCGCGATCTTTGCGATCTCCGACGGCTGAAATGTCGTAAAGCCGAGACTCAGCCACCGGCGCGCACCGTTAACGCGAGTGCCGATGTGCGGGATCCAGACGACGGCAAGCAGGAAGATGCTCACGCCCAGCACCAGCAGCGACAGACGGCGGTAAGTCGCCATGCGCACTTTGGACAGCAAGATCATGGCCACAACGCCGGCCACGGCAAAGGCCGCCTGGCGCACGAAGTAATACGTCGGCGACTTGCCCTGCGCATACGCGCGGGCGAAGCTCGACGAGAGTACCATGATGACGCCGATCGTCAGCAGCAGCAGCGTGAGCACGAAAAACGGCAGGTCGAAGCTGCCGCGCTTCGGCCCGGCGGACGCTTTCGCCTGGCGCGCGGGAAGTCTCAGATCGGAAATATTCATATAAGCACCTCCCTGCACCGCAGCGCGCGCCTCACACGCCGAAGCGGTGGAACACGCCGATGAACGACAAAACTGCAAACAGCACCGTCACGCCGGCAAACAGCGCCACAATCTGCGTTTCCTTCCACTTGTGGCCCGTCCAGCCGCCCATCTCGAGATGGTGGTGGAACGGGGACATTTTGAACACGCGCTTGCCGTGCGTGAGCTTGAAGTAGCCGACTTGGATGATATCCGACAGCGCCTCGATGATGTACATGAAGCCGAGCGTCACAAGGATGAGCGGCATGTCGTAGGCAAAGGCCAGCGCCGCGACCGCGCCGCCGAGAAAGAGCGAACCCGTGTCGCCCATGAACACCTTCGCCGGGTGGAAGTTATAGATCAAGAAGCCCAGCAGGCCGCCGGCAATGCCGGAGGCGAACACGCCGAGGGACAAAAACCGCTCGCCCCAGAGCATGGAGATGACGGCGAAGAAGATGCACACCGGCATCGTCGTGCTCGCGGCGAGGCCGTCCACACCGTCGGTGAGGTTCACGGAGTTGACCGTTCCGACGATGACGAAGGCCGCGAAGATGACATACAACGGCTCGGAGACCGGCACCGTCTTGTTCCAGAACGGGATGTACAGGCTGTCGAGCGCGACATAGCCGAAGCGGCGCATGAGGAAAATGAACGCCACGGCCGCCGCCAGCTGCAGCAGCAGCTTCTTGCCGGCCTTAACGACCTGCTCGAGGATCGGCAGCAGCTCCTGAATGTTGGACAGCTTCTTATCGGTGATCAGCACCAGAGCGTCATCCAGGTTTGCTTCCATCTTCTCGGTGTCGGTGACCATGTAGGGGGTCACGT
>OKUT01000527.1_pt1 | contig 11435 bp, 7 predicted proteins | sample 1606571 | NCBI WGS metagenome assembly OKUT01 (sample SAMEA3882513, study PRJEB24775) | human gut metagenome | biome: human-associated habitat; feature: intestine environment; material: feces | place: Netherlands | collected 2009/2010
CCTCTTCGGCCTCTTGAGTACTTCTCCAGACTCCGAACTTATAATTTCTTATTAAATTGGAGTGCATTTCTTCTGTGTTTTCATCCGAAACGCATGGTTAATTATAGCGGAATACACTATTGTTTGTCAACACCTTTTTTTATTTTTTTACATTTTTACATTGGAGATGAGAAATATGTCACAAAAAAGCTTATATGATTTTGAAACAGAACAGATCGACAAAATGTTCGACTGCAAAAACTATCTATTTAAAAACAGCAAGCACGAAAAAGTCATTTTAGAGAGTGACACAGGTGTAAAAATGGTGCGGCACATTATCTATAAGCCTGCTGACGTTTCTGTATATCAAAGGCTCGCATTGATAAATAATCCATATCTTTGCCGTATCTACGAGATCTCCGAAAGCACTGAAGCGTATACTATCTATGAAGAATTCTGCGACGGCATGACTCTTACGGATTATGCAAACGGCGAAACACTAGCAGAACACGACGCCCTGAACATTACCTGCTCCATATGCCAGGGATTGTATGCTCTTCACAACAGCGGCATCGTCCACCGTGATATAAAGCCTGATAATATTATAATATGTGACGACAATAATGTCAAGATTATAGATTTTGATATTTCTAAAATTTATAAATCTAATCAACGCTCTGACACCCAGACTTTAGGAACTGTAGGCTTTGCCGCACCTGAACAATTCGGTATGCAGCAATCTGACGCAAGAACAGATCTCTATTCTCTGGCAGTGCTTCTGAACGTTCTTTTGACAGGTGAACACCCGTCGGTCAAAATGTGCGAAAACAAGAAAATTCTGAAAGTCATAAAGAAATGCCTTTCTATCAATCCAGACGACAGATATAGCACTGCGGAAGAGCTGTACAATGTGCTTAATAAGATCAGGAGAAAACTAAAATATGAAAAAATGTCCTAATTGCGGAAGAATTCTTCATGACGATTCCATTTTCTGCTTTGGCTGCATGAGCGAAATAAACAAGAGGCAAGAAATAGTTCTCGCTACTCCAAAAAAAGTGTTTTTAAAAGCAAAAATAACCACACCAATAATCGCTGTGGCATTAGTATCCGCAACTGTTTTCGGGGTGTATACTTATAATAACAATAGTGATAAGACCACGGCTGTGAAAAAAAGCACACCTCGATCTACTGCCACTGTCACCACAAATACACCTGTAACAACTACTCTGCCTCCCGTCACCACTGTCATGACTACTACCACAAAAAAGCGTGAGCCTGACAAGGCTGCCCTTGCGTCAGATATTGCAGAAGGGGCGGCATTAGCAGAGTCAAAAGCCGCTGCAGTCACCACAACTACCACTACAGAAAAAGTGACTGAGCCTGTGACAGAGCCTGAGATACAACAGGATATACCGCAGGAAAACACAGAAGATACTCAGCAGGACGAGCCTGTCGAGCCTGAATATTACTCCCCTGATGGTGCAAGTCAGATGACCCTTGACCTGCTCGATTATGTAAATCCTCTCCGTGAGAAATATGGTCTGAAACCACTCCGTGCAAGCGGACAGCTTGATGAATGTCTGCAAAAGAGCCTGTATCAAATGGACGACTACTGCCAAGGCATTGGCAACGTATACGAACATCTCTCTGAGGTCGGTCTGCCTAACAACAGCAAAATACGACAATTCACAGCAAACAACAGCTGTGTTTCAGACTATGACGAGGCATACACAGAGCTTTTTACTTGGTTAAAAAATAATGCAAGCTTCGGTTTCTCTTACGGTGACAATCTGATCAACGGCTTGGAAGATTACACATATCTTGGTGTTTGCTTTTTCCATGATGATATAGTTCAGGAAAGAAAAGACCATATGTGGAATGACCCAGATAATGATGAATACGAATCTATGCCGCTATATCAATGCTATGTTTATGTTATGAAATAAGCCGACAATATCCGACTTGAATATTTTATGCGATTGTGATATAATAAAGGCAACACAAAACGTAAAAAACAAATTACAAAAAAGAGGATATTTATGAATAATCAGACTAACAACGAGAATTTATCCCAAGGCACTAATGGCCAGCCTGACGAATACAGCGCTTATCGTGATGAAGAATACGAAAGAATGCGCATTGAAATGGAAAAACGCCGTGCCGAAAGGCGTGCAAGAGAACACAGGCGTGTTATGAAAAACCGTATCATTGCCATAGCAATTCTTTTGGTGATAATTTTTGTGATAGTGAAAGCCTGTGGTGGAAAGTCAGACAACAAGCCTGCTGCTGATTCATCATCACAGACCGAAAGCACAAAGCAGGCGGAAGCAAAGACCACCACCAAAAAGAAAACCTCCGACAACAGCAAAGCAGAAGAAACAAAGCATAAGATAGAGCAGTCAAACGGCATGACCTTTGTTGACGGCATTCTTATCGTAAACAAGACCTACTCCCTGCCATCAGATTACGCTCCGGGCGTAAGCACAATTGCACAGAACGCCTTTGACGAAATGGCAGCTGCAGCGGCTCAGGACGGCATAACGCTCTTTGTGAACTCAAGCTATCGCTCATATCAGGATCAGGAATCTCTTTATAACTCCTATGCCGCAGAGCGTGGCACAGAAGCCGCAGACGAGGTATCTTCCCGACCGGGACATTCAGAACATCAGACGGGTCTGACCTTTGATGTTAACACCACCGAGGACAGCTTTGCAGGCACTCCCGAGGCAAACTGGCTGGCTGAACACTGTGCAGAGTACGGCTTTATTATCCGCTACCCTGACGGCAAAGAGGATAAAACAGGATATGTGTATGAGCCGTGGCATATTCGCTATCTTGGCAAGGAAAAAGCCCAGGCGGTAACAAAGAGCGGTCTTTGCCTTGAAGAATATCTTGGTGTCACCTCTGATTACAAATATGCCGAAGATCAAAACTGTTCAAGTCTGAACACTTCCGACACTCAATCAAGTCAGGCGGACGGCTACACAGACGGCTATTATCAGGACAACACAAATTATGATTATCAATACTGATACAAACACAAAGCGGACAGCCACAGGAAAGTGGTTGTCCGCTATTCTTTACTTTGTCATACGGGACGTCGAGAACGCCGTCCCCTACAGCCAAATATCCGTTACTTATTTTCTGAGCTTTCTGTGCTATCAGAGCTTTCCAAACTGCTGTCATCATAGTGGACAGGCTCAGTTGTAAGACCCTTATCTCCTGCCTCTACGGCTTTCTCAGTCATATCGTCAACTATGCGTTTGAAAACTTTGAACGCCTTATCATAATTCTCCTGCATAGTTTCCTTAGAATCGCCCAAAGTCTTAACTGGCGTTCTCATTGAAAGGTGGATATCATTCGGCATATTCTCGAAGTTAAGCTCCTTTGCCATGATCTCCATGTTCCAGCTCATGCCCATATCATCAACATACTTGTTGTTCGGAAATTCCTTTGGCAACTCAGGAGTCATTATTGACTTGAACTCCTCGTCAGTGTTTGAGTCTGTTATAACAAGTATAGACTCGCCCCCCTGAAGCTGTGCCAAGAACTTAGTGCTGTTCACGTTCTGTTGCTGATAATCGTCGCTGTGAGAATTTAGCGGAATCATAATGACCTCAACATGGACATAACCATTGCCGTCAAGATCGTCCGTGTATTTTTCAAAGAAATCCTCCAGTTCCTCCTGACGTGTTTCCAAGCCGTTGTTTGCGATCATAAGCACTGTCATGTCAGCCTTTTCTCGCCTTGCAGCGTCAATAAAGATAAATGCCGCCACCGCTATGATAAATATTGTAAAGATTATCCACACCTTGTTGTGATAAAAGAAATTCTGCACCTTTTCAAAGCCATGAAGCTCTCTTATCTGGTCATGCTCTTCCTTTATGGAAGACTCGCTTTCGTCAATAACTCCGCTTTTGAGCTTCATAAGCTCGATACGCTCCTGAGCAAGCCTGCGTTCCTTTTCTTCCTGACGTTCACGCTCACGTCTTTCAGCTTCCGCCTGCTCTAAAACCTGCCTTTCACGCTCCTCAGCCTCACGCCTTTGCTGAGCCAGCGTGCGCTCATACTCTGCGTCATCAGCGTCCTCCAACAGACCCTGACCCTCCAGACTTTTGTCAAGCCTTGATATATTAATGTCCTTTTCGTCTTTTTTTGACATATCACTGCCGTCCTTTGCGAGATATTTTATATCATATTAGTATAAACCAATAATATTAACTCCGTATTAACAAAAAAGAGATAGCATTTTCATGAAAAATGTCTATATACAATTAAAGATAAAATGTGTATAATATACATAAATCGAATAAATTAAGTTGTGATAATAACAATTTAGTGGAAAGAGGAGAGATAGCAATGCTTGAAAAGATCATACAGAAAAACACAGAAAAATCAGAGATATCCGAACAGCTAAAAGGGCTGAGAGAACAGCTCACCCTGCTTGAAAACAAAATAAAGACCGCAGGAATGCCTGTTATAATCACATTTGACGGCTGGTCTGCCGCAGGCAAAGGCTCGATGATAGCAAAGCTCATACGCTCTCTTGACCCACGTTTTTACAAGGTGGTTTCCTATCGTGCACCGAATGAGCAGGAAAAGCGTATGCCATGGCTGTGGCGTTATTGGCAAAGCCTGCCGAAAAAGGGTGAGTTTCTTATCCTCGACCGAAGCTGGTATCGTGACACTGTGAACGCCTTTATGTATGGTGAGATAGACAAGGAAACAAGGGACACACGCCTTGAAGATATCTGCACCTTTGAAAGGCAGCTTACAGATGACGGATATGTAATCGTGAAAATTTTCCTGCACATTACCGAAGATGAGCAGAAAAAGCGTATCGAAAAGCTGGAGAACTCCTCTGTTACAAGCTGGCGTGTGGAAAGCCACGATATAAAGAACATGGAAAAATACGATAAGTTTTTCCGCAGATATGACAAAATGCTTGAAAGCACAAACACGGCATTTGCTCCGTGGACTTGCGTTGGGGCAAATGAACGTGCCTCTGCTGAGCTTGAAGTGCTGACAGCGGTCACAAAGGCAGTAAGCGCCGCAGTTTCCGCCAAGGAGAAGGGCGAACATTATATTCCCGAACCACAGTTCGATACCTGCGGATACAATTATCCTGAATATAAAACTATTGAAATGCCTGCTCTTGCAGAAGTGGATATGAACAAGTCCCTTGACGAAGCGGAATATGAGAAAAAGCTGAAAAAATATCAGGACAAGCTTTTCAAGCTGCAAAATCTCTGCTATCAGAAGAAGATACCTGTTATAATATGCTATGAAGGCTGGGATGCAGCAGGAAAAGGCGGAAATATCAAGCGTATTGCGGCTGCCCTTGATCCAAGGGGCTATGAAGTTCACCCTATCGCTGCACCCGAACCGTCAGAGCTTGCAAGGCACTATCTATGGCGTTTCTGGACACGTCTTGAAAAGAATGGTCACTTTACTATCTTTGACCGCACATGGTATGGCAGAGTAATGGTCGAACCTATCGAAAAGCTCACCCCCGAAGAACGTGTGAACATGGCTTATCGTGAGATAAACGAGTTTGAAAGCCAGCTTCATGATTGGGGCGCAGAGATAATAAAATTCTGGGTGAATGTTGATAAAGACGAACAGCTCCGCCGTTTTAACGAGCGTGAGAACACGCCTGAAAAGCGTTGGAAGATAACCGATGAGGATTGGCGCAACCGTGAAAAGTGGGACACCTATGAGAAATATGTTGACCGCATGATAACACTTACCTCCACAGATATAGCACCATGGACGATACTTGAGGGCAACGATAAAAAATACGCCCGAATAAAAGCACTGAAAACTATTGTGAAACGCCTTGAAAAGCGTTTGGAAAAAGAAGATAAATAAAAAAAGCGGCGAAGCGTAATGCTCCGCCGTCTTTTATTTGCCGTCAGATCAGCATCCGCAGCCGCCGCAACCATTGTCGCAGCCACAACCACCGCAGCCGTTTCCGCAACCGCCACAGCCATTTCCGCAACCGCCGCAGCCACAGCAGAATATGAGAATAAGGATAATGATCCACCAACAACCGCCAAATCCACAACCGTTCATAAATGAAATCTCCTTTTTTATTAAGATTTATAAAGCTGAAGCTTTGCTCCGTTGCTTTATATTACAGTTTATGACGCAGAGAAAAATGTGTTACAAAAAAATCTGCAAGGAGAATTTGTCCTGTGCATAAGAATATAAAAGCGATAAAAATGCGAGAATAACAAGACGCAAAACTGTCAAGAATGTAGCTAAGACAAAGCTTTGTCTTAAACATTTTAAGGGGTGAATTTTATGAACGAACAGTTTTTTGATAGCGACAGCTTTACACCAAGGGCAAGAGAGCTTGTGAAAAATGCCGTCACTCTGGCAGGAAGCTGGGGGCATACTTATATCGGCACTGAGCATATCCTGCTCTCTGCCGCCTATGAGGAGGACTCCACAGCCTGTGCAGTGCTTCTGCGCCACGAGGTCACGGCTCAAAGGATAGAGGAGCAAATAGAATACATCATAGGCAGAGGCACGCCATGCCGTCTTACGAAAAATGACATCACTCCTAACGCTGCCGCTGTTTTAAAAGGCGCAAAAAGGCTGTGCGAGAGCATGGGTGGCGGTATCGCAGGAACGGAATACATTCTTGCTATGATACTCCGCCGCAGTGATTGCTGTGCCTTTGAGATATTGCAGCAGTTAGGGGTGAACTGCAACAAGATGTACAACGATTGCTCATTGTCAGGCAACGAGCCTAATATTTTTTCAGACAGAAATTATCCCAAGCTAAAGACCCTTGAACGCTACGGCAGAGAGCTTACACGCAAAAGCGAGTGTGAAAAATTCGACCCCTGCATAGGCAGAGAAGCTGAAACAGAACGTATCATGGAGATACTCTGCCGCCGCACAAAGAACAATCCCTGCCTTGTAGGTGAGGCAGGTGTGGGAAAAACCGCTGTTGTGGAGGGGCTTGCGAGAAAGGTCATGCTTGGAGAAGTGCCGTCTGCGTTGTCCTCAAAGCGGATCTTCTCCCTTGATATAACTGCCCTCCTTGCAGGAGCAAAATATCGTGGGGACTTTGAGGAGCGATTGAAAAGCTGTATGGACGAAGCCGCAAAGGCTGGAAATGTGATACTTTTCATTGATGAGCTTCACAACATAATGGGTGCAGGAGCGGCAGAGGGTGCAATAGACGCTGCAAATATCCTGAAACCACAGCTTGCAAGGGGCGGTCTACAGCTCATAGGCGCAACGACTTTTGAGGAATACCGCAAAAATATTGAAAAAGACTCAGCTATGGAGCGACGCTTTCAGAAAGTAAAGATAGATGAGCCTGATCAAAGCCATACCTGCCGTATCCTCAGCGGTCTTATAGACAAATATGAACAGCACCACAGCGTTGACATCTCCCCTGACCTTATACCATATGCAGTTAAGCTTGCCGCAAGGTATGTCACCGACAGATTTTTTCCTGACAAAGCAATTGATATCCTTGACGAAGCCTGTGCCTGTGCGGTCATAGAGCAAAGTGAAAATAATTCTGGTGAGAAAATATCAGACGCTTTCAACGATTATGTGAAAGGCAAGCTCACCCGTGACGAATATCTCACCGCCATAACAGAGTGCCGCCCAAAGCGCATACCACTTGAAAAAAGGCACATTGACAGCGTTATTTCATCGCTCACAGGCATAAACTGCGCCGATATCGGACAGGACGAAGCCGCAAGGCTCACAGGGCTTGAAGATAAGCTAAGCGAAAGCATTGTGGGACAGCAGACGGCTATAAAGTCACTCTGCTCTGCCGTCCGCCGCTGTCGTGCAGGACTAAAGGGCAGCGACCGCCCCATGGGAAGCTTTATTTTCTTAGGGTCAACGGGAGTGGGCAAGAGCCAGCTTGCAAAAGATCTTGCCAAAACGCTTTTTGGCAGAGATAATGCCATTGTAAAGCTTGATATGTCAGAATACATGGAACGCCACAGCGTTTCAAAGCTCATAGGCTCGCCCCCTGGATATGTAGGCTTTGACGAGGGTGGCAGGCTCACCGAACAAATTCGCCGCAAGCCCTACTGTGTGCTTCTTCTTGACGAAATAGAAAAGGCTCACCCTGACATATACAATCTGCTTTTGCAGATACTAGAGGACGGCTGTCTTACCGACTCTGCTGGCAGGACAGTTTCTTTCTCCAATGTCCTTATAATAATGACCTCGAATATAGGCGTGAAAAAGCTTGCCGAAACCAAGACCGTGGGCTTTTCAAACAGCAAGTCAAATGGCGAAGCCAAGAAAAAAGCCATGCTCTCAGAGCTTAAAAGCTTTATGTCTCCCGAGCTTTTAGGCAGGATAGATGAGGTGATTGTTTTTAACGACCTTACCCTTTCCGATATGGAAAACATTACGCGTCTTGAAATATCCGCTCTTGAAAAAAGGCTCTCCGAACTTGGCTGTACACTCGCCTGTCAGCCAGAGGTCTACCATTTTATCGCAAAGCAGGCACTTTCAAAAAGCGGCTCTGCACGAGAGATACGCCACATAATTACCGCCCTCATAGAAAATCGCATAAGCGATATGCTTATCTCCTCCGCCTGCCGTGACTTTTCTGTTTGCGTATCTGAAAACACCTTAACTGTCGCACAGCACCGCAGACAACTGTGTTCATAGAAATTTTACAAAGTATAGTTGAGGGATATTTTACAAAAGCCCGCCCATATGTTATAATATTTTTATATTGTTGCCCAAGCGGCAAAAGGAGGATAAAAATGTCTGACAGAAAATACAAGCTATATTCCGACTCCACCTGCGATCTGTCGGAGGATATATTAAAAAATATGGACGTGACGCTTCTGGAATTATCTTTTGAAGTAAACGGTGTTGTAAAGAGCAAGAATGACATGACGCTGCCTGAATTTTATTCCCAAATGCGAAACGGAGCAGTAACGAAAACATCGCAAATAGGTATCTCCGACTATGAACAGGCTTTTGAAAAGGAACTTGCCGCAGGCTATGACGTGCTTTATCTTGGATTTTCGTCAGGTCTTAGCGGCAGCTTCAACACTTCCTGCATTGCAAGAGATAGCGTAATGGAAAAATACCCAGAAGGCAAGATAATCTGCATAGACTCCCTCTGTGCTTCAACAGGCGAGGGTCTTTTGCTCATAAAGGCTGACGAAAAGAAAAAGCAGGGTCTTTCCATTGACGAGCTTGCCCAGTGGATCACTGACAACAGGCTTCACCTATGCCATGTTTTCACAGTTGATGACCTGAAATATCTCCACCGAGGTGGCAGAGTATCAAAGACCGCCGCCATAGCAGGCTCTATTCTTGGCATTAAACCGCTTCTCCACGTTGACAACGAGGGACATCTTATCCCAGTTGGAAAGATACGAGGCAGAAAGCAATCCATTGAAAAGCTTGTGGATATGATGTGCGAACGCATGGGAAATTGGGATAATTCCACAGTAGCCGTCTGCCATGGCGACTGCCTTTCAGACGCAGAATATGCAGCCGACCTTATGCGAAAAAAGCTTGGCAAGAAGACCACTGTGCATATCTGCTACACAGGTGCTGTTATAGGCTCACACTCAGGACCTGGAACTCTCGCTCTGTTCTTTATGGGCGACCAGCGATAAAAATACAATACAAAAGCGGACGAAGCCCGAAAACTTCGTCCGCTATTTTTATATGCGATATCAAAGACCCTTTGCCTTTTTCAAAGTTATACCATTATCTCCAAGCGGGATAGCGTGGTCAAGTCCAACGAACTTGCCTCCCTCCTGCCAAAGAACTTCCTTGACAAAATCATACTTTTCCTCGTCCCATGTAACAAAATCGTCCTTTACAAGTCCGCCCGTGTCACCTGAGTTTGCATTGAAGCACCAGAAAGTGTGATTTACATGATTGTCCTTTATGAGTTTTCTCATGTAGGTCATCCAAGTTAGGTTAGGCTCTGTCATAAAGCCGCCCCACTCGCCTATAAGAAGCGGTGCGATATCCTGCTTCTGAATGTAGAACCAGTTGTCTTTCCAGCAATCTTTCATAAGGCTCTTGTATGTGTAATCCCCCTCGAACCAAGGCTGCTGATAAACTGTCGGACCATAGTCGTGCGGCGAGTAAACAAGCTTATCCTGATATTTGCCAAGGTCGATAGGATAGTCCTTTACGCCCCTGAGATTTCCGCCCCACCAGTTGAAATAGTAATCATCGCTGTTGGTGGAGGAATAATCCCCGTTTTTCTTGATGTTCTTAGGGTATATCTCGATACCCTCGACCATTATAAGCACATTAGGATTTTTCGCAAGCACCTTGCTCGCCGCCGTTTCAGCCACATACTTCCAGTTGTTTGCGTCATTTGAATCATTCCATATCGCCGCAGCGTCACCTTCGTTAGGTTTGCCGTGTGGCTCGTTTTTCAGGTCAAATGCAACGATAGTGTCATTGTCCTTATATCTATCGGCAAGCCACTCCAAAGCATGGTAATAGTCCTTTACAGTGACCTTGTCAGTATACCACAGATTTACAGTATGACCGCTGGCATTGGTTTCCGCTGAATGGATATCAGGCATTACTTTAAGACCGTTTTCCTCCGCAAGCTTGAGAAAATAATCAAATATCTCAAGGCTGTTCATCGAGTTCAGCTCTTCATTGTATGCGTTATTGTAGTTCGCCTTTGGATATTCGCCCTCCGACCACTGGTTGATAAGCTCCGCTGACATAGGCACTCTTATAAGATTGAAACCGTGGTCTGCAATAGACTCCACCGATGTCACAAGCTCGCTGTTCCAAAGTCCGTCAAATGTGTTAGTGCCTGTGTTGTAGCCAAACCAGTTCACGCCCGTGAGCCAAACCTCTTTGCCGTCCTTGTCAAGTATCTTGCTTCCGTCTGTGTGAAGCCAATCATCACCCTGTTTAGCCTTTGAGGTACGCTTTAGAAGCTTTTTAACGTCCTTTTCCGTGACCTTTTTGTCATTATTCTGATTATTGTTGTTATTGTTATTATTCTGTGATACCTTGCCCTTTTTAACAGTACACTCCACACCGTTTAGCTTTGCAGACTTAACATTGAGCTTTGTTCCAGTTCCGATATTACAGCCAATAGAGGTCGAACCGCCCTTTGCGATCTCGCCATTATAATCAACATTCGTGACCGTGAGTTTGTTGCCCTTGACCTTAAAGTTGCCGTTCCAGCCGTCACAGCTTTTGAGCTGGTCTATTTCAAGCTCCAGCGTCCACTCCTTGAGGGCTTCATCGGAGTTGTTCTCAATGCCTATCTCCATGCCCGTCATGACCTTGTCGCCGTCCTGCCAACTGTTGTCCCCTGAATAGGAGATGATAAAGCCCTTTTCCTTTTTATCGTCCTTGCTTTCCTCCTCCTCACCATCAGGCTCGTCCTCGTTTTCATCAGCCACAGAGTCCTCCTCACTGGTGTCATCGGTTTCTGAAGCCACCGCAGAACTGCT
>OKUT01000532.1_pt1 | contig 11352 bp, 7 predicted proteins | sample 1606571 | NCBI WGS metagenome assembly OKUT01 (sample SAMEA3882513, study PRJEB24775) | human gut metagenome | biome: human-associated habitat; feature: intestine environment; material: feces | place: Netherlands | collected 2009/2010
TGGCTTAGCAGCTGCCGCACCTCGCTCGCCGTATTGGCACTTAGAATTATGCGGTATTGCCCTATACATTATATTTATAAGGAGAATTTTACAATGGATTGCATTGATCTTTTCAAGAAAGCCGCCGCTGCCCTGCAGACTGACCCCCGCTACCTGGAGCTGGACGCTGCCCGCCGTGAGAACGACATGGACGAGGAGCTGCAGAACATGATCGGTGAGTTCAACCTCGCCCGCCTCGACCTGAACAATGAGAGTGCCAAGGCCGAGACCGATGCCGCCCGCGTGGCCGAGCTGAACCAGCGCGTCAACGACCTGTACAGCCAGATCATGGCCAGCGAGGGCATGGTCCGCTACAACGCCGCCAAGGCCGAGTGCGAGGCAATGGTCAGCCACATTGACGCCATCATCAACACCGCCATGAACGGCGGCGACCCCATGACCGTGCAGGCCCCCACAGGCGGCTGCACCGGCAGCTGCTCCACCTGCGGCGGCTGCCACTAAAGATTGAGGCGCGGGGCAGAGAGGCCGTAGGGGCGCATTCTATATGCGCCCGCAGCACTGTACGCAGCCGCATGCCTTCCGGGCGGATATGGAATCCGCCCCTACAAGAACAACATACCAACTAGAATCAACAGGAGTGTGAAACATGGCCGAGCAAGCAGTATCGCCCATGATGCAGCAGTATTTTGAAATCAAAAAACAGCATCCCAACGAGATTCTGTTCTACCGCGTCGGTGACTTCTATGAAATGTTCTACGACGACGCGCTGACGGCTTCGCGGGAGCTGGAGCTGACGCTGACCGGTAAAAACTGCGGCAAGGAAGAACGCGCCCCTATGTGCGGCGTGCCGTTCCACTCCTACGAGACTTACATGGCGCGCCTGGTCGCTAAGGGTTACAAGGTCGCCATCTGTGAGCAGATGGAGGACCCTGCCCTCGCCAAGGGTCTTGTCAAGCGCGACATCATCCGCGTTGTCACGCCCGGCACGGTCATTGAAAGCAGCATGCTGTCCGAGGATAAAAACAACTATTTGGCGAGCATTTATTGCAAGCGCACCCGCGGCCGCTGGCGTGCGGGCGTCTGCTTTGCGGACGTTTCCACCGGCGAGGCCTACGCCACCGAGCTGAACGCTGAAAAAATCGGCGGAGCCATCATCACCGAGCTGTGCCGCTATATGCCCAGCGAGATTTTGATCTGCCCGCCGATGCTTGACTTTAAAGATGTCACGACCTACATCAAGCAGCATACGAACGCCCTGGTCGAGCTGCGCGAGGATGCCTGCTTTAAGGACGCCGTCATGGAGCAGACCATGGCCGACCAGTTCGGCGCCGACTGGCGCACGACCCTCGGCTATGAGAAGGACGCGCTTGTCCCATATGCGGTGGCGGCACTTCTCAACTACCTGCACGAGACCCAAAAGCACGGCGTTGAGCGCATCAAGACCGTGCAGAACTACGCCGACGCACAGTATATGCGCCTGTCGCCTGTGACCCGCGCAAATCTGGAACTGACCGAGACGATGCGCGGGCGCGAGAAGCGCGGCACGCTGCTTTGGGTGCTCGACAAGACCGAAACCTCGATGGGCAAGCGCCTGCTGCGCTCCTGGATCGAGCAGCCCCTTGTGGACGCCGAGGCCATCAACGCGCGGCTCTGTGCGGTGCAGGCGCTCTATTCTGCCAGCATCGCCCGCGCCGATTTGAAAGAAGCCCTCGGCCATGTCTTTGACATTGAGCGGCTGACGACCCGCATTCTCTACGGCTCCGCCACCCCGCGCGAGGTCAAGGCGCTGGGGGATACCTGCGCCATGCTGCCCCAGGTCAAGGCCCAGGCTGCGGCCTGCGGTGCGCCGCTGCTGACGCAGCTGGCTGACCAGATCGACCTGCTCGAGGATGTCTTGCAGAACATCCAGACCGCCCTTGTGGATGACCCGCCCGCCAACATGAAGGACGGCGGTGCCATCCGCGCGGGCTTCAATAGCGAGGTCGATGAGCTGCGCGACATCATGCACGGCGGCAAGGGGTATCTGTCAAACCTTGAGGCACGCTACCGCGAGGAGACCGGCATCCCCAAGCTGAAGATCGGCTTCAACAAGGTGTTCGGCTACTATATCGAGGTCAGCCGCTCCTACACCGACTCGGTGCCCGATACCTTCACCCGCAAGCAGACGCTGACGACGGGCGAGCGCTACATCACGCCCGAACTGAAGGAGCTGGAAAATAAGATCCTCGGCGCAAACGAGCGCCTGCTGGTTCTGGAACACCAGCTGTTTGCCGACCTGCTTTCGTCGATCTCCGCCGAGGTCGTCCGCATCCAGCGCACGGCATCGGCTGTGGCCCATCTCGATGTGCTGGCAGGCTTTGCCGAGGCGGCGCTGCAAAACAACTACGTCATGCCAAACGTGGATGAGAGCGGCGTTATGGAGATCAAGGAGGGCCGCCACCCGGTCATTGAACAGATGCTCAAGGGCAGTCTGTTTGTGCCCAACGATACGATGCTCGACGAGGACGAGAACCGGATGCTGCTCATCACCGGCCCGAACATGGCCGGTAAATCTACGTACATGCGCCAGAATGCGCTGATTGCCCTGATGGCGCAGATCGGCAGCTTTGTGCCTGCCGCCGCGGCGCATATCGGCGTGGTGGATGCCATCTTCACCCGCGTTGGCGCATCGGATGACCTCGCCGCCGGGCAGTCGACCTTCATGGTCGAGATGACCGAGGTTGCGGAGATCCTGAAAAACGCGACGAAGGACAGCTTAGTGATTCTGGATGAAATTGGCCGCGGCACTTCGACGTTTGACGGCATGAGCATTGCGCGCAGTGTGGTAGAATTTATCTGCGAGAACATAGGCTGCAAGACGCTGTTCGCCACGCACTACCACGAGCTGACGAGCATGGAGCAGGATATTCACGGCGTCAAAAACTATAATATCGCCGTCAAAAAGCGCGGCGAGGACATCACGTTTTTGCGCCGCATTGTGGCAGGCCCCGCCGACGACAGCTACGGCATCGAGGTCGCGAAGCTCGCGGGTCTGCCCGGCAGCGTGACAAAGCGCGCCCACGCCGTGCTGCGCCAGCTGGAGGCCAGCGCACCGGGACGCAATAACACGATGCAGCTCGATTTTGACACCGTCGAGGCTTACAACAACCCCAGCGTACCCAGCGAGGTCGTCGAAAAACTCCACAATGTAGACATTGAGACACTGACCCCGCTGGAGGCGCTGAACTTCCTGTACGAGCTGAAAAATACACTGGACAAAGACTAAAGGCAGGTGAAAACCATGGCGGAAATTCGTGTACTGGACAAGCATACCGCAGAGCTGATCGCGGCGGGCGAGGTCGTCGAACGGCCCGCCTCCGTGGCGAAGGAGCTGCTGGAAAATGCCATCGACGCAGGCGCGACGCAGATCACGCTGTCGGCGGTGCGCGGCGGCATCCAGCAACTGCAAATCGTAGATAACGGTTCAGGCATAGAAGCGGAATATATCGATAAAGCGTTTATCCGCCATGCCACCAGCAAGATCGCGACGGCGGAGGACCTCGGGCACATCCATACCTTGGGCTTCCGCGGCGAGGCACTTGCCTCCATTGCCAGCGTTGCCCGCGTCGAGGTGCTGACCCGCACAGAGGCCGACGAGTACGCCTGCTGCTACCGCATCGAAGGCGGCGAGGAGCGTGGGATGGAGCCCGGCGCACGCCCCGTCGGCACGACCATCACGGTCAGTGACCTGTTTTACAACACGCCCGCCCGCATGAAGTTTTTGAAAAAGGACGCCAGCGAGGGCACGTTTGTGGCTGAGACCGTCCTGCACGCGGCGCTGTCCCACCCGGAGATCAGCTTCCGCTATCTGCGCGACGGCAAGCAGCAGTATGTGACCCCCGGCGACGGCGACCTGCGCAGTGCGGTCTACGCGGTCCTGGGCCGTGAATTTGCCCGCGACCTGCTGCCCGTGGACGGCGGCAGCGAGCTGTACCATGTGACCGGCCTGGTCACGCCGCCGCGTGCCTGCCGCGCCAGCCGCGGTGCGCAGCATTTCTTTGTTAATGGCCGCTATGTCAAAAACCGCACAATGATGGCGGCGCTCGAAAACGCCTACAAGGGCACGATGATGCAGGGCAAGTTCCCGGGCGCGGTGCTCATGCTGGAGCTGCCGCCCGACATGGTCGATGTCAACGTCCACCCGGCGAAAACCGAAATTCGCTTTGCGAAAGAGAGCGACGTCTTTGACGCTGTCTACCGCGCCGTGCGCGCCGCGCTGGCAACGCCCGGCAGCGGCGAGTGCCGCTTTGAGATGGGCCACACCGCGCCCGAAGAAAAGCCCGGGCAGACCGTGATGCAGCCCGCCGCCCCGGCACCTGCCGCGCGGCCCGCTGCGACCCAGCCGAAAAAGGGCGGCTTCACGACGCTGTCCGCGGCAGAATACCGCGCTTTGAACGGCCTGACCGCGCCCGTGCCTGTGCGCCCGCTGCCGACGGCGCAGGGCGTTCAGAATGCACAGGGCACACAGCCTGTCCCGGGCGTGCTGGAGGCACAGTCCCCGAAGCCCGCCTACACGGCGGGACCCGCACCGAGACCGCTGACCCCGGTCACGCCGGTGACGGCGGTTGAAACGCCCGCGTCGGAGCCCGTAACGATTCCCGCCCCGCAGCCGATGCCCCACGCTGTCAGCGATGACACGGTGCTGGACATCCTGCCGGAGCTGCCCGACGAGGCCCCCGCAGCAGACCCCGAGACGGATTACGTTCGGAATGACCCGAATGCTTTAAGCGCCCTGCCCGACATGGTCAGCACACGTCCCGAGCAGACGACGCTGACCCCGCCGCCTGCAAGTGAGCCGCTGCGCCTTGTCGGCGAGGTGTTCAAGACCTATATCATCACCGAGCGCGGCAGTGAGCTTTGCCTTATCGACAAGCACGCTGCGCATGAGCGCATTCTGTTTGAGCAGCTGGCCAGGGACTACGGCAGCGTGCCGTCCCAGATGCTGCTTGTCCCCGTGCAGGTCAATCTGACCGCCGCGGAAAAACAGGCCGTTTTGCAGAACCTTGACCTTCTGACCGATGCCGGCATCGAGGCCGAGGACTTCGGCGGCTCGACTGTTGTCGTGCGCGCCGTGCCCGCGGACGTGCCGGTGGACGATGTGGAGGATATGATCGTGGAGCTGGCGGCAAAGCTCGCCGACGGCGGACGCGACGCCCTGCGTGAAAAGACCGAGTGGGTGCTGCATTCCATCGCCTGCCGCGCGGCCATCAAAGCGGGGGACCGCACGAACGCCGCCGAGATGCTCGCGCTGGCCCAGCGTATCATGGACGGCACGGTCCCGCCGTTCTGCCCGCACGGGCGGCCCTGCGTGTTGAAAATCACCCGGAAGGAGCTGGAAAAGCAGTTTGGCCGACTTGTCTAAACCCCGCGTCGTCGCCGTCGGCGGGCCGACGGCCAGCGGCAAGACCGCACTTTCCGTCGCGTTGGCCAGAGCCTTTGACGGCGAGATCATCAACGCCGACTCGATGCAGATTTACAAAAATCTCGACGTAGGCACGGCGAAGCCGAGTGCGGAGGAGCGGCAGGGGATACCGCATTATCTTTTGGACTTTCTGCCGCCGGAGACCCCCTACAGCGTGGCGGACTTCACCGCCGCCGCCGACCCGCTGATACGGGACATCACGGCCCGCGGCAGACTGCCCCTCGTCGTGGGCGGCACGGGGCTGTATATCACCAGTCTTTTGAGCGGTATGGCGTTTGCCCCGGAAAAGACTGACCCTGCCATCCGCGCCCGATTACAGGCGCGGGCGGACACCGAGGGCGGCGCGGCACTTTACGCCGAGCTGCAAAGAATCGACCCCGACTACGCCGCGCAGGTCCACCCCAACAACATGCCGCGCGTCATCCGCGCACTGGAGCTGTTTGAAGCCACAGGCCGCCGCATGAGCGACCAGCGCCGCGAGGCCAGGCCCGCCGAGGCACCCTACCATGCGCTCTGCCTCTGCCTGACCTGCCGGGACCGCGCAGTGCTGTACAGCCGCATTGACCGCCGCGTGGACGAAATGGTCGAAAACGGTGTGCTGGACGAAGCAAGGCAGGTCTACGACCACCGCGATGCCTACCGCACGGCGGCGCAGGCCATCGGCTACAAGGAATTCTTCCCGTACTTTGAGGGCACGGCCAATCTGGCCGAATGCACCGAGCGTCTCAAGCAGGCAACGCGCAACTACGCCAAGCGCCAGCTGACCTGGTTCCGCCGCCAGAACGACGCGGTGTGGCTCTATCTGGATGAGGAGGATGTCACCGAGCGCGCCTGCACGCTGGTGCGGGCCTTTTTGCACAACGAGGAATAACGGAAAGGAGGGTGCACCGTGAGCAACCGGCAGGACCGCCCGCTGGCAAAAAAACTTTTACACGCGCTGGGTCTGCTGGCACTGGCACTCTTCCTGCTGTATGTTGCTGTCCAGTTCGTGCTGATCTTCCATCGGTCCTACACGACCGAGACCGCCATCCGCTACACGCTGGCCGAAAGCCTGAACCTGACCGGCGTTGTGGCATTTGACGCTGTGGATGTGCCGGGCAGCGGCAATCTCGGCTATCTTGTGCAGGATGGCGAGCGCGTGACGAACGGCACGGTGGTAGCCGAATGCTACACCGATGACACCCAGGGCCTGCAGCGTGAGCGTCTGGACCGGCTCGAGCGCTCCATCACGCTGCTTACGAAGTCGCAGAATTCTGCCGGCAGTGAGCTTTCGGTGCTGACAAACCAGACGAAGCAGGCGTTGTACAACCTGCTGGATAAGCTGGACACTGCCCAGTACACCGGCATCTCCGACGCGCAGGACAGCTTTCTGCTGGCCCAGAACCGTCTGCAGATCAGTACCGGGCAGACGGCGGATTTCTCCCAGTCCATCGCAGCGCTGCAGACCGAGTACGACGGCATCAAGGCACAGCTCGACACGCTGCAGACCGTCACCGCCACAACGAACGGCTATTTCAGCCGCACGGAGGCTTCGCCCGACATCCGGACGGACTGCCGGGCGCTGGCCGATGCCGACCCGGCCACGCTGCAAAAAATGCTGGCAGACGGCTTCCCGGCAGCGGATACAAACCGCGCCGGACAGATCGCGACGGGCTTCAGCTGGAAATTCTACGCGGTCTGCGATTTGGATACCGCCGCACGGTTCGACGGTCTGTCCACGGTGAAAATCAGCGTACCCGGCAAGCAGAACACCCCGCTTTCCGCCACGGTGGAGGAAGTCACCGAGGACAAGGACAACGGCATTGCCAAGATCGTGCTGCAATGCCAGACCATCAGCGCCGAGGTCCTGGGCCTGGGCTGCGAGACCGTGCAGGTCGATTTAAAAACCTACGAGGGCATCCGCATCGACAAGGCGGCGCTGCATATCGTGAACGGCCAGCGCGGTGTCTATGTCAAGTACGGCAACCTGCAGCGCTTTTTGAAGATCACAACGCTGTATGAGAATGACAGCTACATTCTTGTCCCGGAGGACGGCAAGCTCGGCAGTGCAAATGAGGTGCGCCTCTATGATGAGATCATCGTGCAGGGCACAAATTTGGAGGATGGCAAACTATTGTAACGAAAATACGCCGTTTGTATTGACAAGACTGCCAAAAAAGAAGATAATATTTAATGTATATCGCTGTAATGACGCGCTGACGTAAACGGCGCTTTCTGATCAAAGGAGTTTTACGACCATGTCCATGCTTGACAGTTTGAGAAGCAAACTCGGTATCGATCCCGATGCAGATTCCTATGTAGATGACACTGAAGAGAATGTTTTCCCCGGCGGGCAGGGGGCTGCAGCTGCGCAGGAGTATACCCAGCAGCAGGAGATCAAACAGCACAGCAATAAGGTCGTGAACATCAACGCGACGACCCAGCTGCAGGTCGTTCTGGTCAAACCGGAACGCTTTGACGATGCGTCCAGCATTGCGGACCAGCTCAACGCCAAGCATACTGTGGTGCTGAATCTGGAGTCTGCCAGCAAAGAGGTCTCCCGCCGTCTGATCGACTTCCTGTCCGGTGTAGCGTATGCCAACAACGGCCAGATCAAGCGCGTGGCGACCAGCACCTTCATTATTACGCCGTACAACGTTGATATTATGGGTGACCTGCTCGACGAGCTGGAAAACAATGGCGTCTTCTTCTGATACCGCCAATGCGGTGCGCGGCTTTGTGCCGCCGCAGAATGACGACGAGCGCCGCCTGATGCGCCGTGTCGAGGAGCTGTGCCGCGTTGCGGTAAGCCGCGGCATCCCGCGTTATACGGGCTTTCTCTCGGACCGGGAGCAGAGCCTGGCGCAGGCCGCCTGCAACAAGGCCGGGTGCAGCTGCATCCGCTTTTGGGGCGGCTTTGACGCGGCAGAACGCCGGGTGCTCTGTATTGAGCCGCCCGACGCCTGGCAGGAAGAACCGCTGGCCTACCTGCAATGCACCGCTTACGGGGATAAGCTGCCGACCCACCGGGATTATCTCGGCGCGATTCTGGGCCTTGGCCTTGAGCGCAGCTGCGTGGGGGACCTGCTGGCAGACCCCGAGCGTGAGGACACATTTTACGCGGTGATCCTCGCCGACAAACAGGAATTTATAAACGCGGAGCTGACCGGCGCAGGGCACTGCACCGTGCATACTGCGTGCATCGACGCACTGCCCGCCTGTCTGGCCGAAAGCCGCGAGCGCACCCTGCAGGAGGCTACCGTGCCGTCCCTGCGTGCGGACGCGGTGCTGGCAGCCATGCTGCACACCTCCCGCACCCGCGCGGCAGAATATATCGCCGCGGGCCGTGTGGAGATCAACCACCTGCCGTTGAAGGCCGCCCACGAGACCGCCTACGCCGCGGATATTTTCACAGTGCGCGGCGTGGGGCGCTTCAAGCTGGCGGCCATCGGCGGCAAAAGCCGCAAGGATCGTCTGTTCATATCCTTTTACCAATATTGAGCGCAGGATCGCCCGCAGCGCTGCGGGCAGGGAATAACGGGGCCGTGTGCTCCGCATACAGGAGGAAAGCCGTCATGATCTCTTCCGAGGATGTCCGCCACGTCACATTTGACAAAGCGTTCCAGGGCTATCGCCGTGAGGATGTGGATGATTATCTCAAGCAGGTCGCCCAGGCAATGGACGACCTGGCTGCCCAGAATGATGATTTGCAGAAAAAGCTCGTCATGCTGGCCCAGCGCATTGAAAAATACCGAACGATGGAAAACTCTCTGAGTACGTCGATGATCAACGCCCAGCGCATGGGGGACAGTATTATCCGCGAGTCCAAGCAGAAAGCGGCGGAGATCATCCGCTCGGCCAACATCAAGGCGGAGGACCGTGAGCAGCGCGCCCGCGATGACGTCGAGCTGGCCAAGCAGGAGATCGTCACGCTCAAGGGTGAGGCAGACAGCTTCAAGCGTTCGCTGATCGAGATGTACCGCAAGCATATCAACCTTATCAATAAACTGCCCGATTACACCAGACGGCCCGAGGATGAACCCGTTCCGCCGCCGTCCCCGGCCCCGGAGCAGGCCGCTGCCCCTGCGGCAGAGCCGCAGCCTGCTGTGCAGGCCCCGGTCTACACGGCCCCCGCAGCCCAGCCTGTGCCGGAGTCGGCCCCGGTACAGCAGGCAGCCCAGATGCCCGCCATGCAGGAGACGGCCTACTATGAGCCGCCCACAGCCCAGCCCGTGCCGGAGCCGACGGAAAGTGCCCGGGCTCAGGGCGAAAAGGTAGATACGGTGGAATTTGCCATCGCGCCGCACCCGGAGGAACCGGAGGAAGCCGAGCCCGCCCCGATCCCCGTGGAGGAGCCCGCCATCGACGAGACGCGGCTCCAGGATGTCTCCGGCCTGTATGACGAGCCGGAGGCCAAGCCTGCCCGCCGCCGCAAGGCCGGTACGACCAGGCGCACGACCCGCAAAAAGGCAAGTGACGAACCGCAGGAGGAATTGAATTCCCCGGCGTTCGATAACTTTGAAGGCGTTGACTTTGACAGCTGACGCCCGATGTGATATAACTAAAGAATCCAATAAATAGAGGAGAGTAGGAAACTTTGGCGCAGAACTACAACGACACCATCCATAAGATGCAGACCCCGTTTGAAATGCGGGCCGGTCTGCCGAAGAAGGAACCCAAAATGCTCGAGGACTGGGAGCAGAACCATGTCTATGAGCAGATGATTAAGAACAACGAGGGCAAGCCGCAGTACATCCTGCACGACGGCCCTCCGTATGCCAACGGCAATATCCACATGGGTACGGCCCTGAACAAGATCATCAAGGACATCATCATCCGCTATAAGAATATGTCCGGCTTCCAGGCACCCTACGTGCCCGGCTATGACACCCACGGCCTGCCCATCGAGCTGAAGGCGCTGAGTTCCCTCGGCGACAAGAAGGCCGGTGTCTCCAAGCTGGAGCTGCGCCAGATCTGCAAGGAGTTTGCCACCGAGCACATCGGCGTCATGAACGAGCAGTTCAAGCGTCTGGGCGTGCAGGGCGACTTTGAGAACCCCTACCTGACCCTGCGCCCCGAGTTTGAGGCCCGCCAGGTCGAGATCTTCGGCGAGATGGCCAAGAAGGGCTACATCTACAAGGGCATGAAGGCCGTGTACTGGTGCCCCGAGGACCGCACCGCCCTGGCCGAGGCTGAGATCGAGTACGCCGAGGACGAGTGCGATTCCATCTATGTCCGCTTCAAGCTGACCGACGACCCCAACGGCGTGCTGGCCAAACATAACATCCCGCTGGACAAGGCATGGATCGTCATCTGGACGACCACCACCTGGACACTGCCCGCCAACGTCGCGACCTGCCTGAACCCCAATCTGGAATATGCCTTCGTCAAGATCGGTGACGCCTACCACATCATGGCCCGCGAGCTCGTTGAGTCCACGATGAAAGGCTGCCATATCGATGAGTACGAAGTCCTGCCCGAGACTGTTCTCGGCAGTGAGCTCGAGCTCATGCAGTATCAGCATCCGTTCCTTGACCGCAAGGGTCTGGTCATTCTGGGTGACCACGTCACGCTGGAAGGCGGCACGGGCTGCGTCCACACCGCTCCCGGCCATGGTGTTGAGGACTTTGAGGTCTGCGTCAATCACTATCCGCAGGTTCCCGTTGTCGTTCCCGTGGACGACGCGGGCCGCCTGACCGCCGAGGCGGGCGAGAAGTTTGCCGGTCTCAAGGTCTGGGACGCCAACAAGGTCATTCTGGAACACATCAAGGAGAGCGGCCATCTGATGGGTGTGCAGCACATCACCCACCAGTACCCGCATTGCTGGCGCTGCCATCATCCCATCATCTTCCGTGCTACCGAGCAGTGGTTCTGCTCCATCGACGCCTTCAAGGAGGACGTCTACAAGGCCA
>OKUT01000539.1_pt1 | contig 11264 bp, 9 predicted proteins | sample 1606571 | NCBI WGS metagenome assembly OKUT01 (sample SAMEA3882513, study PRJEB24775) | human gut metagenome | biome: human-associated habitat; feature: intestine environment; material: feces | place: Netherlands | collected 2009/2010
GGACGTTTTGCAGTCCATCGCCGACTACTATATGTGGCGCAACCAGTGCCCGCGCGCCATGGGCCCCGAGAACATCATCGCGCGCAAGAAATACATCTTCGATCTCGCGGAGAAATACCGCGCCGACGGCATCATCGTCGAGAACATGAAGTTCTGCGAATACTGGGGCTACGAGCGCGCGCAGGACGGCATGTGGTTCTACGAGGGCTATGAGCTGCCGCACAGCATCCCCGTGTGCCAGATCGAGAAGGATTACACGAGCGCCGCCTCCGGCCAGCTGCGCACCCGGTTCCAGGCGTTCATCGAGTCGCTGGAGATCAAAAAGATCCAGGCGCAGCAATAAGGGAGGGGTTCAGCTATGTGGAAACGCAAACGCACGCTCAAAGAAGAATACGGCACGCTCGGCCACTTCCTGCGGGGTGACAACGAGTGCCATTATCTTGGCGACCTGTACATCGAGGGCACGAACTTCTACTTCCACCGCGAGTGGCGCGGCGTGAAGGACACGGCCTATGCCTTCGCCCGCTGGCTGCAGACCTGGGGCAAGATGGCCGGGCTCATCGGCCGCGACCCGGTGCGCATGATCCGCGCCTTCTGGAAGTATCGCTGGCTGAGCGCGTATCTGGCCACGCCGATGATGGTCGACAAATGGATCGAGGGCGACCGCGGCATGGTCCTGCGCGCCGACCTGACGGCCATCGACTGCATGGTGTCCGACTCCATCACGACGCTCTGGCGCGAGATCCGCGCCGACCGCCGCTTCGGCGAGAACAAGTGGACCGAGCGCACGATCGCCTTTGACTACACGCTGCCGAAGCACATCATCTACGGCTTCCCCGGCTACTACGGCATCAACATCCAGCAGCACGCGGCATTCATGGTGCCGATCCTGAACAAGAACCTCGGCTCGTACTACGTCGACCAGGCTGTCAGCTGCGGCATCCCGGGCGATATGTGCACGCTGCCGCTCGTGGAGACCGGCGTCGCCGTCGAGGGCGAGTACCCCGACATCGGCAACTGCTGGCTCACGACGAACAACCCCTGCGATGCGAACATGATGGACAACGTCGCCATGTACCGCGCCCTCTCAAGCGACGGCAAGAAGGCCGTGCACCCGTTCACGACGCCGCTCATGTATGACGACCCGACCTGCAAGGAGCTCGGCGTGCACGAGGTGTACGACGCCATCCACTTCCTCGAAGAGCAGTTCCACCAGCCGTTCAACTGGGACACGTTCATCCAGCACATCGAAAACACCAACCAGTTCAACCGCGAGGAGACCGAGCGCTGGGACGTCTATGCCAAGACGAACAACGGCGCGCTCAACCCCGTGTGCCAGGGGCTGTTCCGCATCTACTTCTACCAGCAGGGCGGCAACGAGTACTTCCTCAAGGCCTCGCACAAGCTCATGCGCATCTTTGATAAATGTGTGCGCAAGAACATCGACACCTTCCCGCTCACGCGCCACCGCGCCATCGCCTGGAGCTGCGGCTCGACGTATTACGCGCACGGCGTGCAGTGGCTGTATAACTGCTGGGGCATCCTGTGCCTGATCAACATGGATTCGCTCACCGGCCACAACATCGTCGACACCGAGGACCGCGACATCATGATGAGCGACGTGGCCGACTGGCACGCCCGCCCCGATGCGCACGCACACCGTCGGCGGCAACCGCCACCTGATGCAGATGTGGGAGACGGCGGAGAAGTTCAACTGCGACATGATCATCATGTACGACGACATCGGCTGCAAGGGCATGGCCGGTGCGCAGGGTCTGATCGAGGAGGAGATCCGCAAGCACGACGAGCGCTTCCACACGGTGTGGATGCCGCACTCGCTGATGGATCACCGCATCGTCTCGCCGGCCGAGGCGCGCCGCACCGTCAACGAATACATGATCAACGTCATGCACGAGGAGCCGGTCGATCCGTCGCTGCTCGACTTTGACGACAGCATGGGCTGGTAAAGGAGGTCCACCGATATGAAATGCAAATTTGCGCAGTTCCTGTTCCGAGCTTTTGGCATCACCGGCGGCGCGCTGGCCGTGCTGTTCGTGATCTATTACTATAACCTCGACATGAAGCTCATGCGCTCCGTCGTCGTGCCGTTTTTGAACAAACACTATGACAGCGTCAAGCGCGAGCACCAGATCTGACAGGGGAGGAGCAAACCATGGCAGTCAATCATAATGTCAACCCCCGGCCGCTGACCGCCGAGGAAAAGGAAAACCGCGCCCGCGGCGTGTATGACAGCTTTGCGACCTATGTGGTCTTCTGCGGGCACTGCCGCTACGTGCGCAAGACGAATATGTACATCATGCGCGCCGAGGCTTTTATCGACGAGCTCAAAGCCCGCGGCGAGGTCTGCCCCCAGTGCGGCAGGCAGGAGTGGACGCTCGGCTACCCGATGGGCACGACCACCGGCTTCGTCAAGTTCTGACACGCGCACCGCAGCAGGCCCCCGCACCCGCGAGGGCCTGCTTTTTTGCGCAGATTCCGGCACATTTGCGCGACGCTTGTTGCATATCGCCGAAAATGGGAAATTTCGTTTCCCTGCGCGCATGCATATGTTATAGTAGTGACAATCTCAGCGCAACAACATGAAGGAGGAGAGACCATGGCACAACTCAGACCGAAGATCGTGAAGCTGGCGAAGATCATTGGGGGCGTCACCGGCATCACGACCAGGATCGACGAAAACGCGCCCGAATACTACTGCATGGCAGGCATCCTGACCGACGAGGAAGCGGATGTCGCCATCGCGGCCGGCCTGCGCAAGGAGCGCACCGCGGCCTACCTGGCCAGGAAGGTCGGCAAGACCGTGCAGGAGGTGCAGCCTCTGCTCGACAACCTCGTGTACTACGGCATCTTCCGCCGCTCGCACAACGAGACGCTCGGCGAGGACACGTATTACATGCAGATCTTCGCGCCCGGCATCCTCGAGATGATGGTCAACCAGAAGGAGCTGCTCGACACGCATCCGGAGGTCGGCCGCGCGTTCGAGGAATACACCCGCAACCTCGCGGCGAACATGGGCGCCATGATCCCCGACGGCTACGGCCTCATGCGCGTCATCCCGGTCGAGAGCGCGCTCGAGGGTATTCCCGGCGTGAACGAATTTGAGCGCATCTCGCACTATCTGGACAAGTACGACCGCTTCTCCGTGTCCCCGTGCTCCTGCCGCGCATCGCGCACGAGCATCGGCGACGGCTGCGGCCACCTCGACGAGGATATGTGCATCCAGATGGGCAAGGGCGCCGAGCACTACATCCGCTCCGGCCGCGCCAAGGAGATCACACGCGAGCAGGCGCTCGAAATTATCAAGCGCGCCGAGGAAAACGGCCTCATGCACGACATGGTCAACATTGAAGAGCCGGGCGAGAGCGCGGCCATCTGCAACTGCTGCGCCTGCGCCTGCTTCGGCCTGCGCGTGGGCCTGATGTACGGCGCGCGCGACGCGATCCGCTCCAACTACGTCGCCGAGGTGGACGAGGCCAAGTGCGTCGCCTGCGGCCAGTGCGTAGAGACCTGCCCCGGCAACGCGCTCAAGCTCGGCCAGAAGCTCTGCTCGACCGAGGACCTGACACAGAAACCGAACTACGTCAAGCTCTCCGAGACCCTGCATCCGAAGCGCACGTGGGACCCGAACTACCGCGAGGACCACGAGGACGTCGTGCCCACCGGCACCGCCCCGTGCAAGACCGCCTGCCCGGCGCACATCCCCGTGCAGGGCTACCTGAAGCTCGCCGCGCAGGGCCGCTACACGGACGCGCTCGAACTCATCAAGAAAGAAAACCCGTTCCCGGCCGTCTGCGGCCGCATCTGCAACAAGCGCTGCGAGGCCGAGTGCACCCGCGGCAGCGTGGACGAGGCTGTCGCCATCGACGAGGTCAAGCGCTTCATCGCCGACCATGACCTGCACGAGGCCACGCGCTACGTGCCGAAGTTGCTCAACCAGATCGGCCGCCCGTACACGGAGAAGATCGCCGTCATCGGCGCCGGCCCTGCCGGCATGAGCTGTGCCTACTACCTCGCCAACAAGGGCTACCCCGTGACCGTGTTCGACCGCAACCCGGTGCCCGGCGGCATGCTCACGCTCGGCATCCCGAGCTTCCGGCTGGAAAAAGACGTGCTCAACGCCGAGATCGACATCCTGCGCGAGATGGGCGTCGAGTTCCAATGCGGCGTCGAGGTCGGCAGGGACATCACCATCGAGCAGCTGCGCGCGCAGGGCTACAAGGGCTTCTACGTTGCCATCGGCGCGCAGAAGTCGGCCAAGCTCCGCATCCCGGGCGAGGAGCTTGATGGCGTCTACGGCGGCGTGGACTTCCTGCGCGCCGTGAACCTCGGCCACGAGACGCATATCGGCAAGCGCTGTGCCGTCATCGGCGGCGGCAACGTGGCCATGGACGTCTGCCGCAGCGCGGTGCGCCTCGGCGCAGACGAGACGTACGTGCTCTACCGCCGCAGCGAAGCCGAGCTGCCCGCCGACCCCGAGGAGGTCAAAGAGGCGATGGAAGAGGGCGTGCAGTTCCGCTTCCTGACCGCCCCGGTCGAGATCCTCGGCGAGAACGGCAAGGTCACGGGCATCCGTGTGGAGCACATGGCGCTCGGCGAGCCGGATGAGAAGGGCCGCCGCAAGCCCGTCGGCACGGGCGAATTCGAGACGCTCGCGGTCGATTCCGTCATCGGCGCCATCGGACAGACGGTCGACTGGGGCACGCTCGACGTCGGCGCGCTCACGACGACGAAGAAGGGCACGGCCGAGGCCGACGCGCTGACCTATCAGACCGCGCAGCCGGACATTTTCGTCGGCGGCGACTGCTACACCGGCCCGAAGTTTGCCATCGACGCCATTGCCGCCGGCAAGGAGGCCGCCATCAGCCTGCACCGCTATGTGCACCCCGGCCAGACGCTCACCGCCGGCCGCGACCGCAGAGTCTACAAGGCGCTCGACAAGGAGCACGTGCTTATCGAGACGGCCGATTTCGATAAAGATCACCGCCAGATGCCGGGCTACAACGCCGCCAAGGCCAAGACCTTCTCCGACGCGCGCGTCACGTTCACGGAAGAGCAGGTGCGCAGGGAGTGCGCCCGCTGCCTCGGCTGCGGCGCGACGAAGGTGGACAGCTACCTGTGCATCGGCTGCGGCCTGTGCACCACGAAGTGCAAGTTCGATGCCATCCACCTCAAGAAGGTGCGCGACTGGCACGCGGGCTCGTATGAGACCATGCCGATCAAGGTCGCCGAGGGCGTCGTCAAGCGCGCGGGCAGCATCGTGAAAAAGGCGGTCAGCAAGTAATGCACGAGCTGGCACTGTGCGACGCGATGCTCAAAATGGTGCGCGATATCTCCCGCGAGCAAGCGCTCGAGGGCGTGCGCAGCATCACGGTCCGCGTCGGGACGCTCTCGGGCGTTGTCCCGCGCTTTCTCACCGACTGCTGGGTCGCCGTGACCGACGGCACGGAGTATGACGGCGTGCCCCTGCGCGTCGAGACGGAGGCGGGCCGCGCCCGCTGTCTCGACTGCGGGGCGGAGTTCGTCGCCGACGTTGAGGACCTCTCCTGCCCGGACTGCGGCGGGAAAAAGCTCATGCCCCTCTCCGGCCGCGACATGACCATTCAGGAGATCGAGGCGTACTGACCCCATATGCAGCAGGCCCCCGCACCCGCGGGGGCCTGTTTGGGCCGCAAAATGCCCCCGGAAGCAGATCGCTTCCGGGGGCGTTCTTCATGCACAAATCGAAATCAGAAGTCCGCGTTGCCGACCGTGCGCGGGTGCAGCTCCACATCGCGGATGTTGCTCACGCCGGTCAGGTACATGACCATGCGCTCAAAGCCGAGGCCGAAGCCGGCGTGGCGGCAGCTGCCGTAGCGCCGCAGGTCAAGATACCACCAGTAGTCTTCCTCGCGCAGGCCAAGCTCCTGCATGCGCTTGGTGAGCAGGTCGAGCCGCTCCTCGCGCTGGCTGCCGCCGATGATCTCGCCGATGCCCGGCACAAGGCAGTCCGCCGCGGCGACGGTCTTGCCGTCGTCATTCATGCGCATGTAAAACGCCTTGATCTCCTTCGGATAATCCGTGACGAACACGGGCTTGTTGAACACCTGCTCGGTCAGGTAGCGCTCGTGCTCCGTCTGCAGGTCGATGCCCCACTCAACGGGGTAGTCGAACTTGTGGCCGGAGTCTTTGAGCAGCTTCACAGCGTCGGTATACGTGATGCGGCCGAAATCGTTGTCCACCACGTTGCGCAGGCGCTCGAGCAGGCCCTTGTCCACGAAGGAATTGAAAAATTCCATCTCCTGCGGGCACTTTTCGAGCACGGTGTTGATGATGAACTTCACCATCGCCTCCATGCACTCGAGATCGTCGTCGAGGTCGGCAAACGCCATCTCCGGCTCGATCATCCAGAACTCGGCGGCGTGGCGCTGGGTGTTGGAGTTCTCGGCGCGGAACGTCGGGCCGAAGGTGTACACGTCGCCAAAGGCGAGCGCGAAGTTCTCGGCGTTGAGCTGGCCGGACACGGTCAGGTTCGTGCTCTTGCCGAAGAAGTCCTTGGAGAAATCGACCTTACCGTCCGCCGTGCGCGGAAGATTGTCGAGGTCGAGCGTCGTGACGCGGAACATCTCGCCCGCGCCCTCACAGTCAGAGCCCGTGATGATCGGGGTCTGGACGTAGACGAAGCCACGGTTCTGGAAGAACGTGTGCACCGCCTGCGCGGCCACGCTGCGGACGCGGAACGTCGCGCTGAAGAGGTTCGTGCGCGGACGCAGATGCTGGATCGTGCGCAGGAACTCCACGCTGTGGCGCTTTTTCTGCAGCGGATAGTCCGGCGCGGACACGCCCTCGACCGTGACGCTGTCGGCCTTGAGCTCAAACGGCTGCTTGGCGTCCGGCGTGAGCACGAGCTCGCCGTGCACGATGAACGCCGCGCCGACGTTCTGGCGGGCGACCTCGTCGTAATTTTCGAGCTTGCCGCGCTCGAGCACGACCTGCAGGCTCTTGAAGCAGCTGCCGTCGTTGAGCTCGATAAAGCCGAAATTCTTCATGTCGCGGATCGTGCGCGCCCAGCCGCAGACGGTCAGAGTCTGGCCGCCGAAGGTCTCCGGGGATGCATAGATACCGGCGATGCGCTGTCTTTTCATATCATCAGCCTCGTTTCCGATGGATTTTGAGAGATAACTTCCTTATTATACGCACAATGCGCGTGTTTTTCAACCGCTTCTTGCGCGCACAAACACAAAACCGGCGGATTTCCCGCCGGTTTTGCTCAGAGATTCGCTGTTATGCGATGATGTGGATCGCAGCGTGGTTGTTGCGCAGCGTCACGTCCGTCGTCACGCCGCCGGCCTCGCCGTCGCGCGTCCACGCCACGGGCTCCTGAAACGTGAAGCGCAGATTCTTCGACTGCACGAGGATGACGTTCTCGTTGTCGTAATACTGGTTGAGCACGCCCGAGATAATGCGGCTCAGGTCGCCGAACTGCTTCGGACGGCGGATGAGCAGCGTCTCAAACAGACCGTCGCCCAGGCTCACAAGGTCCTTGCGCAGGCGCACCATGCCGGCCACGGAGGTCGAGTTCGACACGCCGCCGAAGATGAAGTCGCCGTCGACCGTGCCGCCGTCGTACTCCACGTGCGCGCAATAATGGTCGATGCTGTTGAGCCGGCCCATCGCCTCGAGCACGTAGGCCAGGTGGCCGAGCGCCTGCTTTTCGTTCTGCGGCGTCTCATAACTCACGGCCGTGAACGCGCCGAACGCCGCGACGTAGGTGAAAAAGCTCTGCTCGCCGAAGCTGCCGACATCAAACGCCGTCGGCGTGCCGGTCACGATGCGCAGGGCCGCGTCCGTCGCGTTTTTCGGCAGGCCGAGCGTCGAGGCCACATCGTTCGTCGTGCCCATCGGGATATAGCCCAGCGGGGGCGGGTTCGGTACCTGCATCAGGCCCGAGACGACCTCGCTGAGCGTGCCGTCGCCGCCGATGCAGGCCACGGTGTCATACTCCGCCGCGTGCTGCGCGGCAAACACGGTCGCGTCGCCGCGGCCCTGCGTGAAGTACACCGTCGTCAGGTATCCGCCGCTGTCGAGAATGTTCATCACCTCGCCGAAGCCGGTCTTGTAGCCGCTGCGTCCGGCCATGGGGTTGATGATCAGCATCATACGTTTTTTCATAATCAGCCTCCTGTCGGGGTAGCAAAAAGGGCATGGCAAACTGCCATGCCCCCGAGATTCTGTGGATCAGCCAAGCTCGTTCATTTTCTGAGCCATCGCAGACTTCTTGTGCGCTGCGTTGTTCTTGTGGATCAGGCCCTTGCCGGCCGCGCGGTCAACAGCCTGGACAGCAACTTTATAGGTACTGACGGCTGCGTCACGGTTGCCTTCGGCAACAGCCGCATCAAACTTCTTCAGGTTGGTCTTCAGGGCGGATTTCTCAGCCTTGTTTTTCAGATTCTGCAGCTTGGACTTTTCGTCTCTCTTCATTGCGGACTTGATGTTCGGCATTTCTCAATCGCCACCTCCTCCTATAAAATTCAGTCATGGGTATGACCGTGCAATGTTCTGCAAGTGTTGATGATATCATCAAACCCTTCAAATTGCAAGCACTTTTTTCGATTTTCATTATAAATGTATCCATTTGTGGCAACGCTTCCAGTGAGCCACAAGATGTGGCGTCAGAAAGGAGTCTGTTATGCCGAATTTTCCCCGCACCGACCTCGCCGTCGAGGCCGAAGCCATCCACCGCAGCGCAGCCGCCGTCACGGAACTGCCCGGCGTGCGCGCCGAGGAGACGAACCGCCGCGGCTTTTCCGTGACCGAGGTGCACGTGCTCGACGCCGCAGGCGAAAATGCGTTATGTAAACCGATCGGCGACTACTACACCATCGCGCTCGACCCGCTGCTGCGGCGCGAGGACGATGCGTTTGAAAACGCGGCGCAGACGCTCGCCGAGCTGCTGCGCGGCGTGCTGCCGCTGATGCCGGACGCCTCCGTGCTCGTTGTCGGTCTCGGCAACCGGGCGATCACGCCCGACGCCGTCGGCCCCGACGCGATCGACAGCGTCATGGTCACGCGCCACCTGCGCGAGCAGCTGCCGGAGCATTTCGGACAGTTCCGCCCCGTGGCCGCGCTCGCGGCCGGCGTGCTCGGCACGACGGGTGTGGAATCCGCCGATATGATCCGCGCGCTCGCGGCCCACCTGCACCCGGACGCCATCATCGCCGTAGACGCACTCGCCTGCGCGGAGCTCGACCGCCTCGGCCGCACCGTCCAGCTCACGGACACCGGCATCACGCCCGGCAGCGGCGTCGGCAATGACCGCGCCGGTCTCAGCCGCGACACGCTCGGCATTCCGGTCGCGGCCATCGGCCTGCCGACCGTCATTGACGCCGGCGGCTTTTCGGACGACCCCCGCGCAGAGCAGATGTTCGTCACACCGCGCGATATCGACACCGTAGTGCGTGATGCGGCCAAACTCATCGGCTACGGCATCAATCTCGCGCTGCACGACGGGCTGACCATCGGCGACGTGGATATGTTCCTGTCCTGAGGCAATGTTTCACGTGAAACACGCCCGCCGGATTTCGCATTGTTTCACGTGAAACATCACAAAAATTTGCCGCAGTGCCTCCAAGCGGTTGAAAACGCGGCCGCACGCTGTTATAATAGCTGCAAACACGATTCAGGAGGCAAACCATGGGCAAAATCATTGCCGTCGCCAACCAGAAAGGCGGAGTCGGCAAGACGACCACGTGCGTGAATCTGACCTGCGCGCTCAAAAAGCGCGGGCGGCGCGTGCTCCTCGTCGACTGCGACCCACAGGGCAACAGCACCTCCGGCATGGGCGTGGACAAAACCGCGACGCCCAACTGCTACGACATGCTGATGAACGGCGCAGCCGCCGCCGACTGCATCCGCAGCACGAAATACGGCGACGTGCTGCCGGCAAATATGAATCTCTCCGGCTGCTCCGTGGAGCTCGTGAGCTCCGAGCAGCGGGAATACATCATGAAAACTGCGCTCGCCGCGGTGCAGGACGATTACGACTTCATCCTCATTGACTGTCCGCCGTCGCTCGAGCTGCTGACGATCAACGCGCTCGTCGCGGCCGACAGCGTGCTTATCCCGGTGCAGTGCGAATATTACGCGCTCGAGGGCATTGCCGACCTCATGCGCAGCATCAAAATGTGCAATAAGCGCCTGAATCCGGAACTGACGGTGCAGGGCATCGTCATGACCATGTACGACGGCCGCACGAAGCTGTCCGATCAGGTCGTGAACGAGGTGCGCAAATTCTTCGGCAAAAAGGTCTACAAGACCATGATCCCGCGCAACGTGCGCCTGTCCGAGGCGCCGAGCCACCGCAAACCCGCCATCGCCTACGACAAAGAGTCGAAGGGTGCGCGGGCGTACCTGCATCTGGCGGGTGAGCTCATCAAGCGCGAGGAAAAGGCGGCAAAAGCGGCGGAGGCCGCGGCCGCGGCGGCCGCAGCGGAGGTGGAACATGGGTAAAGACGGAAAGAAGGGTCTCGGCATGGGCCTCGGCGCGCTCTTCGGAGAGGAATATCCGGCCCCGCAGCCGGAGCGCGAGGAGACCGCGCCCGACCTGCTGCCGATCGAGAAGATCGAGCCGCGCGCCGACCAGCCGCGCAAGCGCTTTGACCCGGAAGCGCTGGAAATGCTCGCAGAATCCATCCGGACGTATGGGCTCATCCAGCCGATCACGGTCCGGCCGCTCGATGGCGGATTTTATCAGATCATCGCGGGCGAGCGCCGCTGGCGCGCCAGCCGCATGGCCGGGCTCAAGGAAGTGCCGGTGCGCATCCTGACAGCGGACGAGCAGCGCGCCATGGAGATGGCGCTGGTCGAAAACCTCCAGCGCGAGGATCTGAATCCCATTGAAGAGGCGAAGGGCTACCGCGCCCTGCAGGACGTCTACGGCATGACGCAGGATGATGTGGCGCAGAGCGTGGGCAAGTCACGTCCCGCTGTTGCGAATGCGACACGGCTGCTGGCCCTGTCCGAGCCGGTGCTGAAGCTCGTCGAGGACGGCACGCTGTCCGCCGGACACGCGCGCGCACTCCTGCCGCTCAACGACCCGGAAATGCAGCTTGCCGCGGCAAAAACCGTGATTGAAAAGGGTCTGTCCGTGCGCCGGGCGGAAGCGCTGGCCGCGCAATTACTGAAGGATACGCAGGAAAAACCGGCAAAAAAGGCCGCCGGTGTGGATTATCTCGGCGAATGCGCGCGGCATCTCGAGCAGGTGCTCG
>OKUT01000559.1_pt1 | contig 11015 bp, 10 predicted proteins | sample 1606571 | NCBI WGS metagenome assembly OKUT01 (sample SAMEA3882513, study PRJEB24775) | human gut metagenome | biome: human-associated habitat; feature: intestine environment; material: feces | place: Netherlands | collected 2009/2010
GAAAGGAGCTTTCTTCTGTCCCATTCTTCTTAATCTGATCTTTACTGCCATGATTTCACCTCCTCATAGGTTTTGTTTTTTATTTAAAAGGGAAGTCCTTTGAACATTCCTCTTTTACCACGTTTGCCGCCCATCATGCCGGGCATCTGTTTCATCATTTTCTTTGTCTGCTCAAACTGCTTGACCAGACGGTTGACTTCTGCCACCTGTACACCCGCACCTCTTGCAATGCGGTTCTTTCTGCTTGGATTGAGCAGATTCGGATTTTTACGTTCCTGCGGTGTCATGGAATGAATAATTGCCTCTATTCTCCGCATGTTTTTCTCCGCTTCGTCCGTATCAATCTCCGGCATCTTTCCACCGCCGAGTCCAAGTCCCGGCATCATGCCCATCAGACTGGACAAACCGCCCATCTTTTTCATCTGACTCATGGACTCTAAATACATTTCAAAGTCAAATTCATTCTTGCGCATCTTCTGCTCAAGTTCTTTGGCTTTTTCCTCGTCGAGATTCTCCTGTGCTTTCTCAATCATGGTAAGCACATCACCCATACCAAGGATTCGGGATGCCATACGATCCGGATAAAACTGTTCCAGATCCGAAAGTTTCTCCCCCATACCTGCGTACAGAATCGGTTTTCCTGTCACTGCGCGGATGGAAAGAGCTGCACCGCCCCGGGTATCTCCATCGAGCTTTGTCAGAACAACACCATCGATTCCTATCTTGTCATTAAATGTCGAAGCAACATTTACCGCATCCTGACCGGTCATTGCATCAACAACGAGAATGGTCTGGAATACATCCACCGCTTCTTTGATCTCCACAAGCTCATCCATCATCTCTTCATCGACATGCAGACGACCTGCCGTATCAATGATCAGAACATTGCAGTCTTCTTTCTTTGCATGTTCCACGGCTGCTTTGGCGATATCCGCAGGTTTGTTTTTATTTCCCATGGAAAATACTTCCACGCCCTGCTTTTCTCCATTGATCTGCAACTGTTCGATTGCAGCCGGACGATACACATCACAGGCTGCCAGCAGTGTCTTTTTCCCTTTGGTCTTTAATTTGCCTGCGATCTTTGCCGTGGTAGTTGTTTTACCGGCACCCTGCAGACCTACCATCATAATGACGGTCAGTTCTTTTCCCGGCCGGAACGCAATCTCGGTTGTCTCGGAGCCCATAAGCTTAACCATCTCTTCGTTTACGATCTTGATGACCATCTGTCCCGGATTGAGACCGCTCATCACATCCTGTCCGATTGCCCGTTCCTGCACATCTTTTACAAACTTCTTGACCACACGGAAATTTACATCTGCCTCAAGCAGTGCCATCTTGACTTCTTTCAGTGCTGTCTTGACATCGTCCTCTGTCAGTCTGCCCTTGCTGCGAAGATTCTTAAATACATTCTGCAATTTTTCAGAAAGACTGTCAAATGCCATACTACAGCTCCTCCAAAATCTGATTTGAAATCGTTGCGATCTGTTCTACGATCTGTTCATCTTTTGTTTGATGAAACTGTTCTGCCAGTCTGTGAATTTTCTCCACATCCTGCTTCACAGATAAGAACTTCTCTACCAGATGAAGTTTCTTTTCATAATCCGAAAGCTTCTTTCCACAGCGTTTGATCATATCTGCCACGCCCTGTCTGGTAATCCCCTCCTCCCCGGCAATCTCACCGAGAGAAAGATCATTGAACACGAAGTCCTCATAGATCCGGCGCTGATGTTCATTCAGTAACTCGCCATAAAAATCATATAAATAAGCCTGTTGTAACTTTTCTTCCACATCAATCACCTTGGATACTTTACCATAAAGGAAACAAGGTGTCAAGTATTTTTTCTTGACACCTTGTAATTTATTTTTAAATCATGGTTCTTACGATCTTTGGCTTATATCCGGCCTTTTCCAGCGCCTTGATAATCCGCTTCTTGTGATCGGTACCAAAACACTCCAATGTAATCCGAAGTTCAACTGCGGCATTCCGGTTCGTGGAAACAAACTGATTGTGTTCGAGTTTGATGACATTTCCCTGCTCTTTTGCCAGTGTCTCGGAAACTTTCGCCAGTTCTCCCGGCTTATCCGGAAGCAATACCGAAACGGTAAAGATACGGTCACGGAAAATCAGCCCCTGCTGTACCACAGAGGACATCGTAATCACATCCATGTTTCCACCGCTTAAGATGGATACCACACGCTTGTCCTTGACATTTAAATGCTTTAATGCAGCTACTGTAAGCAGTCCGGAATTTTCTACAATCATCTTGTGGTTTTCCACCATATCCAGAAAGCTTACGATCAGTTCATCATCCGTTACCGTGATAATGTCATCCAGATTTTTCTGGATATATGGGAAAATTTTGCTTCCCGGTGTCTTTACGGCAGTACCGTCGGCGATTGTATTTACTGTCGGAAGCGTTGTCACTTTTCCAGCTGCAAATGAAGCCTGCATACAGTTTGCACCAGCCGGCTCCACACCGATCACCTTAATCTTTGGATTGAGCAGCTTTGCAAGTGTGGATACGCCTGTTGCCAGTCCGCCTCCCCCAATCGGAACAAGAATATACTCTACCAGCGGAAGTTCCTTAAAGATCTCCATTGCAATGGTTCCCTGACCGGTTGCCACTGCCAGATCATCGAACGGATGAATAAAGGTATATCCATTTTTTTCTGCCAGCTCCAGTGCATGTGCACATGCCTCATCATATACATCTCCGTACAACACAACTTCCGCACCGTAACTCTTGGTACGATTCACCTTGATCAGAGGCGTGGTGGTTGGCATTACAATTACCGCCTTACAGCCGTAGCACTTTGCGGCATATGCCACTCCCTGCGCATGGTTTCCGGCAGATGCTGTAATCAGTCCTCTCTGACGTTCTTCCTCTGAGAGCGTGCTGATTTTATAATAAGCACCTCTTACTTTGTATGCACCGGTAAACTGCATATTCTCCGGCTTTAAATATACTTTATTGCCTGTCTGGTCACTTAAGTAATCACTGTATACAAGTTTTGTCTCCAGAGTAACCTCTTTTACTTTTTCACTTGCTTCTTCAAATTTATCTAGCGTCAGCATCTTCATCGTTGTCCTCCTTATTTTTTACGTCAAACAATGCATTCACAAATTCATCTGGGTCAAATTTCTGGAGGTCATCAATGGTCTCTCCCACGCCGATATATTTGACCGGCACTCCAAGTTCCGCCTGAATTGCCACCGCAATTCCTCCCTTGGCTGTTCCATCCATCTTTGTCAGCACAATTCCGGAAATCTTTGCCACATCGGAAAATTCCTTTGCCTGAACCAGCGCATTCTGTCCGGTTGTCGCATCCAGCACAACCAGCGTCTCCCGATACGCCTGTGGATACTCTTTTTCGAGAATCTTGTTAATTTTTCCAAGCTCATTCATCAGATTTTTCTTGTTGTGCAGACGTCCTGCCGTATCGACCAGAAGCACATCTGCATTTCTGGCCTTTGCTGCAGCCGTTGCATCATAAACCACAGATCCCGGATCTGCGCCTTCCGTTCCGCCAATCATGTCAACTCCCGAACGGTCCGCCCACTCTTTGAGCTGATCTCCTGCTGCTGCACGGAAAGTATCCGCACCGGCAATCACAACCTTTTTTCCCTGCTCTTTCAGTTTACCTGCAAGTTTTCCGACGGTTGTGGTCTTTCCCACACCATTGACTCCGATCACAAGGACAACGGATGTCTCTTCTTCAAAGCGGTATGCCGTCTCACCGACCTGCATCTGCTGTTTGATGCTGTCGATCAGAAGCTGTTTGCATTCTGCAGGCTCTTTCACATGGTTTGCCTTTACTTTTTCACGCAGATCATCCAGAATCGACTCGGTAGCCTTAACGCCCAGATCACCCATAATCAGAATTTCTTCCAGTTCCTCGTAAAACTCATCATCAATTTTAGAAAAACCGTGAAATACCGAATCAATTCCGGATACAATATTATTTCTTGTCTTGGTCAATCCTTCGACAAGCCGGCTGAAAAAACCTTTCTTTTCTCCCATATCAGTTTCCTTTCTTATCGCTTCTTTCTTTTTACATAATCAATCAGTTCAAATCATGTTCAATCAGATCTACCGACACAAGTGTCGATACACCTTTTTCCTGCATGGTAATTCCATACAACCGGTCTGCTGCTGTCATTGTACCACGTCTGTGCGTAATTACAATAAACTGTGTGTTTTTTGTCAGCTTATTTAAGTAACTTGCAAACCTTGAGACGTTGGAATCATCAAGCGCTGCTTCGATCTCATCCAGAAGACAAAACGGCGAAGGTTTCAGCGCCTGAATCGCAAACAACAGTGCAATTGCTGTCAGCGCTTTCTCACCACCGGACATCTGCATCATATTCTGCAGTTTCTTTCCCGGCGGCTGCGCAATGATGCGGATGCCACATTCGAGAATATCCTCATCCTCCACCAGTTCCAAAGCTCCATGTCCGCCGCCGAACAGGTGCTTGAATGATGCATTGAATTCTTTCTGGATTTCCGCAAACTTTTCCATAAACTGTTTTCTCATGCCACTGTCGAGATCTTCTATGATGCCGAGCAGTGTCTGCTCTGCCTCAACCAGATCATCATGCTGCCCTTTCAGGAACGTATAACGTTCCGAAACTTCTTTATATTCTTCAATGGCATTGACGTTGACTGTTCCCAGCTTCCGGATCTCATCCTTTACTGCTGCGATCAGTTTCTTTAAAGCAAGCGGATCTTCGTATTCACTGTTTCTTAATTCTGCTGCCGCATGCGGTGTCAGTTCATATTCTTCCCACAGATAATTTGTCTGTTGTTCTGCAGATTCATTCAGCTTTTCCCGCTGGTTGTTCAGACGGAACACTTCTTTATCCAATCCGTTACACCGCTCGGAAATTTCCTCCTGTTTCCGGAAAAATCCCCGGTATTCCGCAGACATCTGTTCTTTTTGTTCTACGCTTTCACGAAGTTTCTGTTCCAGTTGCCCATGGGAATCCGAAGAAGCAAGGATCGTCTTTTGGATTTCTGCAATGTCGTGCTGTTTCTTTTCCACATCTTCTTTGGAATTTTTCGCATTCTCCAGAAGCCCGGTCTTTTCCGTCTCAAATTTTTCCAGATCTCCATTGATACGTTCCACGTTTGTCTGGGCAAATTCTACTTTCTGCCGGATATTCGCTTCCTCAAGCTGAATTCCGGAAAGTTCCGATTCCGCTTTATTTTCCAGTTCTTTCTGTTCTTCAAGCATCTTCTGAAACGCTTCATTCGCATGCTGGATTTCCGTTTCCCGTTGTCTGGAATGTTCCAGTTCCTCCTTAATGCCTGTCTGATCTGCACGAATTTCTTCCACCTGCCGATCCATCTGCTGCCGTTCCTTCATGAGACTTGAAAATACTTCTTCACTCTCATTTTTCTGCTGCATTGCACGATCCACATTGATCTTTGCAGTATTCTGACGAATAAATTCTTTCTGCAGGGTTTCTTTCACCTGTTCCAGCTCTTCCTCATTCAGCTCAATGGCCGTAAGAAGATCCTCCCTGCGGTTTTTTATCTGCGCAATCTCCTGAAGCAGACGATTCGTTTTCGTTTCCAGTTCCTCCACTTCGCGGCGTCTTGCCAGCAGATTGGATGAATTTTTAAATGCTCCACCCGTCATGGAACCACCGGGGCTTAAATATTCTCCCTCAAGAGTTACAATATGTAAACTGTAATGATTCTTCTTTGCAAGTGCAATCGCATGATCAATCGAATCTGCCACAAGCACACGCCCCAGCAGATACGCCGCCACTTCCTCATACTTTTGCTCACACTTTACCAGCTGACTGGCAATTCCAATAACTCCGGGCTCCTTCAGTGCCGCTTCATTCTTCGGATTTTTTCTTGCGCTTACACTGGTCAGCGGAAGAAATGTTGCACGTCCGAAACGGTTCTGCTTCAGAAATGCAATCATTTTCTTTGCCGTTGCTTCATCTTCCGTCACAATATTCTGAATGTTTCCACCCAGAGCGGTCTCAATCGCAATCTCATATTTCTTATCCACCTGAATCAGATCTGACACAACCCCGAGTAATCCCGGATTATGTTCTTTCTGTTCCATCACTTTGCGGATACTGTTTCCGTATCCGTCATAGCGCTCCGCAATATTTTTAAGAGACTCCAGACGAGACTGCTGCCTGTGAAATTCGTTTTGCTTTTCTTCTAATGCACGGTCATTTTCTTTTGCCTTAGTTCTCCATTCTTTTTCCTTTGCACTTAATTCTTTTTCCTGCTCCGAAAGTTTTCGGATATGCGCACTGACCTCTTCGAGATCTTTTTTGCAGTCTGCAAGAACCGAATCCAGATCCGTTTCCTGCGTTTTTCTGTCCAGCAGACGCTTTCCAAGCTCTGCTTTTCGTATATTGATCTGCTCCACCATGGTATCGGAACGCTGCTGTTTGGCCTGAATATCTGCTCTGCGGTTTAACAGCGCAAACAATTCTTTCTGCCCCTGTTCCATTCCCTCATTACAGGATGCAATCTGTTTCTGTATCTCTGCCAGTGTCTGTGCTGCTTCTTCCTGTCGTTTCCGTACCTGTGCAAGCTGTTCATCACCGGAATGTTTTTCTTTCTCGTAGGAAGCTTTTGCCTCCTCCTTTTCCTTCTGTTCCCGCGCAATGGCATCCAGACGGCTCTGCAGATGTTCATCTGTCATCTCTGCCGTATGGATCTGCTCTGCCAGTATCTGGATCTGGCTTTCGAGTTTTTCCTTCATCACAGACGTATTGCTGATATTTTCCCGGATTGCATTGATCTTTTCGTCCATTTCCGTGATGCTTTCGCCCAAGCGGTCATATTCCTGGCGGATCTTTTCCCTTGCATCCGTGCTTTCTTTCAGCTGTTCATCTGCAATTTTGAATTTTTCCTCTACTTCACGCTGCTCGGATGCGATTCTCTCTGTTTCCATGAGAAACATGTTGACATCATAATCTTTCAGCTCATTCTTCTTTTTTAAATAGGTTTTTGCCTTTTCCGACTGCAGCTGTAACGGTTCCACCTGGCGTTCCAGTTCCGACAAAATATCGTTTACACGGACCAGATTGTCTCTCTCATTCTCTAACTTTTTTTGTGCAGTCGCTTTTCGTTTTTTGAATTTTACTATTCCTGCCGCCTCATCAAAAAGTTCGCGCCGTTCTTCCGGTTTGCCGCTTAAGATCCGGTCAATCTGTCCCTGTCCAATGATCGAATATCCTTCTTTTCCGATACCGGTATCATAAAACAATTCTGAAACTTCTTTCAGTCGGCACGGACTGCCATTGATCAGATATTCACTCTCTCCGGAACGATACAGACGTCTGGCAACGGTGACTTCCTCATAGTCGATTGCCAGTTTATGGTCGGAATTATCCAGTGTAATCGCTACATACGCATAGCTGAGCGGTTTCCGGTTCTCCGTACCCGCAAAAATAACATCCTGCATGGAAGACCCACGCAGCTGCTTGACCGACTGCTCTCCAAGTACCCAGCGCACCGCATCCGCAACGTTACTTTTTCCACTTCCGTTCGGTCCTACAATGCCCGTGATTCCCTGGTGGAATTCAAATACAATTTTGTTTGCAAATGATTTAAATCCCTGCACCTCAATACTTTTTAAATACATGTACTATCCCCTTTGCTGGTTTTTAAGCATCAGAAGTGCCCGATACGCAGCCTCCTGTTCCGCTGCTTTTTTGGTATGTCCGGTTCCACTGCCAATGACACGCTCTCCAATACATGCACGAACCGTAAAACTCTTATTATGATCCGGACCGGACTCATCAGTCAGCACATAAGTAAGCTGTTCATGTTCTCCCTGCACAACCTCCTGCAGGATAGTCTTGCTATCATAAAAGAGCTGTTTGTGTTCAATATCTGTCAGAATATATTTATGAATAAACTCTTTTGCATTAGCAAAACCACCATCCAAATAAATTGCCCCGATCACAGCTTCCAGTGCATCAGACAAAATAGATTTGCGACCTCTTCCTCCGGTCTGGTCTTCTCCTTTCCCGAGTAAAAGATACTCTCCTAAAGCAATATCCTTGGTACAGAGTGCCAGTGTCGGCTCACAGACAATGCTTGCACGAAGTTTTGTCAGTTCTCCTTCCGGCTTATCCGGGTATTCTTTGTACAAAAATTCACTGGAAATAATCTCAAGCACGGCATCGCCCAAAAACTCCAGTCTCTCATTGTCCGAATGTTTCTTTAAGTGCTTCTCATTGGCAAATGAACTATGCGTCAGTGCCTGACGAAGCAATTTCTCATCATGAAAGTGATATCCGATCACTTCCTGAAATTTTTTAATATCTGTCACTTCTTTCCCCTTTCTGAAATAAAGGAGTCCGCCACCGGACTCCTTTCGTATCTGTGTTTAGTTTTCGTTCATTGCAGCTTTGATCTGTTCTACCGCATCTCCTACCGTAACAATCTTTTCTGCCTGCTCGTTTGGAATCTCAATATCAAATTCTTCCTCAAGTCCCATAATGATCTGGAATACATCCAGGGAATCCGCTCCCAGATCATCGATGAATGTGGTATCCATCGTAATCTCATTTTCATCCACGTTTAATACGTCCACAATAATCTTCTTTAATTTTTCGAATTCCATAATACTTCATTTCCTTTCTTATTCTTCTTCATTATTTTTGGAATCTACAATTCTTTCTTTGATAATTTCGTTAATATTCTCTTCACGGAATGTCACACACTGGTAAATGGAATTGGTAATTTCCTTTGCCCTGGAACTTCCATGGGTCTTTACCACAAGACCATTCAGTCCCAGAAGCGGTGCTCCGCCATACTGGCTCGCATCAAATGCTTTCAGTGTTTTTTTCAGTGACGGCAATGCCAGTGCCGCACCAATCTTGCTCTTTAAATTGCTCATCAGTCCCGCTTTGATCACACCGACCAGTGTTGAACTGAGACCTTCGTATAATTTTAAAATGACATTTCCGACAAATGCCTCACACACAATGACATCTGCACCACCATGCGGAATCTCTCTTGCCTCGATACTTCCGACAAAATTGATATCCTCACATTCTTTCAACAGCGGAAATGTTTCTTTTACCAGGGCATTTCCCTTCTCCTCTTCCGCACCGATATTTACAATCGCCACTCTCGGATTCTTGATCCCCACAACGTTTTCCATATAAATGGAACCCATCTTTGCAAACTGTAATAAATGTTCCGGTCGTGCATCCACATTTGCACCACAGTCAATCAACAGCGAAATTCCGGTCTCTGTCGGAATGATCGGTGCCAGCGGCGGGCGCTTGATTCCACGGATACGTCCGACAATCGTCTGTCCGCCAACCAGAACCGCGCCGGAACTTCCTGCGGAAACAAATGCATCCGCTTCTCTTTGTTTTACCATATTCATACCTACAACGAGGGATGACTGTTTTTTCTTTCGAATTGCCTGAACGGGTGGCTCTGCCATCTCAATTACTTCAGGCGCATCCACAACCTCAATACGCTCCTGCGGATATGGATACTTCTGCAATTCTTCCCTTACCACATCTTCCTGTCCAACCAGAAAAACTTTGATATCTTCACGGGAAGAGACCGCATCAACTGCTCCCTTAACAATTTCTGCCGGTGCATTATCACCGCCCATTGCATCAAGAGCTACTTTCGTGATTGTCTGCATGGTCTGTTCCTCCTTATGCATCTACTAGAAAATATACTATATATCATTCCATAAATCAACGATAAATTGGCTCTTTCAGACACAAAAAAATCAAGAGTCAGCAAAACCGCCAACTCTTGATTTTTAAAGGCCTATCCTTATTAGTCCTGCGCGATAATCTCTTTTTTGTTATAAGATCCGCAGTTCTTGCATACACGGTGTGGCATCATTAATTCGCCGCACTTGCTGCACTTTACTAAGGTCGGAGCAGACATTTTCCAGTTTGCTCTTCTCTTATCTCTTCTTCCCTTAGAAGATTTATTCTTTGGACAAATTGACATTTGTTTACACCTCCTTAAACCTGTTAAATATATCTTGGATTGCTGCCATTCTTGGATCAAGTTCTGTTCTCTGGCAACTGCAGGCTCCCTTATTCAAGTTCATCCCGCAGACTTTACAAATTCCTTTGCAATCGTCCTTGCACAGAACTCTCATTGGCCAGTTCACCAAAATCTCGGCGTAGACAAGTTTATCTACATCCAGTTCAAACCCAATCAGGTAATCCGGTTCCTCCATCTCTTCATCGACAAGTCCCTCTTCCCGAACAGTGAGTTTCTTATCTATGTCAAAACGGATCGGCGTCCGAACTTCTTCAAGACACCGCGCACACGGAATCATCACATCAATATCAACCGTACCCTTAACGAATACCGCTGCATTCTCCTCATTACGGATCTGCAATGTCACCGGCGCTTTGCGAACAATAGGAAAATCTCCCAAGCGGGAACGAAAGGAAGTGAGCGAGATGTCCGCCTCCTGTGTCAATTCCTTGTTTATGGATTTTGTAATGATTGAAAGATCAATTTTCACACTATTCTCCTATTCACACCTAAACAATTATACATAGGGTGTCCTGCTTTGTCAACTAATTTTTACAAATTATCAACAAATTTATCAACATTTATTTTACCAGTGCTACGGTCTCACGACAGATTGCAAGCTCCTCGTTGGTCGGAATGACACATACGGTAACTTTTGAATCCGGTGTGGAAATAATTTCCTCCACGCCACGCACATCGTTTGTCTTCTTATCAAGCTTGATTCCCAGATATCCCAGATAAGAAACGATCTTTTCACGAATGAAAGAAGTATTCTCTCCGATACCTGCAGTAAATGCGATCGCATCCACACCATTCATTGCTGCAACATATGCACCGATGTATTTTGCCACACGGTAAGCAAATACCTCACAGGCATCAATGGCGCGTGGATTTCCTTCATTATAAGCAGCTTCCAGATCACGGAAATCACTGGATACACCGGATAATCCTTCAACACCGGATTTTTTATTTAACACATTCATGACACCATCGATGTCGAGG
>OKUT01000573.1_pt1 | contig 10856 bp, 10 predicted proteins | sample 1606571 | NCBI WGS metagenome assembly OKUT01 (sample SAMEA3882513, study PRJEB24775) | human gut metagenome | biome: human-associated habitat; feature: intestine environment; material: feces | place: Netherlands | collected 2009/2010
GCGCTGCTGCTGGTATGCATTCTGTTGGGCGGCATGGCGTATTTTACCGTGTCGGTGCTGCACCTGATCACACAGCTGGCCGTCAACTCCGCCTGCGACCTCATGCAGCTGAAGATCAACGCCGCCGTCACGGCGGCGATGGCGCAGGTGCAGGGCGACTATTATACCTACCGCACGGACGCTGACGGGACCATCACGGCCGTGAGCATCGACACCGAGCACGTGGGGCAGGTGTCCTCGCTCGTGCTCGAGCACATGATGGACGGGGACGACGGGCAGGTCGAGCTGGACATCCCGCTCGAGACGCTCTTCGGTGTGAATTTTCTGCCGGGGCTCAAGCTGCCGCTGCCGGTGCGCATCCTTGTGCTGACGACGTCGGACGTGAACTATCACAACGAGCTCATGTCGGCCGCGATCAACCAGAGCAAATATCAACTATATCTGAACGTGAAGATGGATCTCGACATTCTGGTGCCCTGGGAGCACCAGACCGAGACCGTGGGCACGAACGTCCTGCTGGCCGAGACGGTCATCGTCGGCAAAGTGCCCCAGACGTATGTGGAAGTGGAGTAGACAACATGGATGTACGCGAAGAGATCCTGACGCTGCGCCGTCAGCTGGAACACGCAAATTTTCTCTATTACGTGAAGGACGCGCCCGAGATCAGCGACTTTGAATACGACGCGCTTATGCGCAGGCTCGAAGAGCTCGAGGCGGCGCACCCGGAGTACGCCTCGCCCGATTCGCCGACGCAGCACGTCGGCGGCTATGCGCTCAACACCTTTGCGCAGGTGCGCCATCAGGTGCCGCTCGAGAGCCTGCAGGACGTGTTCTCGTTCGACGAGCTGCGCGCGTTCGGCGCGCGCATGGACGGGGCGCTCACGCAGACGCATGATTATTCCGTCGAGCCGAAGATCGACGGCCTGTCCATGTCGCTCGAGTATGAAAACGGGGTGTTCGTCCGCGGCGCTACGCGCGGCGACGGCATCACCGGCGAAGACGTGACGGAAAACCTCCGCACGCTGCGCAACCTGCCGCTGACGCTTGAAAATGCGCCTGCAAGGCTCATCGTGCGCGGCGAGGTCTATATGTCGCACGCCGTGTTTGCGCAGCTCAACGCCGAGCGCGAGCTGCTTGAGCAGCCGCTGCTGGCCAATCCCCGCAACGCGGCGGCGGGCTCTGTGCGTCAGCAGGACCCGAAGGTCGCGGCGGCGCGCAAGCTCGATATCATCATCTTCAACCTCCAGTTTGACAGCGACCGCACGTTTGCCGCGCACACGGAAACGCTGGACTATCTGGCGTCGCTGGGCTTCCCGGTCGTGCCGTATCAGCGCTGTGAAACGCTCGATGCCTGCTGCGCGCGCATTGACTGGATCGGCGACAACCGCGAGACGTTCCCGTTCGACATCGACGGCGCGGTCATCAAGATCAACGATCTCGCGCAGCGGCAGTATCTCGGCAGCACGGCGAAGTTCCCGCGCTGGGCGGTGGCGTATAAATACACGCCGGAGAAGAAGGAGAGCCGCGTGCGCGACATCGTCGTACAGGTCGGCCGCACGGGTGTGCTCACGCCGAAGGCGGTCATTGAGCCGGTGCGTCTGGCCGGCACGACCGTCACGAATGCCACGCTGCACAATCAGGACTTCATCGACAACCTCGACCTGCGCATCGGCGACACGGTGTTCGTGCAGAAGGCAGGGGAGATCATTCCCGAGATCCTCTCCGTCGTGCGCGAGAAGCGGCCGGAGGGCACGGTGCCGTTTCATATGCCGGACACCTGCCCGGAGTGCGGCGCGCCCGTCGTGCGCGACCCGGACGGTGCGGCCCTGCGCTGCACGGGCGCGGAGTGCCCGGCGCAGCGGCTGCGCAACATTGCGCACTTTGCCTCCCGCGAGGCGATGGATATCGACGGCCTCGGCATCTCGCTGTGCCAGTCGCTGATTGAGGCGGGGCTCGTGCACTCCCCGGCGGAGCTGTATGCGCTCGAGCCGCAGTCGGTCGCGGCGCTGGACCATATGGGGAAGAAGTCGGCCGAGAATCTCATGGCCGCCATCGAAAAGAGCAAGGACGCCGGCATGGCGCGCCTGCTGTGCGCGTTCGGCATCCGGCAGGTTGGGCAGAAGGCGGCCAGGGTGCTGGCCATGCACTTCGGCACGCTGGACAAGCTCATGGCGGCGACGGAAGAAGAGCTCATGGCCATCCCGGACGTCGGCCCGACGACGGCGGCGTACCTGCGTGCATGGTTCGATAACCCACAATCACAGCACCAGATCCGCCTGCTGCGCGATGCGGGCGTCAGCTTTGATTCCAGGGAGCAGGTCGTGGACCGCCGCTTTGCCGGCAAGACATTTGTGCTCACCGGCGCGCTCGAGCACTTCAGCCGCGACGAGGCCAGCGCCATCATCGAGCGCTTCGGCGGCAAGACGAGTTCTTCCGTGTCGAAAAAAACGTCCTATCTGCTTGCCGGCGAAAACACCGGCTCGAAGTATCAGAAGGCGCTCACGCTCGGCACGCCTATCATTACGGAAGCTGAATTTCTGGACATGATCCAGGAGTAACGAAAGAAACGGAGTGGAAATCATGCGAGATTACGCAAAAGAATTTGAAAACCGCGTCGCCTTTATCCGCGGCCTGCTCAAAAGCAGCGGCGCCAAAGGCGTCATCTACGGCAACAGCGGCGGCAAGGACAGCGCGCTCGTCGGCATCCTCTGCAAGGCCGCGTGCGACAATACGGTCGGCATCATGATGCCGTGTGCCTCCAAGCGCAACTTCGGCGAGGACATGACCGACGGTCTGGCCGTGGCCGAGCAGTTCAACATCGAGACGCGCACGGTCGATCTCACGGCGGAAAAGGAGCTCGTCATGCAGACGGTCTCCGCCGTCACGACGCTCAACCAGATGGCGACGTCGAACATCGCCCCGCGCCTGCGCATGCTCACGCTCTACACCATCGGCGCGGCCGAGGGTCGTCTCGTCGCCGGCACCGGCAACCGCAGCGAGGCATACATGGGCTATTTCACGAAGTGGGGCGACGGCGCGTATGACTTCAATCCCATCGCCGACCTGACCGTGACGGAAATTTACGAGTTCCTGACCTGGCTGCATGCGCCGGAAAACATCATCCGCAAAGCGCCGTCCGCCGGTCTCTTTGAGGGTCAGACGGATGAGCAGGAGATGGGCGTGACCTACGCCGCCATCGACAAATACATCCTCACCGGCGAGGCCAGCGAGCACGACAAGGCCATCATCGACCGCTACCATAGCCGCAGCGAGCATAAGCGCCGCCCGGCCGCGACCTATCACGCCGAATGACGCAGTATTTCGATACCCACGCGCACTACGACAGCGGAAAGTTCAACGCCGACGGCGAAGAGGTGCTGCGCGCCGTGCATGAGAGCGGCGTCGCGCTCATCGTGGATCCCGGCGACTGTGCTGCGACGTCCGCGCGCGCCGTCGCCATCGCACAGGAATATGATTTCGTCTATGCCGCCGTCGGCTGGCACCCGGAGGAAGCCGCCGGCTGGACGGACGACAGTCTGGAGCAGATCCGCGCGCTGGCGGCGCAGCCCAAGGTCTGCGCCATCGGCGAGATCGGTCTGGACTATTACTGGGACGCCTCCACGAAGGCGACGCAGGAGATCATGCTGCGTGCGCAGCTGGAGCTGGCGCTGGAGCTGGATCTCCCGGTCATCATCCACGACCGGGAGGCGCACGGCGACAGCCTGCGCATTGTGTGCGATTATCCAGGCCTGCGCGGCGTGTTCCACTGCTTTTCCGGCAGCGTGGAGATGGCGCGCGAGCTGCTGCGCCGCGGCTGGTACCTCGGCTTTGACGGCCCGATCACATATAAGAATGCCGTCAAGGCGCTGGACGTGATCGCCGCCTGCCCGACGGACCGGATGCTGCTCGAAACGGATTCGCCCTATCTGGCCCCGGTACCGAACCGCGGCAAGCGCAACGATTCGCGCAACCTGCCGTACATTGCTGCGCGCATAGCGGAGATCAAGAGCATGACCACAGAAGAAGTCGCGGAGGTGACACTGCAAAATGGAAAACAACTCTTCGGCCTCTGAGCGCTGGCTGCTGCGCGGCGCGCCGAATGCGCGCGACCTCGGCGGCCTGCCCACCATGGATGGCCGCACGATCCGGCCGGGCCTGTTGCTGCGCAGCGGCGAACTTGCCGGCATCACAGAGCCGGACGCACAGACACTCACGGAATATCCGCTGCGAACGGTCGTGGATTTCCGCACGGACCTCGAGCGGGAGCAGAAACCGGACCGTGTCCTGCCGGGCGTGCAGTATGTCCACTGCCCGATCGTGCAGCAGGCGGCGGCCGGCCTGACGCGCGAGGAGCACGCCGACCCCTATGCGGCCGTCGTCGCGCACGCGAAAGCGATGGCCGGCCGGGAGCGGGCGTTCATGTGCGAGCTGTACCGCAGTCTCGTCACGCAGGCATTCTCCATCGCGCACTACCGGCAGTTTTTTGCGCTTCTGCTCGCGCAGACGGACGGCGCGCTGCTCTACCACTGCACGGCGGGGAAAGACCGCGTCGGTGTCGGCACGATGCTGCTGCTGACGGCGCTGGGTGTGGACTGGCCGGTCATCGTGGAAAACTACCTGATCACCAACGAGCGCATGGCCGCCTCGACCGACTGTCTGCTGACGGCGGTCGTGGACTATGACCTGAGCGAGGCGGAGCGGGAGGTCATCCGCACGTTTGACCGCGCGGACGCGGCGTTCCTGACGGCTGCGCGCGATGCGGTCGCGGAGCGATACGGCAGTGTGGACGCTTTTCTGACGCAGGCGCTTGGTGTTGGCGCGGCCGAGCGGGCGGCGCTGCGCGCGCGTTACCTGACAGCAGAATAAAAAGACGGCGTGCTGCCCATTTGGGCGGCACGCCGTTGTGATGCTGTGTGTTTGCTTACAGCTCCTGTTTCGGCATTTGATCGGACAGGTAGATCCGGATGGGATCTTCCTGTGCGTGACCATACGGCACCTTCGGCGCACGGAAGAGATTCGTTTCCGGCAGCACCGTGCTGAGCACGACGTGGAACGTGGTTCCGCCCCATTCGTTGCTCTCCAGGAGAATGGTGCCATCGTGCTTTTCCGCAATGCCGAGTGCGACCGTCAGGCCAAAGCTGTTGCTGCTCAGGTCGGAAAAATCCACGCCGGTCACACGCAGCGGGATAAAGATCGTCCCGAGCTTTTCCGGCGGGATGCGTACACCGTCATCCCGAATGGTGATGTCGGCGTGGTCGCCCTCCTGCGTGACGGTAAAGCGGATGCGGTCGCCGTGCTTGCAGCGCTCCGTGCAGTTGGCAATGATGTTGAGCAGCATACGCTGGATGAGCGCCGTGTCGAGCGCGCAGTTGATCGGCTCGTCCGGAATGCTGACCTCCAGCACGATGCCGTTGGCGTCGGTGATCGGCTGGATGTTGTCCAGCAGCGTCCGGCATTCCTTGCCCAGGTCGCACAGCTGCGGCATGAACGCAAGCGTGCCGTCGTACAGGCCGGAGGCCGTGGAGGCGTTGAGCGTGAAGCGCAGCAGCCGGTAGTAAAACTGCGTCAATTCGGCGGCGTTGCGCCGGAAGCGCACGTCGCTGAGCTGCATGGCGTAGTCTGAAAAATACGTCGTGAGCGTGCGGAAAGCGTTGAGCGATGCCAGAAACGGTGCAAACTGCGCGCCGGCCCGCAGGGCGTTTTCATCCTGCGGCACGAACGAGAACAGCCGAAACGCACCAAACGATGTCACGGAGATGATGACGTGGCGCTTTTCGATCGTGGCAGACGTGACGAATTCCGTAGCCGTGGCCTCCGTGATGTGCGCCGGCAGCAGCTCGGTGAGTTTGTGATTTGTGCGGTTGCCGCGAAACAGTTCCTGCGCCGCCGGGTTCATAAACGCGACAAATTGCTCCTGCGCGCCGATCACGGCGGTGTTGCTCATCGAAAACAGCGTGTTGAGCGAGTCGATGATCAAAGTATTGCTCATTTTCCGATCCCCCCTAAGATGTATTAAAAAACAGTATAGCAGAATTCGTCAATAGACACAAGTTTTTACACGCAAAAATTCGGAGATTTGTTGCAAATGGCCAGCACCGCCTGCCGCACCGATAAGAATGTGGTTGCGCTTTCGGCGGAATTGTTATAGAATATAGCTGTAAGAAATTGCGCTGCGTGCTGTGCGCAGCAGATATAACAGGAGGAATAGAGCATGATTAAAATTGGCATCAATGGCTTCGGCCGCATCGGCCGTCTGGTGTTCCGCGCCGCGATCTGCGCCGACGATATCGAGGTCGTCGCCGTCAACGCGCCGGATAAGACGCCCGAGCAGCTGGCGTATACTGTGAAGTACGATTCCGTGCACGGCCGCTTTCACGGCACGGTCGATTGCGAGGGCGGCGAGAACCCGGCCCTGATCGTCAATGGCAAGCGCGTTGCGCTGCTCAACAACCGCGACGCGAAGCTCCTGCCCTGGGGCGAGCTGGGTGTCGAGTATGTGCTCGAGTGCACCGGCGCGTTCCTGACCAAGGAAAAGGCGCAGGATCATCTGGACGCCGGCGCGCAGGTCGTCGTGCTCTCCGGCCCGTCCAAGGACGACACGCCGATGTTCGTCTGCGGCGTTAACCTCGATGCGTACACCCCGGATATCAAGATCGTGTCCAACGCTTCGTGCACTACGAACTGCCTGGCGCCGCTGGCCAAGATCATCAACGATAATTTTGGCATCGTCGAGGGCCTTATGACCACCGTCCATGCCGACACGGCCACCCAGCAGGTCGTCGACGGCTTCTCCAAGAAGAACTGGCGTCTGTCCCGCGGTGTGCACGGCAACATCATCCCGACCAGCACCGGCGCTGCCAAGGCGGTCGGCAAGGTCATTCCGGCCCTGCAGGGCAAGCTGACCGGCACTTCCATGCGCATCCCGAGCGCGGACGTGTCCATCGTCGATCTGACCTGCCGCCTCGAGAAGGCTGCGACGTATGATGAGATCTGCGCTGCCGTCAAGGCTGCCGCGGAAGGCCCGATGGCCGGCGTCGTCGAGTATGTCGATGACGAGGTCGTCTCCTCCGACTTCATCACCGATCCGCACACCAGCATCTTTGATGCCAAGGCCGGCCTCGCGCTCAACGATCACTTCGTCAAGCTCATGGCGTGGTACGACAATGAGTGGGGCTTCTCGAACAAGATGCTCGACCTGACGCGCCACATCGACTCCGTGCGCAAGGCGTGATCGGAAAAACAAACCGCAAATCAGGGGAATGCGCTGCATTCCCTTGATTTTTTCTGTCCGGTAGTGTAAAGTATACCGGCACGTGAAATTTCAGCGGGGGAGGGAGTGCGGTTTGCAGGAAAGCAGCAAGCAGAACTATCTCCACGGCGCGGCCATGATGACGGCCGGCGTTGTGGTCATCAAGATCCTCGGCGCGATCTATAAGATCCCGCTCGGCAATATTCTCGGCGACGAGGGATACGGCTATTTCTCCGTTGCCTATAATATTTATTATGTCTTTCTCAACATGGCCACGGCGGGTATGCCGGTCGCGCTCTCGCGCATGATCAGTGAGGCGGACACGCTCGGCCGCCCCGTGCAGGCGCGCAAGATCTTCCGCGTGGCCTGGCTGACGTTTGCCATTTTCGGCCTGCTGCTCGGACTGGTCATGTTCCTGTTCCCGACGGAGCTGGCCGGGATGCTCAACAATGTCCGCGCGGCACAGAGCATCTGGGCGCTGTCGCCGGCGCTCGTGCTCGTGTATCTGACGAGCACGTACCGCGGCTATGCGCAGGGCATGAGCAACATGAAGCCGACGACCGTCTCCCAGATCCTCGAGGTCGTGGGCAAGGTCGCCGTCGGTCTTGTACTCGCGTGGAGCTTTACGCGCGCGGGCAAGAGTCTGCCGGTCGCATCGGCGGGGGCGATCTTCGGCGTCACGGCGGGCGGCGCCTTTGCGCTGATCTATGTGGCGATCTATTATCACCGCCACTATCCGGAAAAACCGGTCGCGGATCCAGATGTGCCGGATTCCGCCGGACATATTCTCGTCACGCTGCTGCGTATCAGCATCCCGATCGCGCTCGGCTCCAGTGTGCTGAGCATCATCAATCTCGTGGACACGAAGCTCATCATGTACCGCCTGCAGACGGCGCTTGGCTATTCCGAGTCGTATGCAAACGTTCTCTACGGCGTTTACGGCAAGGTGCAGACACTGTATAATCTCCCGGCCGCTTTCGTGACGCCGATGACGATCAGCATCGTCCCGGCCATTGCGGCGGCGGTCGTGCAGGGAAAGTATACGCAGTCGAAGACCATTGCGGAATCCGCGCTGCGCATCTCCGCGGCGGTCGCCATGCCGATGGGTATCGGGCTTGCCGTGCTGTCTTACCCGATCGTCAACGTGCTCTATCCGCGCAGCAATGCGGCCGGCCCCACGCTGCTGATGCTGCTGGGCATTGCGTCGGTGTTCGTGTGCATTTCACTGATCACGACGGCGGTCCTGCAGGCGACCGGCCACGAGATCTACCCGGTCTATTCCATGCTGGCCGGCGGCCTGGCGAAGATCGCGGTCAACTGGTTTCTGATCGCGGTGCCGGAGCTGAATATCACCGGCGCGCCGGTCGGTACGCTCGCGTGCTATCTTGTCATCTGCACCATGAACCACATTTTCCTGTGCAAAACGCTCCGCGAGCGGCCGAATGTCGGCCGGGCGCTCGTGCGTCCGCTGCTGAGCACACTCATCATGGCGGTCGTGGCCTGGGGCGTGTATGCGGGCCTGTCCGCCGCCATGGGCGGTGACCTGAGCTGGAAGCGCATGGCGCTGGCCATGCTCGTGTCGATGGTCTGCGCGGTCGTGACATATCTGATTGCGGTCGTAAAAACGCGCGCGATCACGCTGGCCGATCTGCAGCTGATCCCGAAGGGCGAAAAGCTCGCAAAAGTTTTGCACATCAGATGACATAACACCGAAAAATCCTGAATTTTCAATGGTTTTTTGAAAAAAGGGTTGCAGAAGGAGCAAAATTGTGTTAGATTTTCTCTGCAAAGAAAGCTATGACCTGCGCGACTTTGTGGCGCTCATCACGTTCCTGCGCTCGCCGGATGGCTGCCCGTGGGATCAGGTGCAGACGCACGAGAGCATCCGCCGCAACTTCCTGGAGGAGACGTATGAGGTCTGTGAGGCCATCGACGCCGGTGATACGGCGCACCTGAAGGAAGAGCTGGGCGACGTGCTCATGCAGGTGCTGTTCCATACGGATATTGAGCGCGAGGCCGGGCATTTTGATATTGACGATGTGGCGGACGCTGCCTGCAAAAAGCTCATCTACCGGCATCCGCATGTGTTCCGGCGCGACGAGCCGGATGTGCCGGACTGGGACACGATCAAGCAGCGCGAGCGCGCGCAGACGACCACCGCCGAGGCGATGGACAGCGTGGCGCGCAGTCTGCCGGCACTTTGGCGCTGTGAAAAGATCCAGGCCAAGGCGGCCAGGACCGGCTTTGAGTGGCCGGACGCGGATGCGGCGCTCGACAAGGTCGCCGAAGAGACGCAGGAACTGCGCGAGGCCGTGGCCTCCGGCGACGCGGACGCCGTGACCGAGGAACTGGGCGATCTGCTGTTTGCCGCCGTGAAGGTGGCGCGCTTTGCGGGCATCGACCCCGAGCAGGCGGCCCATGCCGCGTGCGAAAAATTCATCCGACGCTTTGCCGCCATGGAGGCCGCAGCGGCGGACAGCGGCGTGCCGCTCGAGCAGCGCACGCTCGCGCAGATGCAGCCGCTCTGGCAGCAGGCCAAGCAGACGGCCAGCGCGGACAACGAAGGAAAGAAATCTGCACGGCAGTGAGAGACCCGTGCGGAATTCTATATCATGGCATATGCCAACACAAACATGAAGTAGGAGGATTACCATCATGAATAAGGCAGAACTGATCGCAACAGTTGCCGAAAAGACCGGCCTGTCCAAGAAGGACAGCGAGAAGGCCGTCAACGCGACGTTTGACACCATCACCGCCAACCTCGAGGTCGGCGAAAAGGTGCAGCTCGTCGGCTTCGGCGTGTTCGACATCAAGGAGCGCGGCTCCCGTATCGGCCGCAACCCCAAGACCAAGGAAGAGATCGAGATCCCGGCGACGCGCGTGCCCGTCTTCAAGGCCGGCAAAGTGCTCAAGGATGCTGTTTCCAAATAAGCGATGCAAACGCTCCGGGCCTGACCCGGAGCGTTTTTCACAGGAGGATGCCTATGCGCCTGGACAAATATCTGAAAGTTTCGCGGCTCATCAAGCGCCGCACCGTGGCAAACGATGCCTGTGACGGTCAGCACATCACGGTCAACGGCCGGACGGCCAAGGCGTCGTATGACGTGAAGGTCGGCGACGTGATCACCCTGCGCGAGCGTTCCCGCGAGCAGGCCGCCTTCAAGGCGCTGCGCGAGGGCACCGGCGTTGTGACCCCGAAGTGGCTCACCTTTGACGCGCAGAATCTCACCGGCACCGTGGCTGCGATGCCTGCCCGCGAGGACATCGATTGCCCGATCGAAGAGCACCTCATCGTCGAGCTCTATTCTCGTTAATCCATGGCTGTTCACGGTAACTGTGAGGAGGAATCTGCCCAATGATCGAAATCGAAAAGCCCCGCATCGAACGTGTGGAAGCCAGCGACAGCTACGGCAAGTTTGTCGTAGAGCCGCTTGAGCATGGCTTTGGCCAGACGCTGGGAAATTCCCTGCGCCGTGTGCTGCTCAGCTCTCTGCCGGGCGTTGCCGTATCCAGCATCCGCATTGAGGGCATCCAGCACGAGTTTTCCGCCGTTCCCGGCGTGAAGGAAGACGTTGCAGAGATCATCCTCAACCTGAAAGAGCTTTCC
>OKUT01000580.1_pt1 | contig 10795 bp, 10 predicted proteins | sample 1606571 | NCBI WGS metagenome assembly OKUT01 (sample SAMEA3882513, study PRJEB24775) | human gut metagenome | biome: human-associated habitat; feature: intestine environment; material: feces | place: Netherlands | collected 2009/2010
TCATATGTTTTTTTGTCATTTTTATAGACTAATAACTTTTCTCTGTCACTCTCTTTCTCACTGAATGCAAGCTTTTTAAAAAGAGCAACTCCCTCTTTGGTTCTGATATCCAGCTTATTTATTTTATAAATTTTTCCATCATAAACTCTTGTTCCACGAATCGTCTGATTGCAAAGGCCACGGTTTGATTTATGGTCAACATAATACCAGTATTTTACATTCTTTTCTGCTTTTGTGATTTCATTTCGAATATTACTCCACTTTTTTCCATAAAGGTATTCTTTATATATTCCATCAGACATCTGATCTTTCCATTTTTCTGAATTTAAGATTTCTCCCGTCTCAAAATCAATGAATTCTCCCTGTAATTTTCGATACGCTTCATAACCTAATTGTGAAAATGCAATCAGCATGGCATCCACTGCGTGATGCGCATAACTTTTTTCCCGATCTTTATCCAGCTTCATATTCACACGCATCTGATGCGTATAGCTTCCCCGGATCACTTTTACCTTTGTACCCATTTCTTTCGCTCGAAAATATCCCTGTACCGTGTTCAGGACAACTCTCGCTGCATAACTTGTATCATTAATATTTCGATTGATAAATCCACGTAATACATCTGCTTTCGTAACATCTTCGCTATACAGCAAATTCTGCACTTTCTTTTTTGAAAGTCCATACTCCTTTTTCTTTGATAAATCCATAACCAGAGCTTTATACTGTTCAAATGACCATTTATTATTGGCATGTGTTAAATAGTAATATGGTGTCTGATTTCCCTTCCCCTGATTTTCTGTCCGATATACAAGGACCTTATTGTTTCTGGAATCGTCAAAAGAAATGGATCTCGTAATAATATGATCAATCTCAAACAGCTCCGAATGTTTAATCAAATCCTCCGGTTCAATTATCTTCCCGGAATATAAACATTTTCCATCCTGCTCATTCCACAATTTTAACTTTAAATTTAATTGCTTTTGCGAAGAGAAATCAGCCGATGAAAGTCTGATATCATATACTGTAGCCAGTTTATTTTCAATATACTCCTGTTCTTTTTCGTTCTTTTTTTGCGTTTCTTTTTCCCACTTCTTTTGTTCGTCAGAATTGCGATCCCGTGGCATTTCAATTACCACTTCATCTAATGTTCCATACTTTTTCATAAGCGCGTTTAATATTTTAAAGGAAATACGAACAGATCTGCGGACTACAGGATTAAAAATATCCTCACTTGCCACATCTACTGGTATATACTTATTTTTTTCAAATTCATCTGTCTGTCCCTTCATAACGCCCATTTCTGTTAAGAGAGTCATTTGTTCTTTGGGCTGTCGGTACATTTCCGGAATCAGTTCATTCATTATTTTTAATGAAAATGAATGCCATTTGCTATATAATGTCCCATTTGTTTTCCTGAGAGAGATCAGACAATTTTTAATTTCTCCCGGCAATTCAAGTCTTGAATTATCAAACGCCTCCATCATAGCTTCTTTATCCGTATTAATTGTCAAAATATATCCGATTTCATCCAAATCATCCCTGGAAAATTCTTCTATATTCACATGAATAGCCGCAAGGGCTTTTCTCATTTTATTATAGACCTCAAATTTATGAAAAATTTCTTTCTCACTCTTATCAATTCTGGCACCATAAAATTCCTCAATTTTCTCTCCCATTGCATCGGCAATAATTTTGCGCATATTTATGGTATTGCTTGTCTTTACCTTATCAACAATTAGGTGCTTCTCATTTTCTTCAAGTTTTCTTCCATTTACCGTCAGATTATTTAAATCATTTAACAAGTTAAATTCCTGTGCAGTATAAGAAGCCGATGCAGCTCGCAATTCATCTTTGTATACACTGCATTTTCCGATTAATTTTTCAAAAATATTTTTTTCGGTAATATACTCCCCATTTTCCTTTAATCTTGTTGTGTATTTTCCATAGTCAGTTCTTGATTTTTCATTTCCCGGTCCTTCATAGTATTTTCTTTTTCTTGTAAAAATTTTTAAATATTTCTCGCAGAATTCATCTTCTATTTCCGCATGATATTTTTTCTGTGTGTCCAAAATCTGTTGAATTTCTTTCGTATAGGCTCCAATTGTAAACACATTACTCAGATCCAGCTTTTCTCCCTGATCATCTTCTATCTGTATCTGACCTCTGTATTTTCCGATATTTTCCAGCCTGTATTTTTGAATTTCACACGGAAAATTCTTTTCTAATTCTTTTGCATTCAATTTTAATCCATTTGCATATGCAGTTGATCCGCTAACAGAAGAATCTTCCACGTCCTCTAAATAAGATATTCCACGATGTTTCAAATAGCTATACAAAATCAAATATACTTCGTCCAAAGAAATACTTTCATAAAGTGCCTTTACTTTAAGTCCGACAATATCGTTTTTCTTCACCTGTGGAATAGCAAGTCCATGATATTCCCATAACTTTGTGAAATCATCTAATCTTGTTCGCTCTCTTCTTTTTAATCTCCTTGCCTGACGCATCCCTCTTCTCTCCTGATTATCGGTTGCAGATGCCTCCGGGAAAATATTTGATCCGGCTTCTATTACAGTTTCGGACGTTTTATCAATCACTGCATATCCAACTGAAGCAACACCTATATCTATGGCTACAATATACTGCATATTTTTTCTCCTTGTAATAAGATCTTCTTCCAAATGTAAAATTTTTTGTATTTATTTTATAATACCCCTTTTCATTTTATTTTTCAATATTTTGCCTTAATCTTCCTAAATAGTTTCAATTATTATTTTACAAAAATCCCACTGCATTCCTGTATTTGTACAGCTTATGCAGAGATATGCTTGTCTATGTCCCATGACGAACTGAATAGAGGACATATGGCAAAAAAATAGCCGTCCATGTCCCATAACGAACTAAATAGAGGACATATGATAAAAAAGTGCTCATTTATGTCCCATTAAACATGTCCTGCGGGACTTTTTCATGCGCTTTTTATACATATGTCCTTTTGCCAACTTCTCCCGGGACTTTTTCATGCGCTTTTTATACATATGTCCTTTTACCAACTTCTCCCAGGATTTTTCAATGCACTTTTTATACATATGTCCCTCCGGCAACTTTCACCGCGACTTTCAAGCTTACTTATTCTCTATATGTCCCCAAAACACAAGGAAACGCGCACGAAAAAGGGAATGTTCCACACACGGAAACATTCCCTCTTTCATTATGTATTTATTTTTCCAGTTTTGTCAGTTCATTGCTGTCCACATCCGCTGCATGACCGCCCTCACTATGGCTTGCTGATCCGTTCTCGAACCACCATGCCACACCTGCGGCCAACACAACAACTGCTACTACAACTACGATAATGACTTTTTCTAACATGAAATTTTCCTCCTGAACTCTTTGAAAATGGTCGCTTATTTCAAAGAGTCAGAAGCTTTTTCCCCATCCTGCCAGTGTATGTATGCCATGATCCACGCATGGCTGCGCACAAATATGTTTTCGATACGGCAGGATGCCAGATAAATCCGGGTAGCATTCCCGGCAAATCCGCTTGCAAGTCCTGCCCACAAAATGACGTTGCGTTCTGCATTCAGCCGCGTGATCCGTGCACTGACGGTCAGACGCGCCTGTTCGGACTGTGTCAGTTCGGAACGTCCGAGGATATCAAGGAAGGAACCCTGCTGCCGCTCCATCGTATGTACCGCAAGATGATCCGGCTCCGCCTGCGTGATATCGTACATATTTTGCACACTATAGCTCTGCTGCACCGCAAAAAAACATATGACAACCGCCAAAAAGATGCCTACACACCTCATCCGGCTTTTTTGTATCCGCATGATTCCCTCCTTTCCCGGACATGCCCGTGTTATGTAATCATTCCATCACTACTTTGTCAGTCCAGCCTTCTTGCGAAGCAGGTGATACAGCCACCTGCCCTCGTCACTCAGCTCACTTTTCTTGAAACCGCTGACTTTCGGACAGCTGCTTTTAATAATAGAAGAAGATTCCTGTTTGTTTGACAGATTCCATGCAATGTAGCTGACACCGTATTCATCCATCGTCTGTATCCAGCGGTCTGCCTCTCTTTTGTCGATGGCTCCGTTTCCGGAAGCATCACAGATTCCATATTCCGTGACAAATACCGGAAGCCCTTTGTTGATGGCTGCGGTCATTTTATTGCGCAGGTCTGCCTTGTGGGTAGCCGCATAAAAATGCAGTGCATACATAAGATTCTCCCCTTTAATTGGGTCTGCCGCTGCCTGATCCACATCCTGTGACCAGGTTGGCGTTCCCACAACGATCACCGCTTTTTTATCATTTTCACGGATGGTAGAAATCACGCTTTTCGCATAAGACTTGATCTCTTTCCAGCTTGTTCCGTTGTTCGGCTCGTTGCAGATCTCATAAATCACATTGTTGTAACCTTTTAATTCCTTTGACATCTCCTTGAAAAAGGCTTTTGCTTCTTTTTTATGGGAATTTGGATTGCCATCACTTAAGATGTGCCAGTCCACAATCACATACATCTTGTGTTTCTTTGCCAGCTTTACACCTTTTTTTATGAGTTTCTTTAAATCACTGCGGTTCTTTGCATCTCCGCTGCAGTAGCCGTTATATTCTTCGGTATACATCGCCAGTCGCACGACATTTGCCCCCCATTTGTCATGCAGCTGGGCAAAACACTTGTCGTTGACATACTGCGGATACCAGCTCAATCCATGTGTGCTGACCCCGCGAAGCTGTACTTCATGCCCCTTTTTGTCCACAAGTTTTGTTCCTTTGACGTGCAGTCTGCCTGCCGATGCATCATAATACGTTGTTTTTGCTTCTGTCATTTGAAATCCCCCTGTCATACACAATCCAAGTGCAAACGCACACAGCAGTGCGAGTACACGCAGAACTTTTGTTTTTTTATGAAATAAATACATGTTTCATACCACCCTTCTCCAACGGGAACAGGCGGCTCCACTTCCCATTGAGCCGCCGTAACTTTCTTAATCGATTGCCGTAACCTTGTAATCTTTCTCTTCTACTGTTTTCTTTAATACATCATCTGCCACTTCCGAGGACAAGGTCACAACAGCAGTGCCAGCCTCATGGCTGACTTCTGCGGATGTCACCTCCGGAAGTGCCTCAAGTGCTTTCTTTACCGTTGCCTCACAGTGTCCACACATCATTCCTTCAATATGCATTGTCTTTGTCATTACTTTTTCCTCACTTTCGCTTGTTTTTATTTCTACCGGTTCTGCTGCCGGTGCAGCATCTTTATTTGCTTTTCCGTGTACGGAAAACAGGTTCAGCCGTAATGCGTTGGTCACGACACAAAAGCTGGATAAGCTCATAGCTGCCGCGCCAAACATTGGATTTAATTTCCACCCAAATATAGGATACCACACTCCGGCTGCAAGTGGAATCCCTATTACATTATAAAAGAATGCCCAGAACAGATTTTCATGGATGTTCCGCAGCGTTGCCCGGCTTAGGCGGATGGCCGCCGGAACATCCCGCAGACGGCTCTTAACCAGGACAACGGATGCCGCATCGATTGCCACATCGGTTCCGGCACCGATGGCGATTCCGGTATCTGCTCGTGTCAGTGCCGGGGCATCGTTGATTCCGTCTCCGACCATGGCTACTTTGCCCTGTTCCTTCAGCTTACGGATCTCTGCCTCTTTGCCTTCCGGCAGTACACCGGCTATGACTTCGTCCACTCCTGCCTGTGCACCGATGGCTTTTGCTGTGCGCTCGTTATCTCCGGTCAGCATAATGACACGGATTCCCATGTCACGCAATTCGGCCACCGCCTGGGGGCTGTCCTCTTTGAGCGTGTCTGCTACGGCAATCAGACCGGCACAGGTATGATTTTGGGCAAAAAGCAACGGTGTTTTTCCCTCTTCTGCCAGCTTTTGGGCCTGATCGAGCAGGGTGGAATCTACTGTTACGTTCTCTTTCATGTAAGAAACGCTGCCACCGAGCAGCAGATCTTCCCCACGCACCGCGGAAAGACCATTTCCCGGAAGTGCCTGAAAATCATGTACCGCCGTCTGGGAAATCCCCGTCGCTTTGGCATGCTCCATAACTGCTTTGGCCAGCGGATGTTCACTCGAACTCTCCAGATCTGCAGCAAGCTGCATGAGATCACGCTTCGTATAGCCTTCTGCCGGTAAAATATCGGTCACGCGCGGCTCTCCTGTTGTGATCGTTCCCGTCTTATCCAGTGCTACGATCTGTGTTTTTCCAGCATTTTCAAGTGCCACCGCATTTTTGAACAGGATTCCGTTTTTAGCGCCCATCCCATTTCCGACCATGATCGCTACCGGGGTTGCAAGTCCAAGCGCACACGGACAACTGATGACGAGCACGGAAATACCGCGCGCTAATGCAAATCCGATATCTTTTCCGGCAAGCAGCCATACCATAATGGTGATTACTGCAATGGTGATAACGGTCGGAACAAAAACACCGGATACTTTATCCGCAATTTTTGCAATTGGGGCTTTGGTCGCCGCTGCATCCGATACCATTTTAATGATCTGGGAAAGCGTCGTATCCTCGCCCACACGGGTTGCCTCGCAGCGCAAAAATCCGGACTGGTTCGTGGTTGCCGCACTGACAGAGGAACCTTTCTGTTTATCGACGGGAATACTCTCGCCGGTGAGTGCTGCCTCGTTGACCGCACTGCTTCCCTCTAGGACAATCCCATCGACCGGAATGTTTTCGCCAGGACGCACGACAAAGGTATCTCCCTGCCGCACTTCGGTGATCGACACGATAACTTCCTTCCCATCCCGCACTACGGTCGCAGTCTTCGGTGCCAGCCGCATCAGGCTCTTTAAGGCATCGGTCGTCTTTCCTTTGGCATGGGATTCAAGCATTTTTCCGACGGTGATGAGTGTCAGAATCATGGCCGCGGACTCGAAATAAAATTCATGCATATATCCCATGACTGCATCCATATCGCCGCGCACCTGCGCTCCGGTCATGGCAAACAGGGCATACGTACTGTATCCAAACGATGCTCCGGCGCCGAGTGCCACCAGTGTATCCATATTTGGTGCGCCGTGGAGCAGGCTGGTAAAACCGCTCACAAAGAACTTCTGGTTGATCACCATGATGATGATGGTTAAAAGCATCTGCAACATTCCCATTGCCACATGATTGTCTTTCATGGCAGCCGGTACCGGCCAGCCCCACATCATATGTCCCATGGAAAAATACATCAGCACGACAAGAAAGATGACCGATGCGATCAGACGCTTGCGCAGTTTCGGTGTCTCGTGGTCTTTTAATGCTTCTTCCTCTTCTGCTGCGGTCTGTTCTTTTTTTGCGCCTTTGGGTGCTGCGCCGTATCCGGCTGCGAAAACTGCATTTACGATTTCCTGATCGGTTGCCGTGCCTTCCACTCCCATGGAGTTGGTCAGCAGGCTGACAGAGCAGGAAGTCACACCCGGCACTTTGGAGACGGCTTTTTCCACGCGGGCGGAGCATGCCGCACAGCTCATGCCGGTCACTTCATATTGCTTCATAGTTGCCTCCTACATTTCTTACTTCATTAATTTTTGTAACATCGTTACTAATTCGTCTACTTTATCGTCCTCGCCGTTTCGGATGCCATCTGCGACGCAGGTACGGATATGTTGTGCCAGCAGGACTTTATTAAAACTGTTGAGTGCCGCATTGGCAGCCGCTACCTGTGTGATGATATCCGGGCAGTAACAGTCTTTTTCTACCATGCCTTTGATGCCGCGGATCTGTCCTTCAATGCGGCTCAGGCGATTGATCATATCTTTCCGTTCCTTCTCGGAACGCTCTTTTTTCTTACAGCATTCACAAGTATGTTCTTTTTCCATTCGGATTATGTCTCCTCTCTCTCCGATACCCTGTATGGGTATCCTTCTGCATCGCATTATATACCCCCTGTGGGTATTATGCAAGAATTATTTTTCTCAATAAAAATGAGTGTCTTCCGGTTTTTGGAAAACACTCATGTATTATTTATTATTCCTCTATGGATACAAAAGGAAATTCTTTTGTGAGATTTCGATCCATCTCCATCATATGCAGAAGACGGCTTGCTGCACCTGACGGATGATTGATTCCAGATTCCCATGCCTCCACAGTCTTACAGGAAACACCAAGATAACTTGCAAATGTCTTTTGCGACATTCCGGTTTCGTTACGAATCTTCTTTACTTCGCTGGCATTGTATTCCTTAACAGGAACAACTGTCACGACACGGCGCGGAAGTTTTTTTTCTTTACTTTTTGCATCCTCAATGGCTTCCTGTAATCCAGCCACAATACTTTCATATACATCGCTCATATTATTTCTTCTCCTATAACTTCAATTTCAATTGTTCAATTAAACTTTTGATACCATTACGTTCAGCTTGCGACAGATTTTCTTTTTCATTTTTAGAATACACGGTAATCAAATAAATAACCTCTTGAACCACAAAATCCACATAGCAAACACGGGCACTGCCACTTTTCCCTTCATTTGCAAAAGGAATTCTGATCTTTCGAAGTCCTCCTGTTCCCTTTATTACCGGATGTAAATCAGAATTTTCCAGCAATTCTAATTCCAGCTTTCTTAAATCTTCATCCTTAAACCCAAGTTTATCCCAATTCCTGGAAAATTCGCGTGTCTGTATAAATGTTCTGACCATCTTTTCTCCTTTACATTACCCTATTCAATAGTAGTATGTCAAGTTATCATGTAACCCTTCATTCTGTTTTTTAAATTTCATGGAGTCGTGGGAGAATCCCCCGTGATTTGTTCCTGTTGACATTTACTAATATAATATTCAGAAACAATATAACTTTATGAAATAACATTATCAAACACGTTTTTACCTGTCAAGAACAATTTCTATTATTTTCTCCAAAAGTGTGGTATGCTCTGTCATAGATTATATTTAAATGAGGAAGAAAACATTGAAAAAATTAGTACAAAGATTATTATTCGGAATCGGCATCCTATCCCTTGGCATCACGTTCACCGGTTGTCATGCCAGCCATTCACAGACGGATTCACAAAAAACTATTTCCAGACAGACAGAACCGCAGGCCGGACCAACAGAAACGGAAACTTCTTCCACGCTTTCTCTGATTGACGCTTCCGGCATGACATTAGAAAGCCGCATCCACACATCGGACGGTTACACAAGAACCAAAGAAGCCGACGGAAGTCTTGCAGAGTTTTTGCGAAACTATGCCATGGAGCCTGATCAAAGTCCCGTTCTATTATATGACGGCAGTAAAAAACGCAATCAAAAGGCTCATGTTGCCGTATTTGATCTCCCACTTGAACATGAGGATCTCCAGCAATGCGCGGATTCCGCCATCCGGGTATATGCAGAATATTTTTGGAGTACAAAGCAATACGATCGCATTGCTTTTCATTTTACGAATGGATTTGACGCCCAGTATACGAAGTGGGCAGACGGTTACCGTATCCGTGTAAACGGAAATAATGTAAGCTGGATCAAAAGTGCACAGCCGGACACTTCCTACGACAGTTTGAAAGACTATCTGCGTATCGTTTTTTCTTATGCCGGTACCGCCTCCATGGATACCGAAGCACAGCCGATCCCGCTATCTGATCTGCAGGTGGGAGATGTGTTTTTAAAAGGCGGAAATCCGGGGCATGTTGTGATGGTCGTTGATCTGTGCGAAAATGCAGACGGCAAAAAAGCCTTCCTGCTTGCACAGGGATATATGCCGGCACAACAATTTCATGTATTAAAAAATCCGGCGCACGAAGATGACCCATGGTATTATGAAGATGAAGTCACCTATCCGTTTCACACGCCGGAATATACCTTCCAGAAGGGAAGCTTAAAACGATTGAATTATGCTATTATCCACACTGCTCCTGAATAAGCCTGTGGATTTCCTCTTTGTCTTTATCCAGTGCCACTTCCAGTTCCCCATACAGCAGATTCTCTGCCAGTTTAAAATAACGCCCATCCACCGCCGTAACTTTTCTGCCCTGCCGGACACGCTCTTCTTTCCGGTCGCAGATCAGTTTGATGATCCCCACCAGACGCTCCGGATCATTGCTGGTGATAGTACAGTTTTTTAGAATCTGTATCTGAAAAATCCAGATGCACCAGATCCTTTACCTCACATACTCCGTTTGCAGCTTTGACAATAAATTCTCCTATCTGATACAAGATAATTCCCCCTTTTCCCTGTATTTCTATTGTACCACAAGGAAAAGAGGGCATTCAAAGGTCGAATTCAACGAAAATTTCTCATTATGAGGTTGGGGACGTTGCACAATTTTTATAATCTCAAATCCTCCATGGTACTTTCATCCTTTAAGATAATTTTTACTATTCTTTTTGAACTACAGAATACATCCATCCGTAATTCGAATAATGCGATCACATCGATGTGCCACCTCGTCATCATGCGTTACTATAATAATTGTTTTACCAGTTCTGTGAATTTTTGCAATCTCATCCATAATCTTAATGCTGTTTTCACTGTCAAGAGCCCCTGTAGGTTCATCACACAACAGTAGTTCCGTATCTGCAATAAGAGCCCTTGCAATCGCACAACGCTGTTGTTGACCTCCCGAGAGTTCTGATGGATATTTTCGAAGAAGATCAGATATTCCCACACGCTCTGCGGCATCTTCAATAATATGTTTCCTTTTCTTTACCGACCTTGCCAAAAGTGGTACTTCTAAGTTTTCGTAAACTGAATATCTTTCAATTAATGCAAAATCCTGAAACACGAAACTTACATATTTTTTTCTAAATCCATGTAAATCTTTTTTACTCAATTTAGAT
>OKUT01000587.1_pt1 | contig 10684 bp, 6 predicted proteins | sample 1606571 | NCBI WGS metagenome assembly OKUT01 (sample SAMEA3882513, study PRJEB24775) | human gut metagenome | biome: human-associated habitat; feature: intestine environment; material: feces | place: Netherlands | collected 2009/2010
AAGGACTACACGGCGAAGACCATGACCGGCCAGAGCCGCAAGAAGCGGAACATCGACTTCGAGTTCGACGCCGAGACCGTGGGCTTCTACCAGAGCATCGGCATTGAGGAGGTCGGGCGGTCGCTCCCTTATCAGCCGTGGGACAAGCCGATCGAGCGCTTCTTCTCGACCGTGTGCTCCAAGTTCTCGAAATGGTTCGAGAGCTACACGGGCACCCTCACCGGCTCCAAGACCTACGCCAAACGGCAGAAGGACGTCGACGGTATGCTCGAGCGCGGCGAGCTGCTGACGATGGAGGAGTTCTTCGAGGCGTGGACGAAGTGGAAGAACGAGAAGTACCACACCCGGGAGCACCGGGGCCTCAAGGACGCGGGCGAGAAGTGGATCACGCCGATCTCCCTCTTTGAGAACGGCGAGCGCTATGAGAAGGCAGCTCCGCCCCGCGAGTATGCGGCGATGCTGCTCATGAAGGCCGACACCGCCCGCGTGACGAACCAGGGGATCAACAAGTTCGGCACCCTCTACACGGACTACGAGCTTTGTCACTACGTCGGCAAGCATGTCGGCATCAAGTGGGACATCGACGACGTCACGAAGCTCTACGTCGGCTACCGGCAGGCCGAAGCCGCATCGAATATCGGCAAGCGCCGTGATACGGACGGCACCGCCTATTTCTACTCGAAATACTATCTGGAGGACATGCTCGAGCATTATGCCGACACCATGCCCCTCGAAGACACCTATACGCACTATCTGGACCGGCTCATGGACGATAACAACAGCGTCTGCAGCAACATCAAGCTCCTGTATTACTTCCTGTGCTCGGAGCGCAATATCTCCCTGACCGCCAAGCATGTGCACATGCACCGCAACAGCGTCATCTACCGCATTCAGAAGATCCAGGACATCCTCGCGCTGGATCTCGACGATCCGGATGTCCGTCTGCGGCTGATGATCTCGTTCAAGATCCTCGAAATGACCGGCCGCATCCCGCACTGGGAAACGCCGCACGGCGAGAACGATACCGGCAACAGCGGCATCGTGCATCAAGAGTGACCACCGTTTCGCGCCCGCTTTCTCCTGAAACAGGAGAAAACGGGCGCTTTTTTTCGTCATTTCTGCACAGTCGCTTGTGCGGCGGCGGGAAAAAACGTCGTTTTGAATGACGTTGTTCCGTGCCGCGCGCCTCGTTAAAATGTAATCAAAGTTGGGAGAGTACGTGCTTTCCCGTGAGAGGAGCAAGATTTTCATGAGCAAATACGGTTACTATCTCGGCATGACGCCGGAGCAGCAGGATATCGTCAAAATGATCCGCGAATTTGCCGAGCGCGAGCTCGACCCGGTCGTGAAAGAATATGATGAAAAGGGCGAATTCCCGGTGCAGCTGCACGAAAAATGGGGCGAAATGGGTCTGTTTGGTCTGGACGTGCCGGAGCAGTACGGCGGACTGGGACTCAACGCCGTGACGCGCTACTGCATCAGCGAGGAGCTGGCCAAGCATGACGCCGGCTTCACGATCTCGAACAATTCCTACTCGTTCGGCCTGTCGGCGATCCTCGCCGACGGCACGGAGGCGCAAAAGCAGGCCGCCTGCGCGCGCATTCTGCGCGGTGAGGGCATCTCCATGGCGATCACGGAGCCGCAGAGCGGTTCGGACGTCGGCAGCACGCGCACGAGTGCAAAGAAAGTGGACGGCGGCTACGTGCTCAACGGCGTCAAGTGCTTCATCACGAACGCCACGCTCTGCTCGGCGTGCGTGGTGCTGGCCGTGACGAATCCGGATGCGGGCTATCACGGCATGAGCCTGCTGCTGGTGGAAAAAAGCGACGCCGGGGTGAGCGTCGGCAAGCACGAGGACAAGATGGGCATCCGCCTGTCGGACACGGCGGATTTCGTGATGGAGGACGTGTTCGTCCCCGCCGACCGCCTGATCGGCACGGAGGGCAACGGCTTTGCCCAGACCATGAAATTCCTCGCCGGCAAACGCCCGGTCAGCGTGGCGGGCGCCGTCGGCGTGGCGCAGCGCGCTCTGGATCTGGCCGTGGACTACGCCAGGGAGCGCAGCTTCAAGCACGGGCCGATCGCAAAACTCGAGGGCATTCAGTTCCTGATCGCGGACATGGAGATGCGCATTCAGGCCTCGCGCGCCATGGCGGTCTACGGCGCGCAGATGACGGACGCCGGCATCCCGATCGGCACGCTCGGCAACTCGCTCAAATGCTTTGCCTCGGAAATGTGCTACGACGTGGTGAACATGGGCCTGCAGGTCTTTGCCGGCTATGGCTACAGCCGCGAATACCCGCTGGAAAAGCTGCTGCGCGACGCGCGCATCTACAGCATCTTCGAGGGCACGAACCAGGTGCAGCGTCAGGTCATCGGCAAGACGCTGCTCGGCTGAGGGCGGTGCCGCGTGAACATTCTCGTCTGTATCAAGCAGGTCCCGGACACGACCGAGATCCGCATGGATCCGAAAACCAACACCCTCATCCGCGCCGGTGTGCCGAGCACCGTCAACCCCTTTGACAAATACGCGCTCGAGGCGGCCGTGCAGCTCCGCGAGGCGCTCGGCGGCACCGTGACCGCCATGACCATGGGGCCGGCGCAGGCGGCGCAGGCGCTGCGCGAGTGCTACGCCCTCGGTGCCGACCGGATGGTGCTGGTGTCCGACCGGTGCTTCGGCGGCGCGGACACTTATGCCACAAGCTACACGCTCGCACAGGCCGTGCGGGCGCTCGGCGGCTTTGACCTGATCCTCTGCGGCCGGCAGGCCATCGACGGCGACACGGCGCAGGTCGGCCCCATGCTGGCCGAGCATCTGGGGCTGCCGCAGCTCACGTGCGCATGCACCATCACGATCGAGGACGGCGCGATCCGCATCCGGCAGGAGGGCGAGCGCGCCTACCGCGTGCTGCGCGCGCCGCTGCCGGCCGTGGTCACGGTCGTGAAGGCCATCAACGAGCCGCGGCTGCCGAACGTCATGCGCAAGCTGCAGGCCAACCGCATGCAGCCGCAGACGCTGACGGCGGACGATCTGCCGGCACTCGATCCCGACTGCATCGGCCTGCACGGCTCACCGACAAAGGTATCAAAAACATTCGTGCCCGTGCGCACCAAGCAGACCGTGCGCATCGACGGCGCGCAGCCGGAGGCCGCCGTGGTGTCCCTGCTGGCGCAGCTCGACGCGGCGCACATCTCGCTGGAAGGAGGCGGGGATCATGTCTGAGAGCAAACACGTCTGGGTCTTCCTCGAGACGGAGGACGGGCAGCTGCGCAGCGTCGGGCTGGAGCTGCTGGGACAGGGGCGCCTGCTCGCCGACAAGATGGGTGAACAGCTCGTCGGCGTCATTCTCGACCCGCACGCCGGCACGCTCGCCGCGCAGGCGATCGGCTGCGGCGCCGACACGGTCATCACCATGGAAGATCCCGCCCTGGCGCACTACAATACGGACATTTTCACCGCCGCCATGTGCCACCTCGTGCGCAAATACGCGCCCGAAGTGCTCATGATCGGCGCGACGAACGTGGGGCGCGACCTCGGGCCGCGCATCTCCTGCCGGCTGCACACGGGGCTGACGGCCGACTGCACGCATCTCGACGTGGACGCGCACCGCTGCGTGCTCTGGACGCGGCCGGCCTTCGGCGGCAATCTGATGGCGACCAATATCTGCCCCGACACGAAGCCACAGATGGGCACCGTGCGGCCGAACGTGTTCCGCGCGCCGGCATTTGACCCTGCGCGCACCGGCGCGGTCTTTGTGGAATCGCTGCCGGAGGACGCCCGGCGGAGCAGCACGGAGCTGCTGGAGCTGATCCCGGTGCTCGACGCCGCGACCGCGAATCTGACCGAGGCGCAGATCATCGTCTCCGGCGGACGCGGCCTGAAGGGACCGGAAAATTTCGCGCTGCTGCAGGAGCTGGCCGACACCGTCGGCGGCTGCGTGGGCGCATCCCGCGCAGCGGTCGACGCCGGCTGGATCTCCCCCATCCATCAGGTCGGCCAGACGGGCAAGACCGTCTGCCCGCGCGTCTACATTGCCTGCGGCATTTCGGGCGCGATCCAGCACCTGATCGGCATGAGCGCATCCGACACCATCATCGCCATCAACCGCGACCCGAACGCGCCGATCTTTCAGGTGGCGGACTACGCCATCGTCGGCGACCTGTTACAGATCGTACCCTGACAAAGGCGCTGCGTCAGCGCCGGAAACCGGAGCAGGCATAAAAGCATAAAGAAAGGAGCCAGACCATGTCCTATCAGGAATTTCTGAGCTTTGAGCGGCGCGGCGCCGTCGGCATCGTGCGGCTCGCGCGGCCGGAAAAGCTCAACACCATCAGCGCCCCGTTTTACGAGGCCATGATCGAGCTGCAGCAGACCGAGATCGTCGGCGATCACGACCTGCGCGCCATTGCGCTGCTGGCAGACGGCCGGCACTTCTCCGCCGGCATCGACCTCAATTACGCCAAAGCGGTGATCGGCAAGCCGGGGCGCAGCCTCTACGGCGTCTATCACTGGCAGCAGGCCTACCGCTTCTGGAGCGAGTGCAACCTGCCGGTCGTGGTCGGCATCCAGGGCGCGTGCATGGGCACCGCCATCGAGCTCATCACGGCGTGCGATATCCGCATTGCCGCCGACAACGCAAAGTTTTCCCTGCGGGAGGTCGACGTCGGCATCAGCACCGATCTCGGCGGCACGACCCGCCTGACCAAGCTCATCGGCCCCGGCATGACAAAGCTGCTGGCCATGACATGCGAGGATATCGACGCGCAGGAGGCCGCGCGCATCCGGCTCGTGGAGCGCGTGGTGCCGCTCGGCGAGCTGGAGCAGACGACGCTGGCCTATGCCGAAAAGCTTGCGGCCAAGCCGCCGATCGCCGTGCAGATGTGCAAAAAGTGCATCAACATCGCTACCGACGCCGGCACCTCCGTGGGCCTGCTGGCCGAGGAGATTCAGGGCATCTACACCGTATCGACCAAGGACAAGGCCGAGGCGGCCGCCGCCATGCTCGAAAAGCGCCCCGGCCGCTACACGTGCGAATAAACCAGGAGGAAACGTCCATGAACATTCTTGTCATCAACGGAAGTCCCCGCATGGAGCGCAGCAACTCGCTGCGCATGACGCGCGCCTTTCTCGAAGGGCTCGCCAAGACCTGCGACACGCAGGTCGAAGAACTGACCGTGGCCAAAATGCACATTGAGCCGTGCCTCGGCTGCCTCAACTGCTGGAAGCGCACGCCGGGCAAGTGCTTCCGCGACGACGACATGGCCGCCGCGATCGAAAGCTACGTCACGGCCGACCTCGTCGTGTGGAGCTTCCCGCTCTACTACTACGCCCTGCCCGGCCAGCTCAAGTGCTTTCTCGACCGCACGGTGCCGATCAACCGCCCCGTCATGTGCGACCGCACCGACGGCAAGGGCAACGGTAAGCACGTCACGCGCTACGACCAGTCGCACCAGCGGCATGTGCTGATCTCGACCTGCGGCTTTTTCTCCCCCAAGGGCAACTACGACGCCGTGCTCGCACAGTTTGACCTCATGCTCGGCGTGGGCAACTACACGACGCTCTTTTGCGGCGAGGGCGAGATGATGCCGGTGCCGCCGCTGCAGGAGCGTGTGGAAGAATACCTCGGCTATGTCCGCCAGGCCGGCGAGGACTACGGCAGCTACGGCACAATCCTGCCGAAGACGCGCAAACCGCTCGAAGAGCTGCTGCTGCCGAAAGAGAAATTTGAGGAGATGGGCAACAGCTACTACGCGCACTGCGAGCGCAAAGCCCGCGAGCGCGCGCTGCAGGCACAGGCCGAGCAGCAGACCTGACCCCGATCGGAAGCAGCACACGGCAGCGCCCCGTGAGGCGCTGCCGTGTGCTGTTCTTCTCTTTTCGCGGGCTCATTCCACAAGCGTCAGGCGGTCGCTTCCGCCGTTGTCCGGCTCCGGCGGCTCGTCCGTGATCTCCGGGAGCTTGCCCTCCATCCGCAGGATCTTGAACGTGATCATCAGCCGCAGACGCACATCCGGGTCGTCCAGGTCGAGATTGAGCACGTCCTGAATGCGCTGCAGGCGGTAAATAACGCTGTTGCGGTGCATGTGCACGCGCTTAGCGGTCAGGGAAATGTTGCGCTCCGTGTTCAGATAGTGGTACAGCAGCAGGAGGTTGCTGTTGCTGTAGCCGCGCTCCCCGGCAAGCTGATCCAGATAGCGCAAAATGACGTCATCGAGCGCGAATTTTTCCCGGTAGCATTCGAGCATGTCGTTGAGATAATACTTGGAATAGTGATACTCCAGCGCATCGGGATCCAGCTTGCGGCCGATCTCGATGGCGGTCCGCGCCTGATCGTAGCCCATGCGCAGGCGTCCCAGCTCCGTGAACAGCAGGCTCACGCCGATATGCGCATGGTTCTTGCCCAGCAGCGTCAGCAGCTCGTCCCACCGCTCGCGGAACAAAAGCTGCTCCCCGACCGGGTAATCGTGCCAGTCCTGAAAGAGGATGAGCACGCTGTTTTGATACTGCATCACGCCGTAATTGGCCACGTTGCTCCACGCGCGCAGCTGCAGCACCATGTACCCCGCCTTCGAGGTGGACGCCTGCTCGTCGAACTCGACATAGCCGAGACGGAAGTCGCCCGTCTCCGGCAGGCGCAGGCCGCGCGCACGGTCGCGCACCAGCTCCGGATTCTCCTCCCCATAGCGCAGGAGATCATGGATCATCTGCTGGCGCTGCGGCATGCTCTGGCTGTAAAAGCCCGTCTCGCGGAAGTAATGGTCGAGCTGCTCTGTAAAGCAGCGGAACAGCTCCTGATCCACCATCGTCGGCAGCCGGCCAGGGAAATAGCAACCGGCAAAGGAATAAAACATCCCGTTGGCAATGTAGGAGCGCAGGATCACGGGGTCGTTGCAGATATTCGGCGGCACCGACAGCACCGGACGCAGGTACCGGTCACTGACTTCAAAATAGCCGGCCTCCGCCATGAGCTGCAGCGAGTCCTTGTCGTAATAGCCCTGCTCGAGCATCTGATCGACATAGATATTGCCCGACCCGCGCTCGCGCGTGGCGCCGATGATGTTATACGCCGAGTCGACGACGACGATCGTCGCGTCCGGGATCATCTTCCGCCCGACCTCCATCAGCGGCTCCAGCCCGGCGTGCGCGCGCACGGCCAGACGCATCTGATACTCCAGTGTCTGCAGGCGGTCAAACAGTGTGAGCAGGTGGTTCGTCACCGCGCCGAGAGAATACTGTTCGTCATACAGCAGCGCATTGACACCGGGGCGAACGGGCTCCGCATCCTCCGGGCGCGCCCGGACAACGAAAAAGTGGTCGTGCAGCAGCCCCTTCGGTAAGCGGCGGATCACCTTTGGCTCGCTGACGTAGAGCACGTCTTCCTCGAGCGTGTTCTCGGACTCGGGCGTGAGAATCTGGACCCGGCGGAAGGCAAATGTCCGCTCCTGCTGCATTACGACCCGCGCGCCGAACGGCTGCATGCTCTCGGCGATCATTTCCACGGACAGCGTCATGATTCTCTCCTTTCCGTGCTGCGCAAAACGGCAGTCACAAGTGCATATTCCCACACAAATTTTGAGGAAAAAAGTTCCTTTCCGCAAAAACACCGGAGATCCGAATTTTTGGAGACTCCTACGATGAAATTGGAAGCCATTGGCGCAACTTTCGCGCTTTTGTCCGAATTCTCCGTGTTTTTGCGGCTTTTTCGCCTCATCTTTGTCTTTATTGTAACAATAACATGGCGAATTGTTCAGGGCATTTGTTACGAAATGCGGTTTTTCTCGCCGCCACGCACTGTGCATTTCCTACAATCGCGTGCGCGTAAAGGGCGCTGCTGCTTTCATTTTGCCTAAAAGCAGACACCCGGGCGGCGCATAAATTCGTAGTCTCCTATGAAGACCTGTCCGCGGTGGTTCGATATAATGCGAATAAGATAATAAATTAACAAGCCGTCGGAGCGTTCGAATGATTTTGTATAGGAGCGAGCCAGATATGGATAACATCAGCAGATTTCAAAAAACGACCGGCGTCGGTCAGATCCTCGACGAGAGCTTTGCACGCTGCCCGGAGCGTGAGGCCATTGTATTCGGCGACTGGCGCATCACCTACCGGGAGCTGCAGGCACTCATCTACCGGACGGCGCACTGCCTGCGCAGTCTCGGCATTGCGCCGGGCGACCGCGTCGCCATCATCTCGCGCAACTGCCCGGAGGTCATGATCGCGGAAATTGCGATCCTGAAGCTGGGCGGCACCGTGGTCAAGTTCAACTGGCGGCTCGCGCCGGAAGAAATGATCTACCTGCTCGATCTCAACGAGGTCCGGTGCGCCTTCTTCAAGCCGGAGCGCGAGGACTGGGGCGACGCCCTGCGGCAGCACTATGCCGGACGCATCACGTTCCTGTCCCTGACGCCGGAAGCCGACGGCCGCTCCGCCCTCTATTCCCTGCTCGCAGGTATGCCGGACACGCCGGTGGAGACCGTCGTTGCGCCCGACGCCCCCGCCTACCACATGCACACGAGTGGCACGACCGGGCGGCCGAAGTGTGTGGTCTACTCCCACGCGCGCTATCTCAACCAGCTTGAGAGCATGCTTGAAACGCTGGAGTTCCCGGACGGGCAGGTCTATCAGTACATCTCGCAGCTATTCCACTCCGCGTGCACCGGCGCCTATCTCACGCTGGCGACCGGCGGTAAGCTCATCATGATCCCGAACTTCACCGTGAGCGACTATGTGGAGAGTCTCGTGCGGGAAAAGGTGCGCGCCATCGGCGTCATCCCGCTGATCCTGCAGGGCATCCTCGATGAGATGGACCGCAAAAACTACGACCTGTCGCACCTGAAGGTCATCAACTACTCCACCTGCCCCATTTCCCCGGATCTGCTGCGGCGCGCGCTCGACCGGCTCAACTGCCGCTTTTATCAGTCCTACGGCATGACGGAGATGGCCAGCACCGTCACGGCGCTGCTCCCGGAGGATCACCTGATCCTCGGCGGACGGTATCTCACCTCGGTCGGACGGGCGCTGCCCGGCGCCGCCGTGCGCATCGTGCGGCCGGACGGCTCGCTGTGCGATGCCGGTGAGGATGGCGAGATCTGCGTGCGCGGGCAGGGCATGATGCTCGGCTACTATCAGATGCCGGAAAAGACCGCGGACGTGATCCGCGACGGCTGGTATTTCACGCACGACGTGGGCTATCTCGACGAGGACGGCTATCTCTACCTGCGCGGCCGCAAGGATTCGCTCATCATCTCCGGCGGCGAGAATATCTACCCCGAGGAAGTCATCGACGTGCTGCTGAAAATGCCCGAGATCGCCGAAGCCGCCGTCTACGGCATGCCCGACCCGAAGTGGGGCGAGCACGTGAAGGCGAGCATCGTCTGCAAGCCCGGCCGGTCACTGACGGTCGAGCAGGTGCAGACATTCTGCCGCGCCAACATGCCGTCGTTCCGCATGCCGCGTGAGGTGGAATTCTTGCCGGAGTTGCCGAAGAACGCCACCGGCAAGGTGCTCATCCAGGCGCTGAAAAACCGCTGAGCACGCGAAAATACAGCACACTGGCGCGTCCCCGTCTGCCCGGCAGATGGGGACGCTTTTTGCCGTTCTGACCACGGAGACGCAAAAAAGCAGGGCCGCTGTTGCGGCCCTGCTTTTGATCGGGAGATGCGCTTTTATTCGCCGTCGCCGAATTCCTTCTCGATGGCTTCGTTGTCCGCGCCCAGCGCTCTGTGCTGTGCATAGAGATCCTGCACGCCGAGGCTGTCAAAATAGATCGGCATCTGCGCCAGATACGCCTTGTTGCCCGACGGATAGGTGTGCTCGATCAGGTAGCCGTTGGAGACCGACTGCTCGAGCCACTCGCCGGAAAAGCGATCCTTGTACTGGTTAAGGATGCAGCTCGGCACATCGTAGGCGACGAGCTCGTCGAGGATATCCTGCGCGTCGCGCTGGAGCGCGTACTCACGGATGATGTCCACGAGCGCGGAGCGGTTGGCAATGATCGTCGTCGACTCCTTGGTCGTGAAGCGCGGGTCGGTCACGACCTCTTCCGGCAGACGCAGCGCCTTGGCAAACTTCGGCCAGACACTCGTATAGTCGTTGACGAACACGTAGATGTAGCGGCCGTCACGGCACTTGTAGCCCTGGCCGAGCGGGCTCATGGTGTGCGCTTCCCGCGGCCACTCATAGCCGTAGTTGCAGTTCGTGGCAAAGCCGGCGGTGACGAAGTTGCCGGTACCGTACAGGGACGTCATGACGTAGTCGCCCACGCCCGTCTCGCGCGCTGCGAGCAGGGCTGCCAGCACGCCGCTGAGCAGCGTGATGCCGGTCGTCGTGTCGCCCATGCCGGCAGGCGGGTAGATCGGCGGGCTGTCGGGATCGGTGCGGGTGTCAAGGATGACGCCGTTGGCGCCGAAATAAGCGATCGCGTCAATGCCGGGGCGGTTGACCAGCGGGCCGTTGATGCCGTAGCCGGTGACCTGACCCATGACGAGCTTCGGGTACTTGGCGTGCAGCGTCTCCCAGTCCAGACCGAGCTTTTTCAGGCCGGCCGTGCGGGTGCTAGTGATGAATACGTCCGCCTTGGCGAGCATGTTTTGCATGAGCTTGAGGTTCTTGGGATCTTTCAGATCCAGCGCGACACACTCTTTGCCGCCGTTGAAAATATCGTGGATGGGGTTCTCTTCCGCC
>OKUT01000595.1_pt1 | contig 10608 bp, 9 predicted proteins | sample 1606571 | NCBI WGS metagenome assembly OKUT01 (sample SAMEA3882513, study PRJEB24775) | human gut metagenome | biome: human-associated habitat; feature: intestine environment; material: feces | place: Netherlands | collected 2009/2010
CCGATGGCACAGCCCGGGCGCTCCGGCGTGGGGCCGACATAGTAGATCGCTGCGCCCTCGATGGGGAACGGCAGCGGCTTGCCCTGATCGAGCAGCTCCATCATGCGGGCGTGGGCGGCATCGCGGGCGGTATACACCACGCCGGAGAGCAATACGGTATCGCCTGCCCTGAGGGGGGCCAGATCCTGGGCGGTGCAGGGGGTGGTCAGTCTGTATTCCATTGCAAAGCCCCTCCTTACAGCCGGGCCGACGCGCGGCGGGTGACATGGCAGGAAACGTTCACGGCCACGGGCAGGCCCGCCACATGGGTGGGCATCTGCTCAATGGCAAGGCCAAGGCAGGTGGTCTTGCCGCCAAAGCCCTGCGGGCCGATGCCCAGTGCATTAATGGCGGTAAGCAGCTCCTGCTCCAGCTGGGCGTAGTAGGGGTCGGGGTTGGGGATATCCAGCGGGCGCAGCAGCGCCTTTTTGGCAAGATACGCCACCTTGTCAAAGCTGCCGCCCACGCCGATGCCCAGCACGATGGGCGGGCAGGGGTTGGAGCCGGCCAGACGCACAGTATCCACCACGAACTTTTTAAAGCCCTCCACGCCGTCGGCGGGCTTGAGCATCTGGATGCGGCTCATGTTCTCGCTGCCAAAGCCCTTGGGTGCTACCGTGATGCGGCAGCCCTCGCCGTCCACCAGATGCACCGTGATGGCCGCCGGGGTGTTATCGCCGGTGTTGCCCCGGCGCAGCGGGTCGGCCACGATGCTCTTGCGCAGGTAGCCATCGGTGTAGCCCCGGCGCACGCCCTCGTGGATGGCGGCTTCAAAGCTGCCGTCAATATGCACATCCGTGCCCAGCTCCACGAACACACAGGCCATGCCGGTGTCCTGACAGATGGGCAGCTCCTTGTCGGCTGCCACGACCAGATTTTGCTGCAGCAGGCCGAGTGTCTCGCGGGCGAGCGGCCACGGCTCGGCAGCCTCAGCCTGATCGAGCGCCGCCTTCACATCGGCGGGCAGCTTTGTATTTGCTTCGATGCAGAGTGCCTCCACCGCATCGGTGATGGCAGCAGCAGAAATTTCACGGATGCTCATACGCGCGCCACGCCGCTTTCTCTCGCGGCCTGTGCAACGGCAGCGGCGACGGCATCGGCCACGCGGGGGTCAAATGCCTTGGGCAGGATGTTTTCCTCGTTCAGCTCGTCGTCGGGGATGAGGCCCGCGATGGCCTTAGCGGCAGCCATCTTCATGGCGGGGTTGATGTCCCGCGCACGGACGGACAGCGCACCCTTGAAGATGCCGGGGAAGGCCAGTACATTGTTGACCTGGTTCGGGAAGTCGCTGCGGCCCGTGCCGATGACGCGGACGCCCGCCTGCTTAGCGAGGTCAGGCATGATCTCGGGCGTAGGGTTCGCCATAGCAAAGACGATTGCGTCCTTCGCCATCGTGGCGGCCAGTTCGGGGGTCAATGCGCCCGCAATCGACGTACCAATGAAGATGTCCGCGTCCCGTATGGCCTCGGTCAGACCGCCGGTCAGCTTGTCGGGGTTCGTCTCCTCGGCCAGTCTGCCCTTGTGGCCTTCAAGGCCCGCGGGGCGGTTCGGGTAGAGGATGCCGTGCTCATCAACGGCGACGATGTTCTTAGCGCCCGCGACCTGCAGCATGTGGATGATGGCCGTGCCCGCCGCGCCGGGGCCGTTCTGGACGATCTTGACGTCCTCAATGCGCTTGCCGACGACCTTCAGGGCGTTGAGCACACCCGCCAGCACGATGATGGCTGTGCCGTGCTGATCGTCGTGGAACACGGGGATGTCGAGGTCACGCTCGAGTTCGGCTTCGATTTCAAAGCACTCGGGGCTGCGGATGTCCTCCAGGTTGATACCGCCGAAGGTCGGGGCAATGGCCTTGACCGCAGCGATGACCTCCTCCTTCGTCTTGGCGTTCAGGCAGATGGGGAACGCATCAACGCCGCCGAACTCCTTGAACAGGACGCACTTGCCCTCCATGACCGGCAGACCGGCCTCAGGGCCGATGTTGCCCAGACCCAGCACGGCAGTGCCGTTCGTGACGACGGCGACGGTACGGCCCTTCATCGTGTAGGTGTAGACGTCATCGGGGTTTGCCTTGATCTTGCGGCACGGCTCGGCCACGCCGGGGGTATAGGCGGTGGACAGCGCATCGCGGTCCTTGCATTCGCAAAGGCTCTGCACGGCGATCTTGCCGGGGAACTTGCTGTGGAGTTCCAGAGCAGCTTTGTTGTAGTCCATGGGGATACCTCTCCTTTATATAGTTTTACTTTCCGTAATGGTGCCCGGTAGGGGCCGGACATGTCCGGCCCGCAGCCTTGCCGCCACATCGCTATGGATTTTACGTTGAGGGCAGGGCATGCCCTGCCCCTACAGAGTTGCTTCTTTTATTCGTGGTGTACCGGCGCATAGTCCGGTTCCAGCTTTATGACACAGAAATGGTCGGGCCACTTAGCCTGTACGGCATTGCGCAGGGCATTGACGAGCTTGACGCCCCGGTGCTGCTTGTCGGTCATGTACTCTGCAGGGACGGCACAGTCAAAAATCACGTTTGTATGTGTCGGGCCGGGCACAATGCGCAGGTCGTGGATGTTGGCCAGCGGCGCGAGTTCCTCGACCTCACACTGCAAAAACGCCTTCAGCTCGTCCGCGTGAGGGTCACCGGTCACGACGGGGTCAAAGTGGATCGTCGCGATCAGCCCGTCCTCCACAAGCAGGTCCCGCTCAATGCGGTCAATGACATCGTGACTGTGCATGACGTCGTCCTTAGCGTCCATTTCCAGATGGAAGCTGACCAGGCGGCTGCCGGGGCCGTAGTCGTGGATCATCAGATCGTGCACGCCGAGCACGCCGGGATAGCTCAGGGCCTTTTTCTCGATATGCTCGACCAGATCCGAGTCAGGCGCCGCACCCAGCAGCGGATTGATGGTGTCTTTGACGAGCATTGCACCGCTGTACAAAATGAACGCCGCCACACCGATACCCATCAGTCCGTCAATGCGGACAAAGCCGGTGAGCTTTGTCAGAATCGTGGCTGCCAGAACCGCTGCCGTCGTGATGACATCGTTGCGGGCATCGGCAGCGGTGGCCAGAAGCGTTTCCGAGTCGATGGCCGTGCCGATCTGCCGGTTCAGCCTGCTCATCCAGAGCTTGACGAGGATGGACGCAAGCAGTACTGCAACCATGAGCCAGCTGAAAGCGACCTCCGTCGGGTGCAGAACCTTGGCAAAGCTCTCCTTCAAAAGTTCCACGCCGATGACCAGGATCATAACAGAGACCGCCAGCCCGGCCAGATACTCATACCGGGCATGGCCGTAGGGATGCTCCGAGTCCGCCGGGCGCGCGCCGAGCTTGAAGCCGACGAGGCTGACGATATTGGAGCTGGCATCGGACAGGTTGTTCATGCCGTCGGCGGTGATGGCAACGCTGCCGGTCAGTACACCGACGGCGATCTTGCCGCCCGCCAGCAGTAGGTTGCACACCACGCTGACGATGCAGGCCAGATTTCCGTAAGCCGTGCGGACGGCGCGATCCGCGGTGCTTTTATAATTTTTGACGAAAGTCCGTATTAAAAGCTGAATCAGTGGGAATGCCCCCTTTTTTTAGAAAAAGACAGACCTTGTAAGGGTCTGCCTTTTGGTTGGTTATAAGTTTTTGCCTCCTCCGGGAGGGGGCAAAGGAGAAAAATTACGCCCGCACGATGCAGGCATCGCGCTCGGGGCCGACGGAAATGTACTTGATCTTGCAGCCGACCAGCTCCTCCAGACGTGTGACATAGTTCTGAGCAGCCTGGGGCAGGTCCTCAAACCTGCGCACGCCGGTGATGTCGCAGTGCCAGCCGGGCACAGTCTCGACAACGGGCTGGGCGTCGTCCAGCGTCTTGCCCATGGGGAAGCGGGTGGTCGTGCTGCCGTCGGTCAGCTTGTAGGCGGTGACGATGGGCACTTCCTCCATGTAGTCGAGGACGTCCAGCAGGGTCAGGGCCAGTTCATCGCAGCCCTGGCACTGCACGCCGTAGCGGCTTGCCACAGCGTCGAACGGGCCGACGCGGCGGGGACGGCCCGTGGCAGCGCCGTACTCATGGCCGTGCTCACGCAGCACGTCCTTTTCTGCCTCGGTCATAGCCAGCTCCGTGGTGAAGGGGCCCTCACCGACGCAGGAAGAATAAGCCTTCATAATGCCGATGGAGAGGCTCAGCTTGTGGCCCGGGATGCCCGCACCGATGGGTGCATAGGCGGACACGGTGTTGGAGGAAGACGTGTAAGGATAGATGCCGAAGTCGATGTCACGCAGAGCGCCCAGCTGGGCCTCGAACATGATCTTCTTGCCCTCGCGGTCAGCCTTGTCCAGATAGTCGCCCACATCGCAGATATAGGGGGCAAACATCTTGGAATATTTCTCGCACCAGGCCCACATCTCGTCAACGCTGACGGGCTTCTGGCCATAGATCTTCTCCATGGTCAGGTTCTTGGACTCGACGATGGTCTCCAGACGCTTCCTGACACTGGCGTCCATGTGGACGAGGTCGCCCATGCGCAGGGTCTTTTTCATGTACTTGTCGCCGTAGCTGTAGGCGATGCCGCGCTTGGTGGAGCCGAACTGAGCGCCGGTCTTGGACAGGCGCTCCTCCTCAAGGCCGTCCTGTGCGACATGGAACGGCATGGTGATGGTCGCACGGTCAGAGATTTTCAGGTTTTTGGGGCTGATCTCAACACCCTTCTCGGTCAGGGAGGCGATTTCCTTCTCGAGGTGCTCGGGGTCGATGACCATGCCGCCGCCCATAACGCAGACAACGTCGGGACGCAGAATGCCGGAGGGAATCAGGTTCAGGACGAATTTGCCGCGCTCGGTCTTGACGGTGTGGCCTGCATTGTCGCCGCCCTGATAGCGCGCAACAATGTCATAGTCCTGGCTGAGCAGGTCGACCATGCGGCCCTTGCCCTCGTCGCCCCAGTTAATGCCGGTAATGGAAGTAAGCATACGTTTCTACCTCTTTTGTAAGTAAATAGGCATTTCAGCCTTTTCCGGAATCTCCGGGATCCGCTGCCGTTCTGTATTATACCATATTTGTCAAGAGAATACTATAGCTGTTTTGTACAAGATTCAAATGTTTCCGTTGGCGCAGTTGCAGGGGCAGATCAATGCTTAGAGAGCTTCGCGTACTCGGCATAGGGGATCTTTGCGCCGTCCGCAGTCTGGACATAGGTGCTGTCGAGCTGCTGTTTGAAGGCCGCGCGCATATCGGCCAGATACTCCTTGCGCAAAGCGTCGCGCTCGGCGGTCTCGCGCTCGGTCAGACCGATGGCCTTGGCCTTTTTTGCCAGCGCGTTGATGCGGTCAATTTTGGATTTTTCCATGGTGTATGTCTCCTTGTTGTTTGTTTTTTTACCATTATACCATATTTTCACAGCAATTTCATTTTACTTTTCCGAAAAAGCGTGTATAATAAGAAAGTATGCAATTTTGAAAAAGACAGGAGAATTCCATGAAACTGAAGAATTTCCGCCGTGTGGCAGCCCTTGGCATGGCTGTCGGCATGACCGCTGTGCTTGCGGCCTGCGGCAATACCGCTGACACCGCCTCTTCCGAGGCCGCTGAATCTACCGCCGAGACGGCTGACACCGCCGAGGAGGCCAGCGCTGAGACCGCGGACGCCGAGTACGCCTATCTGGCTGATTTCAGCTTTTCCGATGCGTTTGACGAGAACGGTTATCTCAAGGGCGTGACCGCCACCGATTATGTCACCCTGCCCGACGACTACGCGGACATCACGATCAGCGCCGACCTGGGCCAGGTCAGCGACGACGACATCAATGATTACATTGATTCCAACGTGCTGTCCAACTTTGCGACCACGAATGAGGTCAAGGACCGCGCAGCCGCGGACGGCGATACGGTCAACATTGACTATGTGGGCCGCATCGACGGCGTTGCTTTCGACGGCGGCGACACCAAGGGCAACGGCGCCGACCTGACTTTGGGCAGCGGCACATACATTGACGACTTTGAAGATCAGATCGTCGGCCATACCCCCGGCGAGACCTTTGACGTCACGGTCACCTTCCCCGAGGATTACGGCAATGAGGACCTGAACGGCAAGGAAGCCGTCTTTGAGACGACCCTGAACTACATCAAGGAGTCCGTCACCCCCGAGCTGACCGACGACTGGGTCAAGGAAAATCTCGGCGAGAGCATGAGCCTGAACAGCGTCGATGAGCTGAAAGCCTTCGTCAAGTCCACGATGCTCTATGACAACCAGGCCAGTGACGTTTACACCGCCCTGCATGACAAGGCCAGCTACGCGGACGAGCTGCCGCAGACCGCGCTGGACTACTACCGCGATGTGCTGCTGTACCGCATTTACACCAACGCCCAGAAATACGGCACCGACATGAACACCCTGCTGTCCTCCGGCATGATGGGCAGCAGCTATGACAGCGTGGATGCCTATCTGGCAGATGCCAACGACAGCATCAAGTCCATCACCCAGCAGGCCCTGCTGATGCAGGCCGTGGCAGAAAAGACCGGCTTCAAGTGCGACACCGCCACCATGAACGCTGACTTTGGCCGCTACTACGGCACCACCGACCCGAGCCAGTATGTCTCCGCCTACGGTGAGAACTACATCAAGATGAATGTTCTGCAGAGCGACGTCATGCAGAACCTGATCGACAACGTCAAGTACGAATAAGCGGTAAGCGCCGCCGCACTCCCGGTTTTGCACCGGGAGTGCTTTTTTGTTGCTTTTTGCGGGGGAAACCTTTATAATAAAGGTATTCTGAATAAGGAGTCCTTCCCTATGCCTCTTATCATCCCGAAAGACCTGCCTGCTTACGAGGAATTGCAGCAGGAAAATGTATTTGTCATGCACCAGGAGCGCGCGATGAGCCAGCATATCCGCCCGCTGCGCATCCTGATTTTAAACCTGATGCCGACCAAGATCGTGACCGAGACCCAACTGGCCCGCCTGCTGGCAAACAGTCCTTTGCAGGTGCAGGTCACCTTTTTGCAGACGGCGACCCACAGCACGACCCACACCGCGCCCGAGCACATGAAGGCGTTCTACAAGACGTTTGACGAGATCAAAAACGAGCGCTTTGACGGCATGATCATCACCGGCGCGCCGATTGAGGACCTGGACTACGAGGACGTTGACTACTGGGACGAGCTCTGCCGCATCATGGACTACACCAAGGAGAACGTCTACTCCACCATCCACCTGTGCTGGGGTGCGCTGGCGGGTCTGTACTACCACTTCGGCATCCCCAAGGTGCATCTGGACAAGAAGATGTTCGGCGTGTTCGAGCATCGCGTGACACGACCTTCCAACCCGCTGGTGCGCGGCTTCGACGAGGTATTCTACGCCCCGCATAGCCGCTGGGCCGGGCTGGACCGCGCCGCCATCGACGTCTGCGGCGACCTGCGCATTCTGGCCGAGAGCGACATTGCCGGGCCGATGCTGCTTTCCACCGAGTCCGGGCGGCAGATCTTTGTCATCGGCCACCCCGAGTACGACAAATATACGCTGGACAGGGAGTATAAGCGCGATGTGAAGGCCGGCAAGCCCATCAACATCCCATGCAACTACTACCCCGACGACGATCCGAGCCGCGACCCGCTGTTCCGCTGGCGCGCCCACGGGTATCTGCTGTACACGAACTGGCTGAACTACTACGTGTATCAGGACACGCCGTATGATCTGAGCCGTCTGGAAGCGTTGGAGAAGTAATAGCCCATTTGTAGGGGCGGATGCCTACATCTGCCCCCACAGGTTCCCCGATAGTAGAATTTGTCTCAAGGAGCTTACTATGCCCAAAATCAGCGCCTGCATTGTGGCGTACTGTGATTATGACGAGGTCTGCGCCGCGGTGCGCAGCATCCTGCACTATACCCCTGCCCCGGATCTTGCCCTGTATGTCGTGGACAACGGCAGTCCCGACGGCTGCGGCAGGCAGCTGGCAGAGACGGATTTCGGCGACAGCCGCGTGACTGTGCTGCCGCTGGAAAAGAATATCGGCTTCGGCAAGGGCCACAACTATGTGCTGGATCGTCTGACCAGCGACGTACACTTTATTCTGAACCCGGACATCCTGCTGACCGGTGACGTGCTGGAGGACATGGCCGCGTGGCTGCTGGCCCGGCCCGGGGCCGCCATGGCAACGCCCCAGCTGCGCTACCCGGACGGCAAGCTGCAGCACCTGCCCCGCCGCAAACCGACGCCCTGGCTGCTGCTGGCGCGGCAGCTGGCCCCGAAGCTCGGCGGCTGCTTTAAGAAGGCCGACGACCACTACACGATGCAGGATGAGGATCTGACCGTGCCCCGCCGCATCGAGTTCTGCACCGGCAGCTTTATGGCCGTGCGCACCGATGTGTTCAGGGAAATCGGCGGGTTTGATCCCGGGTATTTCATGTATGTGGAGGACGCCGACCTGACCCAGAAGGTGCTGCAGAAGGGCACCGTCTGGCTGGCCCCGCAGTTTTCCGCCATCCACGCATGGCACCGCGCGGCGCACCGCAGCCTGAAGCCTTTTTTGTGGCAGCTGCGCAGCCTGCTGCGCTACTTTTCCAAGTGGGGCTTTGCGTGGTGAGCGGGGAAGAAAAATAGTGTTTTTGATTCGCAGAAAGCGGTGTGCCGTCGGCACACCGCTTTCTGCCGTTTCCGCCTCTTGCATTTTGCGTGCTTTCATAGTAAAATAAAGTGTACTGCCATCGTCTTTTGCAAAAATGCGGCCTTGGCAGACCCAAAATCGTTTACAGCGGACGCAGCTCCGCTTTGAATTAAGCTGCACATCTTTTTATAAGAAAAAAGGAGTGCACAAGTATGAAAGGCATTATTCTCGCCGGCGGTGCCGGCACACGGCTCTATCCCCTGACCATGGTCACCAGCAAGCAGCTGCTGCCGGTCTACGACAAGCCCATGATCTACTATCCGCTGTCCACCCTTATGCTGGCGGGCATTCAGGATATCCTGATCATCTCTACCCCTACCGATACGCCCCGCTTTGAGGCACTGCTGGGCGATGGCAGCCAGTACGGCATCCATCTGCAGTATAAGGTGCAGCCCTCTCCGGATGGTCTGGCACAGGCCTTTATTCTGGGCGAAGAGTTCATTGGCGATGACTGCTGCGCCATGATCCTGGGCGATAACATTTTCTACGGCAACGGCTTCTCCAAGCTGCTCAAGAGCGCCGTGGCCAACGCAGAGAACAAGGGCCGCTGCACCGTGTTCGGCTACTATGTGCAGGACCCCGAGCGCTTTGGCATCGTGGAGTTCGACAAGGACGGCAAGGTGCTCAGCGTGGAGGAAAAGCCCCAGCATCCCAAGTCCAACTACGCCATCACCGGCCTGTACTTCTACAACAAGGAAGTGGTGCAGATGGCAAAGCAGGTAAAGCCCTCTGCCCGCGGCGAGCTGGAGATTACCACCCTGAACGATATGTACCTGAAGCAGGACGAGCTGGATGTGCAGCTGCTGGGCCGCGGCTTTGCATGGCTGGACACCGGCACGATGGAGAGCCTTGTGGAGGCTGCCGACTTTGTGCACATGATCGAGAAGCGTCAGGGCATCAAGATCAGCGCACCGGAGGAGATCGCTTTCAAGTACGGCTGGATCGACCGCGACACCTTGCTGGAAAGCGCCGAGCGCTACGGCAAGAGCCCCTACGGCCAGCATCTGAAGAACGTGGCCGACGGCAAGCTGCGCTACTAAGCATAAGGAAAGGCACATTGGTATGAAAATCATTGTCACAGGCTGCAAGGGGCAGCTGGGCACAGAGCTGCTCAAGCAGCTGCAGGAGGGCCGCAGCGAGCTGGGCCCCATCCCCGAAAAGCTGCTCAACGCTACGGTGATCCCGGTGGATCTGCCGGAGCTGGATATCTCCAACTACAGGATGGTGGACGAGTTCGTGCGGCGCAACCGCCCGGATATCATCATCAACTGCGCCGCCTACACCAACGTGGACGGCTGCGAGGTGCACCACGACGACGCCTTTAAGGCAAACGCCCTTGGCCCCCGCAATCTGGCACAGGCTGCCGAAAAGACCGGCGCACGGCTGGTGCACGTTTCCACCGACTATGTGTTCTCCGGCCGGGAGAACGGCGGCATCCCGCAGGATGAAGCCACCCTGCCCGGGCCCATCAGCGCCTACGGCTCTACCAAGCTCATGGGCGAAAAGTATGTGGAGCGGTTCTGCCACCGCCACTTCATCGTGCGCACTGCGTGGCTGTACAGCTACTACGGCAAAAACTTTGTCAAGACCATCGTGAACGCAGGCAAAAAGTTCGGCAAGCTGGAAGTGGTCAACGACCAGTGCGGCAACCCCACCAACGCTGCCGACCTTGCCCACGAGATCTTGCAGCTGTGCGTGACCCACGAGTACGGCCTGTACCACTGCACCGGCGAGGGCATCTGCTCCTGGTACGATTTTGCTGCCGAGATCATCCGCCTTTCCGGTGTGGACGCTACCGTTGCCCCCTGCACCAGCGAGGAGTACAAGGCAAAGCACCCGGACAGCGCCGACCGTCCTAAGTGGAGCGCACTGGACAACCGGATGCTGCGCTGCACCGTGGGCAACGATGTCCGCGACTGGAAGGACG
>OKUT01000600.1_pt1 | contig 10546 bp, 10 predicted proteins | sample 1606571 | NCBI WGS metagenome assembly OKUT01 (sample SAMEA3882513, study PRJEB24775) | human gut metagenome | biome: human-associated habitat; feature: intestine environment; material: feces | place: Netherlands | collected 2009/2010
GTTCCGACACTTCAGCAAACGATAGATCGAACAGGTGTTTACAGAAAAGCACTTTGCCAGTTCTTTTACGCTAACGCCTTTGTCGTATGCTTCCAGAATCAATTTTCGAGCTTCATTGTACAGCATAGTTCTCACCTTCTTTGCCTCTGTTATACCTCTTTTTGCTCAAAAGCTAAAGTACTGTGCTGTATTATTGAAAATTGCTATAATTGCTTCGTTAATACTCCAGTTTTTTATCCGGTGCGTAATACACACCGTTGCCGCGGCTTTTGCGGACGTGCGGCACTTCGATCTTGGGCAGGGTAAAATCATCCCCCGTTTTGTCAATCCAGGCTTGCAGCCTCTCGTTCAAATCGGCCAATATCTCCCGGTAGTTGGTGATTTGTGCCATGTTCATCTGTTCATAGGGGTCATCTTTCAGGTTGAACAGCATCCACGGTTCGCCCGGCAGGGCAACGTACTTCCAGCCTTCGCGGGTCACGATACCGCGCCATGGTTCGGCGGTGCTGTTCAGGTGGCCGGTTACCTCGTTGCATTGCAGGTAAGCGGAATCCGGTTCCTGCGGAGGCAGCGGTTTGCCGGTTACATAGCCGGAATAATCGTACCCCTGCATCCAATCCGGCACGGCCACGCCGCACAAGCCCAGGGTGGTGGGGGCAACATCCACATGGTTCAGCGGGGCATCGCACAGGCAGGCGTTGTTGGCACCGTACAAAAGCCCCGGTGCCACGCTGTACATGCAGCTGTGCCCGGTAGAGATGATGAACGGCACCCGGCAGGATTCCTCGTATGGGTTGGTTTTGCGGAACCACCCGTGGCTGCCGTGCATATCGCCGTGGTCGCTGAAAAACACGATGTAGGTATCATCTGCAAGGTTCAGTTTATCCAGCGCCTGCACCAAGCGGCCCACATTCCAGTCCAGGTTGCGCACCATGGCGTAATACCCGGCCAGCTCCCGCTGGGCCTGCTGCTTGACCCAGGGCACATTTGGCACATTGGACCGCAGTTTAATATTTTCTGCACACAATCCTTCGGCAAACTGTTCCGGTGCCAAATAAGGGTTGTGCGGCGGGAACACGCTGAGTACCGCAAAGAACGGCTGGTCCTTCGGCTGTTCCAGGTACCGGATCAATTTATCCGTCAATGCGTCAGTTTCAAAGCCGGGCAGGCGGGTGCAGTCGCTGTTGGTACCATGCACGTAACAGTCCCAGGGTTCGTTATTGTTCTCGTACCCCAGCCAATAGTCAAAGCCTCCGCGGTGCTCCGGCTTGACAATGTGGAATACTTCACGGTTGGGGCGGATGGCCGCAGCCGCGCCCTCGGCATCCAGGTGCCATTTGCCAAAATAGGCGGTGTGGTAACCGGCATCATGCAGCACATGGGCGATAGTCTTTTGCTCCGGCGGCAGGCCTTTATCATGCCCCGGCGTGCAGTGGTTGGGGTAAAGCCCGGTCAGCATGCTGCCGCGGTAGGGGCAGCACAGCGGGTAGCCGGATACCGCCGCCGTAAAGTTGACCCCACGCATGGCCAGCTGGTCAATATTGGGGGTGCAGATGTTGGTTTCGCCGTTGCAGCTCAGCGCCTGGGCGCGCAGCTAGTCCGCCAGCACCCAGATCACGTTGGGGCGCTTTGGCATGGCAGATTTTTGTTTTTCCGGCGGGTAGTTGGGGGCGATCATGGGTGGTTCCCTCCTCTGTTATTGCTGCAATGCCTGAGCCGCGGCGGCATCCAGCGGAGCCGGACGGGCGCAGGTGGTGGTCAACTGGTATTCCTTGCCGCTTTCCACAGATTCCAGTAGCCCCAGCATTACTTCGGTCACATGCAGCGAAAGTTCAGCGGACGGGCGGTAAGCTTTGCCGGTCTGCAGGGCATGGGCCATATCGGCCAGACCAAGGCCGCGGCAGTTTTCGGTGTAGGGGGAGTTGACCGGCACTTCCTCAGCCGGGGCATCGCCTCTGCGCACCGTTACGGGGCCTTCAAATTTGTTCATATCGGGCACATTCAGGCTGCCCTTGCTGCCGTAAATCGTCAGGTAAGGCATGTCGCTGTCCCAATAGGCAAACTGCATGTCAAAGCTGATCGTCAGGTTTACCAGCGCGCCGCTTTCCATTGTCAGGATACCGGTTACATAGGTGGGAACTTCCACCGGGAACTGCTGGCCCTGGTAGGGGCAGCGGGGGCTTTTGGCTGTGCGTTCGGGATAGGTGATTTTGCCGCGGCCCACCACACTTTTGACAGAGCCAAGCAGGCTGACCAGCGCCGTGATGTAGTAGGGTCCCCAGTCCAAAACCGGGCCTGCGCCCTCTTCATAAAAGAACTTCGGGTTGGGGTGGAAGGCTTCCGGCCCACGGCTCATCATGAACGCCTGTGCGGCGATCGGCGTGCCGATCGTGTCTGCGTCCAGCAGTTGACGGCAGGTCTGCAAACCACCACCCATAAAGGTATCCGGCGCGGTGCCCAGCAGCAGGTTGTGGGCCTTGGCGTACTCCACCAGCTCTTTGGCATCCTGCATGTGAATGGCCAGCGGCTTTTCGCTGTACACGTTTTTGCCGGCTTTCAGCGCCGCCATGCTTACGGCGGCGTGCTGGTCGGGGATGGTCAGGTTCAGCACAATGTCAATGTCGGGGTCAGCCAGCAGTTCGTCCACTGTCATGGCTTTGGTACCAAACTGTTCGGCGCGGGCCTGCGCTGCCTCCATGCGCAGGTCTGCGCAGGCAACAAGCTGCAAATCACCAAACCGTTCCGTGATATTTTTTGCATACACCTCACTGATCATGCCGCAGCCGATCATGCCAATTTTACTCTGTTTCATCTTGCACAGCCTCCGTTCTATTTTGCGTTTCACGGTTTATTTGTCGTTCTGTCTGTATTATACCGTGGTGTGGCGTGCCAATCAATTCGCAGATTCCATGAAGTAAAATGGCGCTTTTTATCAAATTCAATGTGAAACTTTTCATATAAACATTTTTTAGTTTACATCTTTTTTCACATTCTTTCTTGTGTTATACTGCTTATAAAGAATCTTTCGCTGATGAGGTAGAGCCATGAAAAAAGTAACCATGAAAGACGTCGCCGCAGCGGCGGGAGTATCGGTAGCGGCGGTCTCCCGCGTGATGAACGGCAGTGGGTATGTTGCGCCGGACAAGCGCGAAGCGATCCTGCAGGCCATTTCCACGGTGGGCTACCGCGCCCAGCGGGTGCCGCCCGGCCCCCAGACCCCGCTCATTGGGCTGATTTTGCGCAGTGCCAATGGCCTGCCGTATTTCTCCCAGCTATCCGAAGCACTCATGTCCGAGGCATCGGCCAAAGGGTTTAACACCATGCTGTTCTACTGCGACAGTGTGGATAACGATACCCTGCTCAAACGGCTGGAAACCTTCCAGAATTACAACATCAGCGGGCTTGTGGTGGGCGGCTTTGGACCCAACGCCCTGCGGGACGACGTGTGCATGTACCTGCGCGCCGCCAACGTGCCAGTGGTACTGTTGGAACGCTCACCGGAGTGCCGCGGCGTAAACCGCGTGCTGATCGACAACGAAAGCGGCATGTACACCGCTGCCCGCTACCTGTTGGATCAGGGGCACAAGGAAATCGTTTACCTGAACCGTGATCTGGACTCCGATGTAGAAAAAGACCGTCTGCATGGCTTTTTGCGCGCCATGCAGGCGGCCCCGGATGTAAAATATTGGGTGAACAACGGCAAAACCTCCAGCCCGCGCACTGCCTTTACGGCGCTTGAGCAGCTCAAGCAGGCTCACCCTGGTATTACCGCTGTGCTGACCTGGGGTGATATTTACGCCGCCGGTGCACTGCAATACCTGTACCAGCAAAACCTGCGTGTACCGCAGGATGTGGAGGTTGTTACCTGCGGCGATACCTTGATGCCCTACTTGGCCCCGGCCATCAGCAGTGTTGAAGTGCCCCTGCGCGAAATGGCCCGCACCGCTGTTGCCATCATCAACGACCAGCTGGCCGATGGACAGAAAGATTTTGTCAAAACCGTGACCCTGGAACCGCTGTTTACACGCAGAGGGGTTTGAAATCAGGTATGGGTGCGCTGTGCTGCCATTACTGCTCTACCATCTTTGTGTATGCGATACTGAATCACCAAAATGTTGCGAAAACATTCCGTTCCTTGTATAATATGGATATCATCGAAGGGAAAGGTGGGCTGGATCGTTGAAGTATATTTTGATGCACCGCGAATTGCCGGTTGCTGTGCTGAGCATTAACGATACCAGCGGCACAGTATACCGCGTTGAGGATGTTGTTCAGCCCGCCCATCTGCCAATAGGTTTGTTTTCTGCTGACCGCAGGGAGTTTGCAAAGAATCTGAACCTTTGGCTGGCCGGGCGTACCATTCCGGCCAGCCGTTCAGGCTTTCACCATGCGCTGGAGGCCCTGCAGATCCAGAAAAAACTACAACTATCCGCCAGTACCTTGATGATGAAGTGTTTTGCACTAAGTCTGTCTGATCAATACTGGCTCAATCCTGCAGAGCAGCCCTTGGAATGGCGCAAGGTCAATTTCTACCATAACGATTTTTCGGAGGATGTCGGCAATATCCTGTTTGGGCAGATTCCGGAGCGGGACAGCATTGATCTCGTTTCCCCCTGCAACACCTCCGACGGCTGGTTGAAGAAAAAATGGAAGATACTGAACGGCCAGCGCGTACTGGTAAAAGGCGGCAGCGGCATGGCGCAACAGGAACCGTTCAATGAGGCAGCAGCATCCTTGCTCTGCCGCAAGTTGGGAATCCCACATGTGGAGTATAGCTTGCTGTTTGAGGGTAGCCAGCCTTATTCCGTCTGCACTAATATGACGACCGACCGTCATGATTTTGTCAGTGGTTATTATATTTTTTCTGCTTTTCCCCGCGGGGACGACGTAAGTGCCTATGCGCATTTCCTTAACTGCTGCGAAAAACTGGGTATCCCGGATGTTACGGAACAGCTGCAGCAGATGATGATTCTGGACTATCTGATCTGCAATCAAGATCGGCATTTCGGCAATTTTGGAGCGATTCGTGACGCGGTAACGCTGGAATGGATGGGCTTTGCACCAATTTTTGACAGCGGCACCAGCTTGTGGTTTGACCAATATGCCACCAAAATCAACGCCCTGACCGATGCCCCAGCCAAACCATTCGCTGCCACACAGCAGGAACAGCTTGCGCTTGCAAAAAAGCCTGCAAACGCTGGATCTCACGGCGCTGGATGGATGCAAAGACGATGTGCTTGCTATTTTTGAACAGGCCCATTTTGGCGAACCGAACCGCGCACAGGTTTTGGCCGATGCTCTGGCCGCGCGCTGTAAATTTCTGAAAGAAGATACGCTTGTTTAACAACGACCGCCTTTCCTGTGCTTTAGGTAAAGCATAAGGAAAGGCGGTTGTTGTTTATCTATAATAAAAACAGGACCCGATGCCATTACGCATCAGGCCCTGCTCTATTTCAAATTTCTAATTACTCATTCTTAATTTTTCTCGCCGTGCTTTCACTCGCCGCCAAAGCTCCTACTTCCTATCTCCGATAGTATTCCGCTTCCGCCCGTGCGATCTCCAAAATCCGGCTTTCGGCATAGGCAAAAAATTCCTTGAACGCAAGGCAGGAGTAGTTTTCCAGCTTGCCATCGTTCTCCACCCAGTCGCGCTTGCAGCCGCCGTGGCACAGGCTGTACCAGCGACAGTCGGCGCAGGCATCGGGTTTGCGCTCGCCCTGCTGCAAAAACAGGCGGGCTTTTTCGCTGTTGGCCAGCTCCGGGATGCTCTGCTCTCCAATGCGGCCCATCTTCCATTCGTCCAGGCAGTAAAAGTCACAGGGGTACACCGTGCCGTCGCCCTCCACCACAAAATAAGCGCCGCAGCTGCCAGAGGTGGCACAGGTGCCTGCAGGCATGCCCATCGCCATGTGGATGTAATCGTCAAACAGACGCACACTGGTGTAGTCGCCGTTGACCCAGTCACGGTAGTAAACGTCAAACAGGCCGCACAGGAACTTACCGTATGCTTCCGGCGTCAGTGCCCAGGGCTGCGCACCACGCTCGCCCTCAATGGGATCCAGGCAGGCAATGAACTGCAAATGCCGGACGCCCAGTTTTTTCAGCGAAGCATAGACTTTTTGCGGGCTGCGGGCCACCGCGCGGTTGACCACGCACAGCAGGTTTACTTCTACGTCATGCTTTTGCAAAACATGCAATGCCGCGGTTACACGGTTCCAGGTGCCCTTCCCCTTGGCGTCCAGGCGAGTATTATCATGCAGCTCCTTGGTTCCATCCAGTGAGATGCCCACCAGAACCTGGTTGGCAGCCAGAAACTCAGCCCATTCATCATTCAGCACAAGGCCGTTGGTTTGCAGCGCATAATTGATGTGCACCCTGTCCGGGCGCAGCTCGGCGGCTTTGGTCATAAAAAAGCGGAAAAAGTCCAGTCCGGCCAACGTTGGCTCACCGCCCTGGAACGAAAAACTGACCTGTGCGCCGGGTTCCGCGGCGGCAAAGGCAGAGCGAATCAATGTTTCGGCTTCGGGGCGGGTCATGCCTGCGGCGCTCTGGCCGCAGCGCACGGCGGCTTCGTCAGCATAAAAGCAGTAGCGGCAGCGCATGTTGCACTGGCTGGATGCAGGCTTGATCAAAAAGTTCAGGTTTTGCATTGTGTACCCCCGGTGGATTTTTACAGATAAACTATACCACAAAATACTGTTTTTCCTCAAGGCTGCGGAGCATGCTTGTCGATTTTTCGACACTAATGCTCTTATTTATGGTAGTTTGGCGTTCTTCCAAAACGGTATGATGAACTTATCAAAATCAACGTACCGGAGGAGGAAAAGACGCATGAGTTCAATCTTGTTTTTCTGTGTCAGTTTTTTTGCGTCCATTGCGGGGGCGATCTGCGGCATTGGCGGCGGTGTTATCATCAAGCCGGTGCTGGATATGCTGGGCCTTGCCAGCGTGGCAACCATCAGTTTTCTTTCGGGGTGCACCGTGCTTTCCATGAGCTGCTACACCGTGGGCAAAAATATTGTCGCTGGCGATAACCGGGTAGATTTCCGCACCGGCACCCCGCTGGCCATTGGCGCCGCAGTGGGCGGCGTTGTGGGCAAACAGCTGTTCAGCACCATTGCGGGCATGTTCCCCAACCCCAACACGGTTGGCGTGGTACAGTCGATCTGCCTGGCCATTATCACCATTGGCACTTTTGTGTACACCTTGTTCAAGGCGCGCATCCAGGGCAAGCATATTACCAACCCGGAATTCTGCGTTATCATCGGCCTGGTGCTGGGGCTGATGTCCAGCTTTTTGGGCATTGGCGGCGGCCCCATCAATCTGGTTGTGCTGTTCTACTTTTTCAGCATGGAAACCAAGACCGCAGCGCAGAACAGTCTGTACATCATTCTGTTCAGCCAGATCACCAGCCTGCTGACCACCCTTATCACCCACAGCGTGCCGGAGTTCACCCTGCCCGCCCTGGTTTTGATGATTGCCGGCGGCATCGGCGGCGGCATTGCCGGCCGCACGCTGAACAAGCGGATGAGCAGCCGTGCCGTGGACAAGCTGTTCCTGGTATTGATGGGCATTATTATTTTGATCAGCATTTACAATGCAGTGCATTATATGGGCGTTTGAGGTTCGTCGGAAGACAGGAAAGAGGAGTTATCTCAATTAGAAATTAGGAATGAGTAATTAGGAATTTGAGATACAGCAGGGCCCGGTGCGTGGTTGTAATGGGCCCTGTGTTCGTTATTTTCAATATCGGGTTCTTTGCTTTTTATGTCAGGCAGACAGTAAAACAGCTGTCATGGCCGGGGGGTACGGTTCTGCTGCCGCCGTGCAGGGGCGCAATTTTTTGCGTCATAAACAAGGCTCTGCCTGTTGCTGACTTTTATGCTGATGTCTATGACATCACCAACCGTTTCGACGGCCCAATCTGTTAAAAACACAAAAAGCATATGCCGTTCAGCATATGCTTTTGCTGTTCTTATACTATAGCCCTTTTTCACACCTCTTCGTTCGCATAGGCAACCCCATCTGGCAGGGTATAGTGCAGGTGCAAAGCATTCTCTTCATCTCTCTTCCACTCCGCATGGATCAAGCCGCGCGGCGTGATGACATCGCCGCTTGCTTCACGGAACGTACCCACCTGGGGTTCGATGCGCACTTTTTGGAAGCCGAGAGCCGCTGGGCGAACGCCAAGGATCACTGCAGGCAGTTCATAACAGAGCAATGCCTCCCACGCATGGCAGTCCGAACGGGTATCTGTGTTGCTCTCCACGCAGGTCGTCAGGTGATTCTCTACCATCTGGCGCCATGTTTTCCCCAGGTCATCTGTCTTTTCGTACCAGCCGCAGCGTTCCAGCGCGCGGAACAGGTAAAAATGAACGCAACAGAAGCCTGCGGAACTTCCGGGTTCCCCACAACGGCTTCCAGCATCTGCTTTCCCTCCGCCGGTTCAACAATACCAGTCAGGACGGCAAATACCTGGTAGTGTACCGAATATTCTTCAATGCCGGGTCCATCCTGAACCAGTGTTGTGCCCTGATACTGCCCAAAGCAATGGGTACGGATTGCATCCGAAAGTGCTCCTGCCCGCTGCCGGTACTCCGCAGCGGTATCGGTTCTGCCTGCAAATTCAGCCAGCTCAGCAGCTTTTTGCAGGCCATACAGGTAAAGTAGGCTTTCCATTGTAACCGAACCGCTGCCCTTTCCGGTTGCAGCCGGTACACCGGAATCCCACACACCAGCCCAGTCAATAAACGACCAATAGCGGTGACGCATGATCGGGCTGCCACTTTTCCCCACAAGGCCCTGTTCTGAAAGATTCCTGTCAAAAAATCCAAGGATACCGTCAATGGCTGGCAGATGGCGCTTAACAAGCGCTTTATCGCCAAGATACATCATATGGTCGTGGACCATCAGCAAATAATAAATGGAAAAAGCCGGGATCACATTACTCTTGACGGTGGGGGTATCTGCGTTGATTAAGCCATCTGGCCGCTGGGAGCGGCGGAATGCTTCCATTGCCTGCCGTGCCAAACGGTCATCTGCGCTGATGGCATCTGCCATTGCAATGTTAAAAATCAGCTTAGGTGCTGCATCCGGGCAGTTTCCACCCCGCAAAAAATTCTGTGGCATAGACATTTTCCTGCGCGTGGATCGGCGCAGGGCGGCCCGCTTCCCCTACAATGGCAATTTCACGGTTTATGGTGAATTTCCAGCCATTTTTTCCCGGCAAAGGAAGGGTTATCAGCCGTGCAGTCCTCAATGTACAGGCAGGGGGTATTGGTGGGGTACAGGGAATTATTCTGGCTTGCCGCAAAGCGCAGCACCTCAACCGTCACAACGTTTGCCCCGGCACAAGGTAGGGCGCAGCATTGGCAGTATCAACAAACCATTCTTTCTGATCCAGGGGCTTCTGTAGCCCCTCCTGAACAAACTTCTCGTTTATATACAGCTTATAGCGGGAATCCGCGGTGATCTTGATTTCTTTCTTGGCGGGCAATGCATCGTCCACCATCATTTCCTTGCGGAAATATACAATGCGGGCATCGCTGTCATCTTCCGGTATCCAATTTGGCAGCCAGCGGTTCTCCTTTTTGGGTTACAGCGCTGCCGTCAGGCTCTGTTTATAGCAATTTTCAAAATTAAAGCGCATATCCGCAGAAGCGGAACCAGCCGGAACAATCAGAGATAGTCACAGAGTGAAAAGCATTCTGAATCGCATTTGGAAGAGCATCCAGCGTCCTCGCCTTGAATTTACGAAGGAAAGCCTTCACCTTCGACCAGAGCTTTTCAATAGGATTCAGATCAGGACTATATGGTGGAAGATAAATGTATCGAACACCGGAGCTGTCCAGCAGATTTCTCACTGCCTTTGCATGGTGCGACTTCATATTATCCATTATGAGAACAGAATTTCCGTTCAGATGAGGCAGCAAATCAGTTTCCAGATACCGCTTAAACCTCTCCACAGTTGTTCCGCCTGAGAAAGTCGTATAGCGTAGTGTCCCATCCAACTGAATCGATGACAGAATGGTCGTGTTCTTGGGCTTGGAAAGTGGTGCGGAATCAACAGCTCTGCTTCCTCCAAGCGAATAGGCATACCGCCTTGTCATATCCGTATTGCATCCGCTTTCATCCAGAAACACAAGGTCACTTGCCTTGAATCCAGATATAAGGCCGTTCCAGTCTTTTCTCTTCTGCGCCACATCGGGGACGCTCCTGTTCACTGGCATGAAGAGACTTCTTCTTGCGGCGATATCCTGCCTGTTGAAGAAAGCGCCAGACAGTATCAATACTGACAGGCAAATCCAACGTTTCAATGATTTCCAGACATGTGATATCCGGCTGTTTTTCCAGAAGCGAAAGGATGTGCTGATGATCTGCATCGGACAATTTTGGCTTCTTTCCACGGAGATTCGTTTGAGTTTCGTAGCTGCCTGTTTCGTTCCGACGCTTCAGCAAACGATATATCGAACAGGTGTTTACAGAAAAGCACTTTGCCAGTTCCTTTACGCTGATGCCCTTATCGTATCCTTCCAAAATCAACTTT
>OKUT01000603.1_pt1 | contig 10520 bp, 10 predicted proteins | sample 1606571 | NCBI WGS metagenome assembly OKUT01 (sample SAMEA3882513, study PRJEB24775) | human gut metagenome | biome: human-associated habitat; feature: intestine environment; material: feces | place: Netherlands | collected 2009/2010
GTCGGGGATGCCGACAAACTCCGTCGGCGCGCCCGTGCCGCCCCAGGCGAGCACTTCCGCCACGGCGCTGCCGAGGCCGCCGTAGATGTTGTGCTCCTCGGCAGTGACGATCGCGCCCGTCTCCTGCGCGCAGCGCAGGATGAGCTCGCGGTCGATGGGCTTGATGGAGTACATGTCCACCACGCGCACGGACACGCCGCGCGCGGCCATCTGCTCGGCCGCCTCGAGCGCCTTGTGCACGAGGATGCCGCAGGCGATGACGGTCACGTCCGTACCGTCGCGCACGATCGCGCCCTTGCCGCACTCGAACTTCGTGTTCTCGTCATACAGGTCCGGGTACACGTCGCGCGACAGGCGCAGGTACATCGGGCCGTAGGTGTCCACGGCGTACTTCGTGGCCCAGCGGGTGCTGGTCGCATCCGACGGGACGAGCACGGTCATGTTCGGCAGTGCGCGCATGACGGCGATGTCCTCCGTGGCGTGGTGCGTCGCGCCGTCGAGCGCGTCGGACATGCCGCAGTAAGCGCCGCCGAACTTCACGTTCAGGTTGCCGTAGCACACCTGCGCGCGCGCGGAGATGAGACCCAGCGTGGTCAGAAAGACCGTGAACGTGTTCACGAACGGGATCTTCCCGGTCGTGGCAAGGCCCGCCGCCGTGGCGACCATGTCGGACTCGGCGATACCCATATTGAAATGGCGCTCGGGGTGCGCCTTGGCGAAGATGCCGCTCTTGGTAGAACCGGACAGGTCAGCATCGAGCACGACGATGTTCTCATTGGTGTCGCCGAGCTCGGCGAGCACGGTGCCGTAAACTTCACGAATGGACTTTCCCATCACACGTTACCTCCCAGTTCCTGCATTGCCTGCGCGAATTCGGCGTCCGGAATAGCCTTGCCGTGCCAGGCGGACTTGCCCTCCATGAAGGACACGCCCTTGCCCTTGATCGTATCGGCGAGGATCACGGTCGGCACGCCCTTGCAGGCGGCGGCCGCGTCGAGCGCAGCGTCGAGCGCCGCCAGATCGTGCCCGTCGCAGCGCAGCACGTTCCAGCCGAAAGCCTTCCACTTGCCGGGCAGGTCGCGCAGCGGCATGATCTCGTCGGTCGTGCCGTCGAGCTGCACCTTGTTCCAGTCGACGATGGCGGTGAGGTTGTCGAGGCCGAACTTCACGGCCGAGGCGGCCGCCTCCCAGACGGCGCCCTCATCGAGCTCGCCGTCACCGAGCACGGCGTACACGCGCGCATCGGAATGGTTCAGCTTCAGGCCGAGGGCCATGCCCTGCGCGGCAGCCAGGCCGATGCCCAGCGGGCCGGACGGCATATCCACGCCCGGCGTGCGCATGCACGGGTGGCCCTGCAGGGGGCTGCCGGTCTGGCGCAGGGTGTTCATGCTCTCGGTGGGCAGGAAGCCCTTGCCGATCAGGTTGCGGTAAAGCATGGGCGCGGCGTGACCCTTGCAGAGCACGAGCCGGTCACGGTCCGGATCGTCGGGGTGCGCGGCGTCCACATGCATGCGCTGCTGATACAGCAGCGTGAGGATCTCACAAACGGACAGGCTGCCGCCCGGGTGGCCGGACTGCGCGCCGTGGATGGCGGTGAGTACGTCGATCCGATACTGCCGGCAAAGCTCCTGGAGCTCGGCCGTGCGTTCCGGGGTCAAAGACATGGTGGTTTGTCCTCCTGTTTGATGTTACTTAATAAAGATACAACGCACGTTTTTTGATGTCAACGGCGCGAGCCGATTTTTCGCGCGTTTTCCCTTGTTAATTTTATAATCGTTGCTTTACCGGGCGACAATCGTTATAATTAAAGAGAATATATTTATTGTCTGCATCCCCGCAGACCATTCAGGAGGCGAGGTCAATGGACCCCAACAAAGCGCTCAACATGACCATGCTCTGCGATTTCTATGAGCTGACGATGGGCAACGGTTATCTTGAGCACGGCATGCAGGACCGCATCACGTATTTTGATGTGTTCTTCCGCAGCGTGCCGGACGACGGCGGCTACGCCATCGCCGCCGGTCTCGAGCAGATCATCGACTACATCGAGAACCTGCACTTCACCGACGAGGACATTGCCTATCTGCGCAGCCGGAAGCTGTTCAGCGAGGCATTTCTGGACTATCTGAAAAACTTCCGCTTCACCGGCGACATCTGGGCCGTGCCGGAGGGCACGCCCGTGTTCCCGCGCGAGCCGCTCATCACGGTGCGCGCGCCCGCCATCCAGGCGCAGCTCGTGGAGACGTATCTGCTGCTGCAGATCAACCACCAGAGCCTGATCGCCACGAAGGCCAACCGCATCAACCGTGCCGCCCGCGGCCGGACGGTGCTGGAGTTCGGCTCCCGCCGGGCGCAGGGTGCGGACGCAGCCATCGTAGGCGCACGCGCTGCGTTTATCGGCGGCGTGGCAGGTACGGCCTGCACGCTGTCGGACGAGATGTACGGTGTGCCCGCCGGCGGCACCATGGCCCACTCCTGGGTGCAGATGTTCGACTCCGAGCTCGACGCCTTCCGCGCCTACTGCCAGACGTACCCCGACAACGCCACCCTGCTCGTGGACACCTACAACAGCCTGCAGTCCGGCGTGCCGAACGCCATCCGCGCGTTCAACGAGGTGCTGCGGCCGAAGGGCATCACGCACTGCGGCATCCGCTTCGACTCCGGCGACATCGCCTACCTGACGAAGAAGGCGCGCAAAATGCTCGACGACGCCGGCTGGCCCGACTGCAAGATCACCGTGTCCAACGCGCTCGATGAGCGCCTGATCGCAGGGCTGCTGCGCCAGGGCGCGCAGATCGACAGCTTCGGCGTGGGCGAGCGGCTCATCACCGCGCGCAGCGAGCCGGTGTTCGGCGGCGTGTACAAGCTCGCGGCCATCGAGGACGAGAACGGCAACATCATCCCGAAGATCAAGATCAGCGAGAACGTCGGCAAGATCACCAACCCCCACTTTAAAAAGGTCTACCGCTTTTACAGCAAGGACTCCGGCATGGCCGAGGCGGACTACATCTGCCTGCACGACGAGGTCGTGGACGACACGCAGCCGCTCGAGATCTGCGATCCCGACGCGACGTGGAAGAAGAAAGTGCTCACCGACTTCACGGCGCGCGAGCTGCTCGTGCCCATCTTCCGCGGCGGCAGGCTCGTGTATCAGAAGCCCGCGCTCGATGACATCCGCGCCTACTGCGCGCAGCAGCTTACCACGCTCTGGCCGGAGGTGCTGCGCTTCGACTACCCGCACAACTACTACGTTGACCTGTCGGAAAAGCTGCTGAAGATCAAGCTCGAGCTGCTCAACGCCGGCGGAAAGTCGCAGGGCTGAGCCGTGGAAGCTGCTGCCCGCCGTCAGGCCATTCTCGACCGGCTCCGGACGGCCGACCGGCCCGTGAGCGCGTCGAGCCTTGCCGCCGAGCTGAATGTCAGCCGCCAGATCATCGTGGGCGACATTGCACTCCTGCGCGCCGGCGGTGCCGAGATCTCCGCCACCCCGCGCGGCTACGTGCTGCCGCGGGCAACGGACGGCATCACGCGCACGATCGCCTGCCGCCACACGCTCGAGCAGACCGGGACCGAGCTCGACATCCTCGTCGACAACGGCTGCACCGTGCTCGATGTCATCGTCGAGCACCCGGTCTACGGCCAGCTCACCGGCCAGCTGCAGATCAGCAGCCGCTACGATGTGGAGCAGTTTCTCGCGCGCGTGCAGGCGCACGACGCCGCCCCGCTGAGCATGCTCACCGGCGGCATCCATCTGCACACGCTGCGCTGCCCGGACGCGGCCGCCTGCGAGCGCGCCTGCGCCGCGCTGAAAGCGGCCGGCCTGCTGCTGGACGATTGACAGAAGTTTAATTTAGTTGACAAGTGCACAGGAAGACTTTATAGTATGCTTTACAGGTGTCATGACACCTGTAAAGCATACTTATTTTCTGGAGGAATGCACTATGCAGCGGTTCCGGGACTTTCTGAAGCGAAAGGATATTGAGATCTCTCTGCGGCGCTACGGTATCGACGCGCTCGGCGCGATGGCACAGGGCCTGTTCTGCTCGCTGCTGATCGGCACGATCCTCAACACGCTCGGTCAGCAGTTCCACATCGGTTTTCTCAACGCGATCATCTTCACCCTCGGCAAGGGCGACGCCGCGGTCGGCTACACGATCGGCGGGTGCGCATCGCTCATGGTCGGCCCGGCGATGGCAGTGGCCATCGGCTATGCGCTGCACGCGCCGGCGATGGTGCTGTTCTCGCTCGTCCCTGTCGGCTATGCGACCAACGCCATGGGCGGCGCCGGCGGCCCGCTGGCCGTGCTCGTGACGGCGATCATCGCGGCGGAGTTCGGCAAGGCCGTGAGCAAGGAGACGAAGGTGGATATCCTCGTCACGCCCATCGTCACGATCCTCGTCGGCATCGGGCTGGCCATGCTCGTGGCCGCGCCCATCGGTAAGGCGGCCAACTGGGTCGGCACGCTCATCATGTGGGCGACCGAGCAGCAGCCGTTCGTCATGGGCATCCTCGTGTCGGTCATCGTGGGCATCGCGGGCGGCGCGGCCGTGGCCGGCTGCTGCGCGAACATGGTGGGCTTCGCCGTGCTGAGCTTCCGCGAAAACGGCTGGGGCGGTCTGGTCAGTCAGGGACTCGGCACGAGCATGCTGCAGATGGGCAACATCGTGCGCAACCCGAAGATCTGGATCCCCGCCATCGTGACGTCGGCCATCACGGGCCCGATCGCCACGTGCGTCTTCAAGCTGCAGATGAACGGCGCGGCCGTCAACTCCGGCATGGGCACGTGCGGTCTGTGCGGCCCGATCGGTGTGTGGACCGGCTGGGTCGCACCGAGCGAGGCCGCCATTGCCAACGGCGCCGTGGCCATCCAGCCCGGAGCGATGGACTGGATCGGGCTCGTGATGGTCTGCTTTGTGCTCCCGGCCGTGATCTGCTGGGCGATCGGTCTGCTGTGCCGCCGTCTCGGCTGGATCCGCGAGGGTGACCTGAAGCTGGACTAAATCCCCGTACATACAAAACCCCGCACAGGACGGTGTCCCGTGCGGGGTTTCCTTTACATCCCAAAGAGCCGAATCCCCTTGACGAGCATCGACAGCCCCAGCGTCACGACCAGCACGGCGCTGCCCTTGACGATGTATTTCATCCAGCCGCGCGGCAGAAACGACTGCAGCGCGCCGAACAGAAACAGCAGCGGCACCGTGCCGAGCGAGAACACCAGCATCACGAGCGCGCCGCGCGCGGCGCTGCCGCTGCTCATGGCGCAGAGCCACATGGCGCTGAGTGCGCCGCACGGCATGACGCCCGTGAGCAGGCCGATGATGAGCGGCCGGCCGGCAAAGCGGCGGCGCGTGCGCTCATTGAGGCTGCACGCACCGGGCAGCTCCGTCTCTGTACTGCGCAGGCCCGGCAGGATGCCCGCCATGCGCAGGCCAATGAGCAGCACGAGCGCGCCCGCAACGGTAAAGACCATGCTCTTAATGTTCGGCGTGTAGGTGATGACCGCGCCGAGCGCGCCGCAGAGCGCGCCGACCGCCGTGTACGACACGACGCGCCCGCCATTGTACGCAGCCGAGGCGATGAGCCCGCGCTTGCTGCGGCCGGTCACGCCGCGCGCGTCCGTCGTCTGCGCGAGCAGAATGCCGCCGCACATGCCGATGCAGTGCGTGCTCGTGAGCAGGCCGACGAGAAACACGAGACCGAGCGAGGCATTGTCCGCGAGCGCCGGGACTTTCACGAGCGCGAGCAGCTTCGGCAGCCCCCAGTAGAGCACGCCCACGAGCGCAAGACAGATCCCATCGACCACCACGCCGCCCATGCCGTGCGTGCCCGGCGGATAGCCGGCATTCGTGAGCACCTGCCGCAGCGTGTCCTCCGTGACGATGTTCGGATCATACGTGATCGTCACGCGGCCGCGCCAGTAGTGCGCCTGTGCGGAGACGACGCCGCGCGTGTGCAGCAGCGCATCCGCGATGGCGTCCTCGCATGCCCGGCAGATCATGCCGGACACATTCAGCTCCAGAACCGTGGTCGTCATGGCTGCTCCCCCTTCGTTTCGTTCCCGCGCAGCGCACACAGCAGCACGCCTCCGGATGCACCGCACGCAAGCACCGCCGCCGCGGCCGGGCCGATCACCCCGCACGCAGCCAGCGGCAGACACACGGCATGATACGTCAGCAGCAGCCAGATGCCCCGGCGCATGGTGCGCGCCGTCCGCGCGGCCGAGGCCTCCGCGCCGTGCATGAGCAGCTTGCCCCGCTCCGCCGCACAGCCGATGCCCGCCAGCTCAGCGACGCCCGCAGCCTGTCCGGCCGCGCCGGGACACGTGGCGGCCAGCACAGCGCACGTACAGGTCAGCGCGCGGGCCAGATCGCCCGGCTGCCGCCAGAAAAGCCATACGGCGCCAACGCCGATCGCCAAAAGGACGAGCAGCGCGGTGAGGCGTGATGCCGCCCGCTCGAGCCGCACCTGCTCCGGTGTGCGCACGGTCTGTGCGCGCTGCAGGACTGCGATCGTCCGCTGCAGCGCCGTCGCGTCGCCGACCGCCGTGGGCGTGATGAATGCGCTGCCCGCGCGGTTGAGCGTGCCGGCCAGAACTGCGTCCCCCACCGCCTTTTCCGCCGGCCGGGCTGCGCAGCTCCGCCGTCTCGACCGGCACAGCAAAGCCCGCGCGCTGTACGCAGCGCGCGATCTCACCGAGGCCGACGGCCGCCTCGTCATACGTCAGGCGTGCGCAGCCGGCCGTGTCGCTCACGAACACCGCATGCGCCCCCGGCAGCCCCCGCAGCGCGCGCACGATGCGCACCGCGCAGGCGCCGCAGTCCATGCCCGAGATGCGCAGGATCACGTCCGTCATTTTTGCCGCCGCCTTTCGTAATTTACCAACTGGTCAGCAAAAAAGATAGCACGCTGCCACAATTTTGTCAAGGCGCGGTGTGGATTTTCCCGGCCATTTGACGGACGTCGAAAATCGCAGTATAATCGAGACATCCCAGTAGCCCGGAGGCGACCAAGATGCCGATCATTGTCGACCGTGACCAGATCCGCATGGACATTCTCATGGCGTTTCAGCGCTGCATCGAGCGCAAGCCCATGATGAACGTGTCCCTGCGCGACATTGCAGCCGAGGCGGGCATGAGCCACGCCAAGCTGCTCAACTATTTCGAGAGCAAAAACGATCTCATCCTCGCGTATGTGCGCTATACGCGCGAATATATGAGCGAGAAGTGCAGCCAGTGGTTCGCCGGGCACGACCGCGCGGACTATGCCTCCAACCTCGCGTACATGAACGCTTTTATGGACTATGTGGCCAATGCCCCGGCGCACGAGCAGCGCCCGAACGCCACGACGCAGACCTATGTCCTCGCGCGCTACGACCCCGAGATCGGCCGGCTCGTGCAGGAGGAGTTCCGCGCGTGGCGCACGCTCATGGAGCAGTGCCTCATCCGCATCTACGGCGAGGAGGTCGGTATGCACGAGGCCGAGGCGATGATGATCCTCATCGCCGGCACGTTCATCTGCAACTACAATCAGGCGCTCACCGGCGAGATCAATGACAACATTCTCGGCTATCTCGGCAACCTGAACCGCTCCTGACACCGAAAAAAGTCATCCGCCTGACGGCAGCAGCCGTCAGGCGGATTTGCATAGGGGGGGGAAGGATGTGAAAAGGTATTACTCGTTTGGGTGTGCATCACAGTAGTGATGATAGATATTCTCGATATACAGCGCAGCGTCGCGGCCGCGGCCCTCGGCGAGCATGGCAGTGATGCGCGTCTCCTGCTCGATGACCGTCTCCGGCCCCCAGAAGGTCACGCACCGCTCCCAGAGCACGCCGCTCACGTCCGCGAGGCTGTTCATGAGCAGCGGGAAGATGAGGTTGCCGCTCAGCTCGGTGATGGTCGTGTCAAACTTGCGCATCCACCGCGCGTAGGCAGCGATGCCCTCCCCCGCGGCGAGGGACGCGCGCAGCCCGTCGGTGATGGCGCGCAGCTGGTCGATATCGGCCGGCGTACCGCGCTCGCCGAGCAGGATCATGGCGCCGCCCTCGATCGCGTCGCGCGCCTCGACGAGGGAGCTCTCGATGGCATGGTCGAACTGGCCGCCGTATTTCCCGAGGGCCATGAGCGTCTCAAAATTGCCGTGGCGGGCGTAGTCCTCGATGTAGTTGCCGCGGCGCGGCTCCATGCGCACGAAGCCCATGCGCTCGAGATCCTCGAGCCCGGTGTGTACCATTGAGCGGCTGATGTGCATCTGCTCGGACAGTTCGCGCTCCGACGGCAGCCGGTCGCCGACCCGGAGCTCACCGGAAAAGATCATGCCGATGACCTGATCGACGAACAGTTCCCGGAGCGTCGGGGCCTGAATCTGCTGAAATCCCATCAGACCTTCTCGTCGACCTTGCGGTGGTCGTAGAGCTTATCCAGCAGCGGGCGCACCAGGAAATAGATCGCCTTGTTATCGAGATTAAACCAGTAGATAAGCATGCTCCCCACCCAGACGCCGGCCGCGCCGAGGAGCAGCTTTGGCAGCAGTTTTTTCATCGTCATTTCCTCCTGTTTACCAGCCTTCGTAGTCGTCATACTGCAGCAGGGACGCATCGAGCGGCTCGGCCTGCATGACGGAGTACATGTAGTCGTTGACCTGCTGGCGGATGTCGGCGCGGGAGATGGTGCGGTGGTCGAACATGTCGTTGGAGACCATCATGAGCTTCGTCTGCTTCTCCTTCGCCTGGTCGAGGATGACGCCCGTGAGGCCGAGCGCGCCCTTGCAGGTGATGTCATCGTGCAGGATGACCATGTCGCAGTGGAACTTCTCCGCCTCGTCCCAGAACTCCACGAGGTGCTGCCAGCCGCCGGTCAGGTGGCGGCGCATGACGCCGGTCTCGTAGTTGCGGGCAATGCCGTCGAGCATGGTGTCCTCGTCCGTCGTGTCGATGATGACATTGCCGGAAAACAGGTCCATGCCCGCAATCATCAGAATGCCCCAGCAGTTATACAGCCAGTTCGGGAACTGCAGCCAGTAGCACGGCGGGCCGCCCCAGGTGATGGCGCGGTAGCGCGTCTTGGGGAAGCAGTTGGTCTTGTCTGCATACGCCTGCTCAAGGATGCGCATGACCTTTTTCTCGGTCTTCATGACCTCGGGATTCCGGCCGCCGGAGAACGCATAGTAAAAGGTATGGAACAGTGCCGGGACCGCGAGCGCGGCGGCGGTGTAGGGTGTGGCCATGAAGTTCCACTTCTCCATCTCGTTGCGCACCTCATCATTGTGCTTTTCCATCATGGCGCGGCAGGCGTCCCAGTCATATGTCTCGCCGGTGTGCTGCTCGACAAAACTGATAACACGGCGCAGGGATGCGCGGGCGTACTTGCGCGTGTGCGGATCGGCCCAGCGCATGGGGATGGCAGCCGGCAGCGTGTCCACGTCGAGGTGGCGCTCGATGAGCTGGCTGTTCATGGTCGAGGAGTCACACGGAGCGTTATTCGAGATACAGCAGGCGCCGATCTTCGGGAACTCATCGAGCAGTGTGACGCCGGCGGCATTGTTCGACAGGCGGCAGGAATCCGCCGGCAGGCCGACACTCTCCATGGCGTCGATATAGTACGGGTTTGCGCCCTGATCCATGTAGCACAGCAGCAGCCCCTGGAACGGCTCAAGCTGCGCGGGGCGCAGGTTCGGGAAGCCGGCGAGGATCTCCGGGCACATGGTCTGCTCGAGCACGACCTGCGTGCGGCCGAAGGCATTGTCGCCGAAGCGGCGGTCGCCCATCATCATCTCGGCGATGGAGGTCGTCGAGCCCTTCATGATCGTGTTGAGGTACAGGCGCGCCACGCGCAGCGCCGGGCCACGCAGCCCCTCGACGCAGCGATCGATCATGTTCAGCGCACCGAGGTATGAGCCCATCCAGCGGTAGGTCAGCATACCGCGCGCGATGCGCACCGGGCTCTTGGCCACAAAGCCGCCCATAATGCCGAGCACCTTGACCCACTCGACATAGTCGTACCAGGTATCCTTCAGACCGCGCCACTCGCGGTGCTTTGCAATATTGCTGCCGGGCAGAAAACGATCCCCGGCGCCTTTGACCTTCTTGTCCGCCATCACAGTTTCCCTCCCTGAATGTGCTTGATCTCGAGACTCTCCACAAACGCCTGAATGCGCGTGCGCAGCTGACCGGCGCCGGCGAGGGTGTACTCCTTCTCGATGCCGACGGTCGGGATGCCCAGCTCCTCCTGCAGGATGTGCACGCCGAGCACGCGCTCATAGCTCCAGAACTCGCAGAACTTCATCTGCTCGTAGAGCACGCCGTCGGCGCCGTATTCCCTGAAGCGCGGGCACTGGCTCGTGCGCAGATAGTGGCGGGCAACGGCGCGCAGCGGCGTCTCCCCGTCGAGAATTTCGATCTGCTCGCGGCCGGGCAGACTGCCGTAGCAGTAGCGGTCAGCCACGACCATCGCGCCGCAGTCCTCGATGAGCTTCGTGAACGCGGGGTCGTCGATCTCGCTGCCGGTCACGACCAGACGCAC
>OKUT01000612.1_pt1 | contig 10404 bp, 6 predicted proteins | sample 1606571 | NCBI WGS metagenome assembly OKUT01 (sample SAMEA3882513, study PRJEB24775) | human gut metagenome | biome: human-associated habitat; feature: intestine environment; material: feces | place: Netherlands | collected 2009/2010
GATACGGATACTAATAATAAGGGGTATCTGAATTTGCACGAAAATACGCTGTTTACGAAATATTATAATGCATTGAATGATTATAATATTACCGTGGTAACGACTACGGTTTCTAAGTTTCAGGAGAATTATTTCGGGGAGAAATTTGTGTATGATTATTCCAGGGATATTTCAGCCCAAAAGGGAAACGAAAATCCAGCTAAAATGTCAAAAAAACAAAAGGAACTGTATAATACGTACAATATGTTTATTCTGGGATTTGGCGATACGTTCCATAAGGTAAATATGTCGAATAAAAACGGTGCGATTGATTTCCTGAAATATTTTATCGCCTCTGGAAAAAGTGTTTTGTTTACGCATGATTTTACTTCTATGCATAATGTGAACAGTGGGGATTTCGGATATTCTGCCAATACATATCTGCGTGATGTCATGGGAATGAACCGGTATAAAGCTGTGAGTGGGAAGCTGACCGAGAGCGAACGAAAGGAACTGCTGGCTTATCAGGCGAAACATAAGTATGATACAATGACCCAGACAACAGTTGGCAGCGACGGTACACTTTCTACAACGGCACTTGGTAATACCCAGGGATTTACTTACTATGCCATGAAACGTCTGGGATGGGAAAAGAAAAATACGGATCAAATAATTCCATACCGGTATATGATCAGAAGTTATAAAAATGATGAATATATCTGTGGCGTGAATAACAATAACGTGAAATTGACAGGATTTAACAATAATAATGACCTGACAACGCGTGCAACGAAGACAAATACGGGACAGATTACGGAATATCCGTTTAAAATTGACGAAACACTTAAAATTGCATCAACGCATGGGCAGTGGTATCAGCTGGACATGGAAGATCCGGAAGTTACGGTCTGGTACTGTCTTTCGGATAATGAGAACGGAGATCCATGTGCATGGGCGGGTACGGCTTCAAACGGAGATGGAACCGGTGCCACCTATGGGGCTTCCCCGAATGATGCCGCCAATAATTACTATATTTACAGTAAGGGAAATGTTTTTTATTCCGGAGTAGGTCATTCTACGGTAGATGGAGATATGGAGGCAAAACTTTTCATTAATACGATGATTGCCGCATACCGTACCACATATGAGCCACCAATGGTCGAGATCCTGAATGAAGAGGCGGAGCTTTTAAAAGAGGAGTCCGGAAATGGAAGTGATCCGAATCTGGTGTATAAGATGAACTGGATGAAAGAATATGGAAATAACCTTGACGGCACTAAGGAAAAAATTCGCTTCAGCCCGGTCGAACTGAATACCGTCAGAACGAAGCTGACCTGTTCGATCCAATACAAAGATGGAACTTACGTAGATAAAATTTACAAAAAAGACGGAACGTTGATTGAGGGAAAAGCAACGAAGGAGAATCCTAAAAAATATGTGTTTGAAAACCTAAAAAATATGGGTGAGTATTACTTTATTTATGATACAACAGGGGAAAACAAAAAGAAGGAAGGGGATATTGTTTTTGAAATTTATAACAATAAGTCCAAAAATCCGGATGGAACACCAAGGGTGGGAAAAACTACTGTGAAAATGGAATCCCAGAATTTGTTTTTGCTTGATTAGTATGGGGATTTAAGAAAAGACACACAATGTGAGAGAGTATCGCATTGTGTGTCTTTTTTATGATGGTCATAGGTAGAATACATTTTGCAATTACATATATGCAGTATACGTAAAGTTTTCCTTGCCAGGAAGGTGGGGGATATGCTATGGTAAACATATCTTTTTTCAGTGGCAGTTTCTGCCAGAAAATCCCATTTGTTTTGTTGCATAAGTGAAAGATGTGAACCTTGATGTGCCTTTGACGGTCAGGTTTTGACGGTCAGGTTTTGACGGTCTGAGTTTGACGGCCAGGGTTTAACAGTCTGCAATTTTTGTGCGTTGAAATAAAAGCAAAAACCACATATAATATAAGGAGAACATTTGGAAAAAGAACAAACGAAAAATCAACAGGAGAAGAATCAGAAAAAGTCCCAAAAGCTGCAGTGGCATCCGGCATTCTGTTCCGCCTTGCGTCTGGAACTGCTGGAGGATGCAGAAAATCTGGAATTTACCGATGAGTTCCAGCTTACGGAGAAACCTTTGCAGATTGACTGTACGGTTGTAAAAGTAAAGAAGGACTGCAAAATAAAAAATGAAATCGGGAAGATCTTCCGGAAACACAACATTTTTGAATATAAATCCCCGAAGGATGAGCTGAACATTGATACTTTTTACAAGGTGGTTGCGTATGCATGCCTGTATAAAGTATTACCAAATCATGTGGATGAGATTCCGGCAGAGGAGATTACCATTACACTGATTCGAGACCGCAAGCCGGTGAAGCTGCTGGGGGAACTGGAAAAATCCGGGTATGGATATAAAAAAGAAGCAGCAGGAATCTACTATGTCAATGGCGCGATGTTCCCGATGCAGATCATAGAGTCATCGGAACTGGATGTGGATATGCATGTACAGCTAAAAGCATTGACGAATCATCTGGAGGAATCGTTGATGCGTCAGTATTTATTGCAGGTGAGTACCTTTGAGGGAAGGGAGAAGAATCTTGCAGATATCGTGCTGCAGGTCATTGTAAACAGTAACATGGAGAAAGTACGGGAATGGAAAGGAAGTGAAAGGATTATGTGTGAGGCATTACGTGTTTTGATGGCAGATGAATTGAATGAGGAGCGTATGGAAGGTCAGCGCGAAGGAAGAGTTGAAGGTCAGCGCGAAGGACAGATTCGTGCATATGCATCCCTGGTGCAGGATGGGATCATCACCGTGGAAACAGGTGCAGAAAAAGCGGGAATGTCTGTCGATGATTTTACAAAAGAAATGAAGCTGGCAGGTTATGTAACCCCTGCGGTATAAAATCAGAACATAAAATGTGTGGTGCCCGTGGTTGCACCACACATTTCATTTTAATTTAAGAAAAGTTTTATATAATAGGAATTGTTCTGGAAATCAGTTCGTGATAGTATAAAAGCTATGCATATGAAAAGGAGTTAAATCATGGGAAAAATATTTAAAAACATGCTCCCATACTGGAAATGGATTCTGGTTATTGTGGCTTTTCTTGTGATGCAGGCATTTTGTGATCTGTCCCTGCCACAGTATACATCGGATATTATCGATGTCGGAATCATGAGCAGCGGAGTGGAGCATATTCTTCCGGAAGAAATGACACAGGAAGATTTTGTGTCAGCACAGCTTTTTATGACCAGCAGGGAAAAGAAAACATTTGCCGCCTGTTATAAGGAGCAAAAAAAAGATGGAAACTATGTGAGAAATTGTGAAGAGGATACGCTTGACGATATGGATGAGTCTCTGTTGGAGCCGATCGTCATGGTATATCAGATGTCCCAGATGAAGGAGTCCGATATTGACGAGAAGGCTCTCACGGGGAAAATGGGAACGGATGGGACGCAGGTAGATATGAAGCAGCTGATGCAGGCACTGGCAGCCGGCCAGGTACCGGATCAGCAGATTCTTGAGATGCGAAAGCAGGTGTCCGGACAGATTGATGCGATCGGATCTTCTACATTGAAATCCATGGGTGTGACCTATGCGATCTCCTGTGATAAAAATGCAGGTGTGGATGTAGATGCCATTCAGAAACATTACTTATGGACCACCGGAGCCAAGATGCTTGGTTTTGCGCTGCTGATGGTTATGGCGGCAGTGGTTGTCGGATATTGTGCTTCCCGTGTGGGAGCATCCATCGGACGGGATCTGCGTGATAAGACATTCCGCAATGTCGTACAGTACTCCAATGCAGAGATGGATCATTTTTCAACGGCATCCCTGATTACGAGAAGTACCAATGATGTACAGCAGATTCAGATGGTGACTGCAGTATTTCTGCGAATGATTCTTTATGCTCCGATCATTGGAATCGGTGGTGTGATTAAGGTTGCACAGACCCATGCAGGAATGGAATGGGCGATCGCGCTTGCGGTGCTTGTTATTCTTGGGTTTGTAATGCTTCTTACCTCCCTTGCCATGCCAAAGTTTAAGATTATGCAGAATCTCGTGGACCGGCTGAATCTGGTTTCGAGAGAGATTCTGACAGGATTAAATGTCATTCGTGCATTTGGACGGGAAAAACGGGAAGAAGAGCGGTTTGATGAGGCCAACCGCAATCTGACAAAGACGCAGTTGTTTACCAACCGTGTTATGACATTTATGATGCCGGGAATGATGATGATCATGTACTGCATCACGCTTCTGATCGTGTGGGTTGCCGCAAAACGGATCGATGGCGGATATATGCAGGTAGGTTCCATGACGGCATTTATTACTTATACAATGATGATCGTTATGGCATTTCTGATGCTGACCATGATGTCTATCATGATGCCGAGAGCCGGTGTAGCTGCAGAGCGTATAGATGAGGTTGTAGGCACAAAAAGTACGATTACAGATCCGAAAGAGCCGGTTGCCATGGAACAGTGTGAGGGTGTGATTGCCTTTCATCATGTAAATTTCCGGTATCCGGGAGCCACGGAAGATGTGCTTTCGGATATTGATTTTGTTGCAGAGCCGGGAAAGACCACTGCAATTATCGGAAGTACCGGATGTGGTAAATCTACGCTGGTCAACCTGCTTCCGCGTTTTTATGATGTGACAGGTGGAGAGATCACGCTTGACGGAACGGATATCCGCAAGTATACATTGCAGGATCTGCGGGAACATATCGGATTTGTACCACAGAAGGGAGTTCTTTTCTCTGGTACAATTGCAAGCAATCTGCGCTTCGGGGCAGAGAATGCGTCAGATGAGCAGATCCGGGAAGCAGCGGAGATTGCGCAGGCAACAGAGTTTATTGACAGCAAACAGGATGGGTATGAGAGTGCGATTGCACAGGGCGGAAGCAATGTTTCCGGCGGACAGAAGCAGCGGCTTGCCATTGCCAGAGCAATTGCAAAAAATCCAAAGATTTATGTGTTTGATGACAGTTTTTCCGCTCTGGATATGAAGACCGATGCGGCACTCCGCAGAGCACTTGAGACAAAGACGGAACATACGACCGTGATCATTGTCGCACAGCGAATCAGTACAATTCTGCATGCGGACCAGATACTGGTACTCGACGATGGAAAGATTGTCGGAAAAGGCACGCATGAGGAATTACTGCACAATTGCGAAGTTTACGAGCAGATTGCCAGAAGTCAGCTGTCTGCCAAAGAACTGGGACTTTCTGAGGAGGTGAAATAAGATGGCAGAACAACGTACAAAAAGACCTCGCGGTCCGATGGGAGGTCCGGGCAGAGGAATGATGCCGGGAGAAAAGCCGAAAGATTTCAAAAACTCTATCGGAAAACTGGTTCGTTATCTCGGAAGATACTGGTATGCGATTGTTGCCGTTATGATTTTTGCAGCGGTGTCTACCGTCTTTTCCGTTGCCGGACCAAAGGTTATGGCACGTGCAACGAATGCATTGGTGGAAGGTCTCGGAAAAAAGATCGCGGGAACCGGATCTATTGATTTTACCTATATTGCCAAAGTGTTATTGTTTACACTTGGCCTGTATATCTGTTCTGCAGTATTCAGTTTTATACAGGGAATGATCATGACAGGAATCACGCAGAAAACCTGTTACCGCATGCGTAAGGAAATTTCAGAGAAAATCAACCGCATGCCAATGAAATATTTCGAGAGCCGCACGTACGGAGAGGTGCTATCCCGCATCACAAATGATGTGGATACACTTGGACAGAGTTTAAATCAGAGTGTGACGCAGATCATTACGAGTGTGGCAACACTGGTCGGAACACTTGTGATGATGATTTCAATTTCCGGAATTATGACATTGATTTCACTTGTGATTCTTCCGGTATCTGCCATCCTGATTTCGTTTATTATCAAACATTCGCAGAAATATTTCCGCCAACAGCAGGAATATCTGGGACATATCAACGGACAGGTGGAAGAGGTCTATGGCGGACATCTGGTGGTGCAGGCATATAATAAGCAGGAGAGCACCATCAAAAAATTTGAAGATACCAATCAGATTCTGTTTCAATCGGCATGGAAGTCCCAGTTTTTATCCGGACTGATGCAGCCGATCATGCAGTTTGTCGGAAACCTCGGTTATGTCGGAGTGGCAATTTCCGGAGGACTTCTGGCAATCCGCGGAACCATCGGGGTTGGTGAAATTCAGGCATTTATTCAGTATGTCCGGAATTTTACTCAGCCGATCCAGCAGATTGCGCAGGTGGCAAATATGCTGCAGTCGATGGCTGCAGCCTCCGAGCGCGTATTTGAATTTCTGGACGAAGAGGAAGAAGAACTGACGGTTGAACATGCTGTGCATCTCGACCATGTGGATGGTTACGTGGATTTTTCCCATGTAAGTTTCGGATACAATCCGGACCAGATCATTATCAGGGATTTTTCCGCTCATGTAACACCTGGACAGAAAATTGCAATTGTCGGACCAACGGGAGCAGGAAAAACCACAATGGTCAAACTGCTTATGCGTTTCTATGATGTGACAGGCGGAGCCATTCAGGTGGATGGGCATGATATCCGCGACTTTAACCGTCAGGAGCTTCGGGATGCATTTGGTATGGTATTGCAGGATACCTGGCTGTTTAAGGGATCTATCATGGAAAACATCCGGTATGGCCGTTTAGATGCCACGGATGAGGAAGTGATTGAGGCGGCAAAAGCCGCACATGCCCACCATTTTATCCAGACACTTCCGGGTGGCTACCAGATGGAGTTAAACGAGGATGCAAGTAATGTTTCCCAGGGACAGAAACAGCTTCTTACAATTGCACGTGCTATCCTTGCGGATAACCCGATTCTGATTCTGGATGAGGCAACCTCTTCGGTAGATACCCGTACCGAAGTGCGGATTCAGAAGGCATTGGATAATCTGATGCGTGGACGGACCAGCTTTATCATTGCGCATCGACTCTCTACGATAAGAAATGCGGATCTGATTCTGGTGATGAAAGATGGCGATATCATAGAGCAGGGGACACACGAACAGCTTCTGGTACAAAAGGGATTTTATGCAGATTTGTATAATTCCCAGTTCGAAGAGAATGCATAAGACATTGAAATAAATTGGCAGTTGTGCTATAGTTTAACTGTATTTATCGACAAATTTTGACAAAATCGGACAGTGCTTTCTGGTATGCTTATTTTTGACTGAATTTGACATTCTAGGAGGCCTACATGGGAAAACTAAATGTCGCAATTGCAGATGATAACGAGGTTATGCGTGACTTATTGGAAGAAATGGTAACCAGTGATGATGAACTGCACCTGATCGGGATGGCGAAGGATGGAAGCCTGCCATCTGATCAAGGAAAAAGAACCGGATGTTGTATTATTGGATATTATTATGCCGAAACTGGACGGTCTGGCAGTCCTTGACAGGATCAGGGCAGATCATACACTAAAGAATCGGCCAACATTTCTGATGATCAGTGGGATCAGCAATGAAAAGATTACCGAAGACGCGTTTGAGCGGGGAGCGGATTATTACATTATGAAGCCGTTTGACCGGAATATTGTTTTGGACCGGATCAAGACACTCAACCGTCGAAAAAACAAAGTACGAAAAGAAATTGGCAGACCGGTTGAGATGGAAAAGAAACCGGAAAAGTACTCGTTACAGACACTGGAAGAGGATGTCACAGAGATAATTCATGAGGTTGGTGTTCCGGCACATATCAAGGGATACCAGTATTTGCGGGAGGCAATCATCATGTCTGTGACGAATATGGACATGTTAAATTCTATTACGAAAATTTTATATCCGGGGATTGCAAAGAAATTTGATACGACACCAAGCCGTGTCGAGCGTGCCATCCGTCATGCAATTGAAGTAGCATGGAGCCGTGGCAAGATGGATACGCTGGATGATCTGTTCGGATATACGATCAGCAATGGAAAAGGAAAACCGACCAACTCGGAATTTATCGCTCTTATTACGGACAAAATACGATTACAGATGAAGAGTAAGTAAAGGAGTGTTATGTATGAAGAAGATTCTGTTTGTTTCATCAGAGGCAGTGCCATATGTGAAAACCGGAGGTCTTGCCGATGTTGTCGGATCACTTCCGAAATATTTTGACAAAAAAGAGTATGATGTGCGGGTAGTTATTCCGAAATACGCCTGCATGGATCGCTCATTTCTTCCAAATTTAAAATTTTTGTGCCATTTTTATGTAAATCTGAACTGGCGCAGGCAGTATGTTGGAATTTTCGAGTCGGAATATCATGGTGTTCACTTTTATTTTGTGGACAATGAATTTTATTTTGCAGGAGAATCTCCATACAACAATATCTATGAAGATGTGGAAAAGTTTGCATATTTTTCCAAGGCAGTACTTGCTAGTCTGCCGTATATTGATTTTGCCCCGGATATTATCCATTGCAATGACTGGCAGACAGGACTTATTCCGGTGTTTCTGCATACGGTATTTGGAGATGATAATTTTTATGCGGGAATCAAAACCGTGTTTACGATTCATAACCTGCAGTTTCAGGGACGCTGGCGAATTCAGGAGATTATGGATATTACAGGACTCCCGGCACACATTTTCAATGCATATGAACTGGAATCTTATGGCGAAGCAAACTACTTAAAGGGTGGCGTGGTATATGCGGATTATATTACTACCGTCAGCCCGACGTATGCAAATGAGATTACGACCGTAGAAGGGGGAGAGGGCTTAAGTGGCCTGATGACTGCCCGAAAGGATCGCCTTTATGGTATTTTAAACGGAATTGATTATGAAGAATATAATCCACAGACAGATCCTTATATTTCGGTAAATTATTCGAAAAAAGATGCAGTGAGTGGGAAAAAAGAAAACAAAGTTGCATTACAGAAAGAACTTGGGCTTCCAGTCAGGGAGGATGCTTTCCTGATCGGAATCGTATCGCGTATGACCAGCCAGAAAGGATTTGACCTGATTGGCTGCGTATTGGATGAACTTTTAACCGAAATGGATATACAGCTGGTGGTTCTTGGTTCCGGAGAGAGCCAGTATGAAAATATGTTCCACCATTATCAGAGTAAGTATCCGGACAAGGTAAGCGTACATATCGGATTTACCGAGGAGCGTTCGCACCATATATATGCGGCAAGTGATGTGCTGCTGATGCCTTCCATGTTTGAACCATGCGGGCTGGCACAGATGATTGCCATGCGTTACGGAACACTTCCGATCGTACGTGAAACCGGAGGACTCCGGGATACGGTAGAACCATACAATGAATATGAAAATACAGGATGTGGTTTTTCATTTGCGAATTTTAATGCACAGGAAATGGCAGATATTGTCCGGTATGCGTATCGTGTGGAGCATGAACAAAAGGCCGCATGGAAAGAACTGATCTATCGTGCGATGGATCGCAATTTTTCCTGGAATGTTTCGGCACATGCATATGAGAAGCTATATGATAAACTGGTAGAAATGTAATAGATGTTCCCCGCAGAATTTTTTCTGCGGGGATTTTGTGTCTGGAAATATAATCTATGAAGTGCAGACCGGCTGCGGCATGGTCAGCAGATGGCTGTGCCGGCAGTAATAGTAGGCATGGTCGGACAGAATTTCTTCATCCTGAAGCTGTGAGGCATTCACTTCTTTTACCATTGCGGTGTAATGGTCGAGATTCTGCCTGTCGTTTTCATCGGTGGCAAGAATCAGTACTTCGTGAATACTGCTTGGCAGAATGATCAGATCCTTTTCAAACAAATCGGACAGTTCTTTTAAGATGTCATCGTAGAGGAGAACGGTTGCACCGTTGGTCCGGTACGTATTGGTCAGAACATACAGTGGCGGGGCTGCTTCCGGGAGTGGAGTTTCCGCGACGAGCTGCATTTCTTTGAGAAGACTGCTCATCGGGGTAAGCTGTGGGGGAAGAAGCTGTGGCGTGTTTTTCTTCGCAAGTCGGTAAAGCGTTTCTTTGTCGGTTTTCCAAAGGTTTAAGTGATGATTGTGGATCAGAATATTTGCCTGGTTTTCGGCACTTGCATGGAGCAGACAGTAAAAGATTACGGCCAGATCCTGGTAGCGGAAAAACGGAACCTCTTTTAACAGTTCCTGATTTTTTTCAAAGCTTACAAGACGCATGACAATGTGCTCGCTGGCACGGGAAAAATCGGTAAAGTAGGACGTGTCAAAATTTTCTTCCGGGGCATGCGCCTGATAGGTATGAAGAATATCTTCACAGATTTCTTCAAGGCATACCCCTTCCAGATAGCGATGATAGTATGGCATCAGATAGATCGCAGGTGACACGTTTTTCTTCGGATGGAGAAGTACCAGACCATCGTAATGTGTTCCGTTATTTTTGGTAAAGGAACGAATGTCTAAAGTGACACCTGTCTCGATACGCAGAGAAAGCTGTGTA